>Ga0302320_10005197_pt1 | contig 29259 bp, 19 predicted proteins | sample Bog_T0_3_FD_202130 | JGI IMG/M metagenome (GOLD analysis project Ga0302320, IMG submission 202130) | Peat permafrost microbial communities from Stordalen Mire near Abisko, Sweden - Bog_T0_3 | ecosystem: Environmental > Terrestrial > Soil > Wetlands > Peat | place: Sweden: Abisko, Stordalen Mire...
AGGCCATAACTGACGATGTTGCCCGACGCAACGCTGGTTTCATAATCCACATAGGCTTTCATTCCCACATAGTTGTTCGTGAGAATCGCCAAGTCCCCGCAATGCTGATAAACAAACCACGGGATCAGCAAATAAGCCGACTCCCACGCCGGGCCTTCACCATAGCCCCAGATGGCATTTGGGAAAACTCCTGATAGTCCCCCGTTGGACTGCTGGGCCGGCCGGAATTCCTTGAGCCAACGTGTATAGGCCGCTTCGGGGTGAAAATGGGTTAAGCCGATTTCACAGGCCAGTTGCGCATCGCCGGTCCAGCCGTTCTTTTCCCGGGTGGGGCAGTCGGTGGGGATGCCGACGAAATTGCCAAGGTAGGACCACAGCGTGTTGGTCTCGATGCGATTCAGCAGATCGTTCGAGCAGAGGAAATTCCCCGCCGGATCCAGCGCCGTATGCACGACCTGCGCGACGAGCGTGTTAGTCGTGGGTGCCGCCGGCAATCCCTTGACTTCGGCGTAGCGGAAACCATGGTAAGTGAAGCGCGGTTGATAATTTTCAAGGCCCAAACCTTTCAAAATGTACGTGTCCGTCTGGAAATAATTTTGCAGGGTCACATAAATATTTATATTATTCTGATTCACTGAACCGTCGCTGTTGGTTTTTTCGCCGTAGATCATGCTCACGGAAGTTCCGGCCGGTCCGGTGACGTTTAATTGTCCCCAGCCGACGAGATTCTGGCCAAAATCAAACGTGTAAACGTCGGGCTGTCCCGCCACCGGTATGATCCGCACCGGGGGCACGTCCTGAAATACTTTGATCGGTTCCGCATCGGGGGCAAGCAGCGACCCGGCTATGCCTTCCCGCAAGATCGCGTTGGTCCAAGCCGAGTCATCATAGCTGGCGGTCGTCCAGCCAGGTTTCTCCAACCGGGCGTCATAAACCTCGCCCAGTCGTGTCGTGTCCAACAGCAGCGGGCCGGTCGCCGCCTTCCAGGATGAATCGCTCACGACCACATTGCTGGTGCCATCCGTGTATTGAATCTTCAATTGAAACAGCAATTGGGGCAAAGCGCGCCAGGGTGCGGTATATGTGTTCCACGCGTCGCTGGTCCATTGATTGTAGTAACCGTTCGCCAGTTGTACTCCGATGGCATTCTGTCCTTCGATTAGATTTGTCGTGACATCAAAGGTGAGATAATCCGCGTGCAGGTCATAGCGCGTCCAGGTGGGATCCAGTACGTGGTCCCCGACTTTTGAGCCATTGAGTTGGAGTTCGAAATATCCCAGTCCGCCGATGTAAGCGGTGGCTCGGGCGATGGCTTTATCGACGGCAAAGGTCTTGCGCAGCATCGGACTCGGCGCGGCCGGGCTGAGGTTGGGGTTCGTCAGCATGCCGATCCAATTGCCAGTCCAATCGGAAACGTTCAGCAGCCCGATGCTCCACGTCGCGGCCGGACTCCAGTCAGAAGTATTCCCCTGAGCATCCCAGATGCGCACCTTCCAATAGCAAGCCTCGCCCGAGGTCAGCGGCTGGCCGGCATAACTGATTAGCACGGACTGGCTGGAAACGATGGCGCCACTATCCCAAAGGTCGCCCTGATTCTGGCCCAGGATGATCGGTGACGATGCCACCAAGACTTCATAGGCCGTTTGATGGTCGCCGCGATTCGTTGAGTTCATCATCCAGCTCAGGCGCGGCAGGCTGACATCCAGCCCCAGCGGATTTTGCAGGTGCTCACAGCGTAAATTACCGGCGGTTGCGGCCGAAAGGGTCGTGCTCGCGTTGGTGACGATCACTTGCGCTGCCGGGCTGATCGTGGTTCCATTCCCATCGGTCACGCGTACGCGAAAATTGATCGTAAAATTCCCATAATTGGTGGTATTCAATACATAATTCGTTCCCGTGGCCCCGGGGATATCCGTATAGCTGGCGCCGCCGCTGCCATTGTCTGATTGCCACCGGTACTGGATCGGCGCAACCCCGCTCGCCACTTCGTCAAAAGTCACCAAAGCGCCCGAATTAACCGTTGCGGCCGGTAAAACTGTGGGCTGGCTGGCCACGGGTAAGTTTCCGGGAGGGGCACCGAACATAGCTATTTCCGAATAACCGGAATAGCCATTCTCCCCGGGAGGAGTGGTGAAATCAAATTTCAATGCCGCCACATCCTTCGCCAGTGAACCGCTGGCCGGAGTCAAGGTCATGCGGGTTGCCGACTGTACGTTGGCGGGATTCGCAGGATTATAATTGACGCTGGTTAGGGCGACGAACGTCGCCGGCGCCGCCACGGTGGAATAATAAATCGTATAAGCTTGCTGGTCGCGGCCCGCATCCCCCCATCCTCCGTAAACGGTAATGTTCGTCAGATTATATCCGCTGAAGGCGCCGGACAGCGTATAAGTGACGGACTGACCGGCCCCATAGGGCGGCGTTCCGCAAGTGACTTCCGTGGTGCTGGCGCCGACGTTGGGCCAATAATTGAACGAACCGCAGCTTCCGTCCGTAAGCACGGCAACCACGCCTGCGTGGCCCTGATTCGGATCGCTGAAATCTCCGGCGCCGACGCTGCTGGTCTCCTGTCCGGCAATCAAACTGCCGGGCGCGACGGTCCAAGTGGGAGTGAAGTTGGTGACACTGGCGCCCAGCCCGGTCTGGGCAGCGTAGGCGATCAGGAGATTATTCACCGCCGTCGGGGCGGCATTCACCCTGAGCGCGCTGGCGGCGCTATGGGCCACGCCCGTGAGATTGGATGCCAGCAGCCAGTAGTTTGCCGCGTCGGTCAATTGCAGGTTGGCGAGCGTCAGGGTGGTGTTGGTCGCTCCGGGAATATCGTTGGTCACGCCACCACTGATGGCTTGCCATTGGTACGTAATCGGGCCGGTGCCACTGAATCCGGCCGTAAAGGTTACCTGGCTGCCCACCACATCCGCCGCGGTTGCGGGAGTGGTATTGGTCGTGATCACCGGGGCCGCCACCAGCGCGGAACTGGTGGCGCTCATGACCACCAGGCCGGTCAAGAGCCAATTTCTGAACGTTCGTAGATTCATTAACCGGTTTTGGCGTGGCTCATCCAATTGTTTCCCGCAATCTAGCGGTGATTGGGACCATATAGCTATCCCCAGATGTAGTGATACTGGCATCACCGAAACCGGTGAACGGCCCGTTGTGCCACCTCGGCGCCGATCACACCGCCGCCCGGATTTGATCCCGGTGAAGTTCATTTTCGCATAAACGCGTCGTCGTTTCAATTCCCAACGGAGCGCGCCAGCCGGTAAACGCTTTTGCGGAATCCGAGGTTCATGGGATAAAACAGGCTTTTCCAAGCGGTGGTTCCCCACAGGCGCTTGAAGATGGATGGAATGGAATAAACCTCCTTGAACACCCGGTGATACCCTTCCAATAATTGGTCGGCGGTCAATGTCTTGGGCTTGAACACCACGTGATTCGCGTCGTACAACGACCAGTCGTGAGTCAAAATCCGATCTTCTAAAACCAGGCGTTTGTGCAGCCGGGTGCCCGGATACGGCGTGAGAATGGAAAAATAAGTCACTTCAATTTTTGCTTTCAGGACAAATTCGAGCGTGCGGTCAAAGACCCGTTCGTCGTCGGTATCAAAACCGAACACGAAGGAGCCGTCAATGCCGATGCCCTCATCGTGGATTTTTTGCACAACCTCGAAATATTGCTTCGGGTGATTCACGCGTTTGCCCATGGAAGCGATCGTCTCGTCCGAAAGGGATTCAAAGCCCATGAACAGTCCTTTGCACCCGCCTTCCCGGCAAAGCTTCAAGATTTCCGGATCGCTGGCGATGTTAAGCGAAGCCTGACCAAACCAATTCAATTTCAGATCGGCAATGCGAGGCAAAAATTCCCGGGCATAAGCGCGATTGCTGAGAATGTTGTCATCCACGAAGAAAACGCAGTTCTTGAGCGAAAAGGTGCCCCGATCGAACGGCGTCAATCCCCTCAGCTCCGTTAGGACCTCCGCCTGCGGACGATTCCGGTATTTCCCGCCAAAAGCACTGGTGACGGCACAAAACTCGCAGTTGATGGGGCAACCGCGGGTGGTTTCGACAAAATGAACCGGCAAATAGTTTTTGTTTTCGTAGAGATTCCAGTTTGGCCGGGGCAATTCCGCCAGCGAAGGCAAACCGTCCGCGTGACGATAAATGGGCTTTAATTGCTTGTGTTCAAAATCAACCAGCAATGTCGGCCAAAGAATTTCTGCTTCCCCGATGAGCACGCTGTCGCACCGCGGCAATGCCTCCTCGGGCAGGCAGGAAACGTGCATGCCGCCCATGACCACCTGGATGCCGCGTTGCCGGAAATGCGCGGCGATCTCATACGCCCGCTGGACTGTGGTGGTCATGGCCGTAATGCCCACCAGGTCGGCTTCCTGATTTAAATCCAGCGATTCCACCTTCTCGTCCACAATCGTCACCTGCCATTCGGGCGGGGTGAGTGCGGCCACTTTCAGCAAACCGAGACCGGGCATCCGAAAGAAAAAAGTATCGCCCATCAGGCTGTTCTTGGAAAGCGGAGCGATGAGAAGCAATTTTTTCATGGACTCATTTTTCCCTTGGTTTGACGCCCTTGGGCCACAAACGTTGAAGGGCCGAAAAATAGCTCCACAGCGGTCCGACGGCTCCATTCTTGCGCAAACGCTCCACCAAGCTGGCGTAGACCGGCACTGGTTCGCCGGGAATCCAACTGGGCGACTGCCCGGCAAATGTCTTTAACTGGGTGAAGACCCCTGCTTCCGTAAGCCCTGGGGCAAGATAATACCTCGGAGTCAACAAATCGGTTTGCGGACCGATCCGGCCTTCAGCCAGCGCCTGCTCGAACAGCCGGGTGCCGGGATAGATCCGCATCCCCACCATCGCGAGAATGACCGCATGCTTGATCCGCCATGACGCGTCGAAGCCCCGTTGCAGGGTCTCGAAGGTTTCGCCCGGCCCGCCGCTGATCAGGAAGTGGCAGAAATCAATGTTCGCTTGGGCAGCCAGCTTGCTGGAGTGCAGGATGTCATCGAACGTAAATCCCTTTTGATACGACGCCAGAATTTCGTCGCAGAAACTATCAGAACCGAACTCAATGTGCGCCAGCCCGGCCCGTTTCATCAGTTTCATCAAATCGGATGTCAATCCCTGCGGTCGCAAAAAACCGCCCCAGGACATTTTAATATCCCGGCGGAGCATCGCCTCGCAAATCTCCGTGACGTGCCGCGCCGACGAATTGAATACCGAATCCACAATAAATACATAGCGCGCTCCCAGTTTTTGCAATTGGGCGAATTCTTCCGCCACCGCTTCGGCCGGGCGGCGACGGTATTGTTTGCCTTCGATCACCGGATACGTGCAATAGCAGCAGCGGCAGGCGCAACCCCGTTGCGTCTGAAGGTTCATCATGCCGCTCGTCCGCAGATAGTGTTTTACGGCTGTCTCGGGTCGATCACTCTCATCCAGACAACCGTCGCTTGGCAAGCCTGCCGGCGGATTCCGGACAATTTCTCCATCGCGGCGGTAAACCAGGCCGGGAATCGCGGAGAAGTTGCGGCCATTGTTCAGGGCGGCGAGCAGCGCCACAAAACCTGACTCACCTTCACCGCAGATGCCATAATCGGCGCCCGACAATGCCAATAGCTCCCTGGGAAATATGCTAAAGCCGCTTCCGCCAATCACCACCGGGCAGTTGCATTTCCGGCGGACCATTTCTCCGAGGGAGGCCAGGTTGTCAAAGAAGGTTTCCTTCCGATGGATGATGACATCGTCGATGTTGCGAATGGAGATTCCCACCACGTCAGGCTGACAGCGGTCCAGGATTTTTTCGAAGGGTTCATCGCCAATCAATCGGTCGGCCCATACCGTATCATGTCCCGCCCGGCGCAGCGCGGAGTTGAGGTAGGCCAATCCCAGTGGAAACACCGGGTCGGGCGTGGTGCAACGATTATTGCTGATCAGGAGAACCTTGCTGCCCATAAACGTCTGATTCTGGCTCATGCTGGCCAGCGTAAGGAAACCTCGCAAGTCAAATAGGCCCGGAAAGCGCTGGAGTGCAAAGATGGCAAAAAATGCTTGCTTGCATCCCGTTTGTAAATTAGTCAGTCAGTGGTTAATCATTAATTCAGAGGGCTAATATATGAAGCGATTGTTGGTTTGTTTATTCTGCGCCGGCGTTCTGCTGGTCATGGGTTCGGGGTGCGCCACGAAAACAACGGGTGCGGGTGCGGCCACCGACCAAGTCAAGCCAGCCCGAATACCTCCGCTTCCCGCTGGCGTTGCCCTGCACCAGGACAAAGATATTCAGGGCGTCTGGCTCGCTCCCGGGTTTTCGTTCGACCAATATGACGCGCTCTGTATCCTGCCCACGGATTTCAAGGCGATCGAAAGACCGAACGAGAAGGAGATGCGCTCATTTGCCGTGATTTCCTTGCAAGAACAGTTCCAGACGGCAGCGCGATTGTCGGGCCTTTTCAAGACGGTCGTAACGACAACCAACGAGATCGCTGCCGGTAATCGATGCTTAAGTTTGGAAAATACCATTATTGAATACGAAAAAGGCGGCGGTGGCGCGCGTTATTTCGCCGGTGTGTTCGGAGCCGGCCAGCCGGTGATTAAGGTGCGCGGCTTAATCTATGATGGAGATAAGCTGGTTTTTGTTTTCGAAGCCAAGCGGAGCGGCGAGTCGCCCGCCGCCCGCCTCAACGGTGTGTGGATGAGCGATAAGGAAATTCAACAAGACGATATTCGCGATCTGACTTCCGACATGCTCGATTGCATGAGGCGACATTCAAACGGCCTTTCTCAAAAATAGTCTGACGCAGCGTTCTTCGCTCCGGCCTATGCCTGCTATTTTCTGAATCCATTGACGGCCGCTATTTTCCATGAGTAGCAGCAAAATCTGTTGCGCTTTCTAATTCTCGCGCCGGGCGGTCTATGACAAGCTGTGGGGGCCGTAATCCAATTCCTTTTTGATAACGGTTGGAAGCAGGTTAGATTTATATGTTTGTGTCCCGTTTCAATGCGTTGCTCGTGGGTTCGCTGATTATGCTGACGGGCGGCGTCGCGTCTGCGTTTACCGGGACCGATGCCGACACCATTTTCAACTCCTATAATAAGGCCTTTTATGTCGCCAACGGGGGCAATGCTTATTACAAGCAGGATACCGGAAGCGGCACCAGTCCGGGGTGGTGGACCTTTGCCGAGGAGATCGAGATGGCGGAGGACGACTACGTTCGGACGGAATCAGCCGGGACGAAGGCGCTGGTAACCGCGCTATGCAACGGCTTCATCAGCTCGAACGGCTCGGATTGGACGTATGATGCCTACAACGACGACATCACCTGGGCGGTGATTGCTTTTTCCCGCGCTTATCAGATCACGGGCAACGTGACGTTTCGTAACGACGCCAAAGCGAATTTTGATGCGATGTATAGCCGTGGCTGGGACACCACCTTTACCGGAGGCGGTCTTTGGTGGAGCACCGCGCAGGGAAGCAAGAATGCCTGTATTAACGGACCGGCCGCCGTGGCCGCATGCTATCTCTATAATATTTACGCCGATAAATCCTATTTAGCCAAGGCGGAGGCCTGCTATGCCTGGGAACGGCGGGTGTTGTTCAGCACCAACAGCGGGGCCATCGACGACAATATTGCCACCACCAATGGGATCAGCACCTGGGCTTCCACCTATAATCAAGGCACTTTCATTGGCGCCGGAAATTTCCTCTACCGGATAACCGGTCTGCCGTTCTATTATCAGGACGCCATATTGGCGGCGAAATTTACCGAGAATAGCATTTCCTCCGCGGGGATTTTTCCCGTCTATAGTTCTGGCGATTTAGGCGGTTTTAACGGAATCTTCGCTCGTTGGGTCGCTCGCATGGCCAAGGATCAGAATCTTTGGGCCGCTTACAGCCCTTGGCTGAGCACGAATGCCAATGCGGCCTGGAAATATCGGAACACCAACAATCTGTCCTGGTACAATTGGACCGCCGCCACACCCGCCGGAACCAATGTTCTGGATTCCTGGGATTGTTCGGACAGCGTCATCATCATGCAGGTGGCCGTGACGAATGCGCCGGATCCACTGCAAATTAGTCCGTTAACCGAATTTGCCATCGCCGCCCAACAGTCCGTCCTTCCCGCGCCCGTCAGCGAAACCTTGGTGTTGACAAATCTTAGCGCCGGCGCCCTGAACTGGTCGCTCGCCAGCACGTCTGCCTGGTTAACCGTCTCCGCCACCACGGGAACGCTCGCGGCCGGTGAGTTTTCCACCAATTTGCTCGTCAGTCTGAATCCCGCGGCCACCACGAATTTGCCGGCGGGACGCTATTACAGCAGCCTCGGTTTGACCGATCTCACCAGTGGCGTTGTGCAAAGTCTGCCTTGCCTCCTGGTGGTTTGCGGTGGCAATGCGCCGATTCCCCTGACCGGATTCAATACGGCGGTAATCGCGCCGAACAACGCCACGGCGGCGGCGCCAAACGCAACCGCCTTCGATATCCCCAATAATTATTGTTTTTATCAAGCGGGGGTCAATGGCAGCACGCGCGGACTGCCTCCCGACGGCGTGTTTACCAGCTTGTGGGACGGTAGCACGGTGTTTCAGTTTTTGCCCTATGGCAGCACCAACGCTTTGGTGTTGGGGTATAATTATCCCAGCTCCGCCACGCTCAACTTGACCGTGCCCCAGGCCTATAATTCCCTGGCCATCCTTGCCTGCTCGGCGGACGCGGTCGGCGGCGCGGGGAGTTTGGTGCTCAATTTTACCAATGGCACGCAAAGTCCGGCCTTAAGTTTTAACGCCCAGGATTGGTTCGCCTCAACCACCAACGTCGCCGTTCAGGGAATTGGGCGGTTGCGGCTGGGATCAAGTTTTGGCGCATCGGATGGGGGCGCCAGCTATCCCCATTTGTATCAAACCACATTCAATCTCGCACTCCTCAGGTTAAACCTGCCCATTGCCTCCATCACCTTTACGAAGCCGGCCAACGCGGGAACTTTGCAAAGCTGCGGCGTGTTCGCGATCAGCGGCGCCGTCATGCCCGCAGGAGCCAACCTTGTGCAACAACCCACCTCGGTGACCAACAACCAGCCGGATCAGGGCGCAAGTTTCACGGCCGTTGCCAGCGGCGTCCTGCCTCTGGCATACCAGTGGTATTTCAGCAGTACCGGAAATTCCGGAACCTATGCGCCACTCGCGTTCCAGACCAACAACAGCCTTGCCTTGGCCCCAGTTTTGACGGGCGCGAACGCGGGTGACTACGTCGTCGTGGTAACGAATAACTTAGGCTCGGTCACCAGCTCGGTCGTGACCCTGACCGTTTATCGCGCGCCCGTGATTTCCCAACAGCCCTCTCCGACCAACCTGTTTGCCTTCTCTGGTTCAACCGGCCAGTGGTCAGTCGGCATGAACGCCGCGCTCCCCATATCCTATAGCTGGATGCTGAACGGGAGCGTTCTTCCGACGGCCACCAATTCAGTTTTCCGCTGCGCCAATCTGCAACTGACCAATTCGGGAAATTATGCGGTGATCGTAAGCAACGCTTTTGGTGCGGTGACCAGCAGTATCGTCTCGCTCACGGTCGTGGCGGCTCCCACGTATCCCTTCGCCCAGGCGCTGCTGGCGAACAACCCGCTGGGCTATTGGCGGCTGGATGAGAAGTCCGGCGCCATCGCCCATGATTATGTGGCTGGCAACAATGGTTTCTACAGTGCCAAAGTGCTCCTGGGTCGGCCCGGCTACAATCTGGTGGATACCCATACCGCGCCCGAATTCGGTTTCCTGGCGGCCAGCAATAGTTGCGTGACCAATATTCTGATGGATTTCTCCACGACCAATAACGCGACTTTTTCGGTCGAGGCCTGGGCAAACGGCAGTACGCAAACAACGGATGCCGGACTGGTCACCAAAGGCTACGGCGGCGGCGGAGAACAGTTCAATCTGGATTGCGGTGGCGTCAACCACGCCTTTCGTTTCTTCGTCCGCGATGCCAGCGGCAATGCGCATCTGGCCACCAGCAGCATGGTTCCCGCTGGCCGATGGGTTCATTTGGTCGGAGTCTGCGACGAAGCCAACGGCAACGTCTATCTGTACGTGAACGGCACCAATGCCGCGCAAGCGGCCATTGCGCCAAACTCGGGTCTTCTGACTTCCGCTTCCTCCGTCAGCATTGGCTCGCGGCAGTCGGGCGCGGGAACGGCCTACGACAATCAATTCGTCGGCTACCTGGAGGAGGTCGCCATCTACGGCCATGCCTTGAGCCCGGCTCAGGTGCTGGCCCACTTCCAAACCGCCACCAACCGTCCGCCGGCATTTTTGAGCAGCCCTTTTCTGGCCCCCAATGCCAACGCCGGACAGCTCTATTCATCGACCCTGGCCACGAATGCGGCTGACCCGAACGGCGATGCGATTACTTTCGCCAAAGTCAGCGGCCCGGGCTGGCTGACCGTGGCCGCCGGCGGGGCTGTGAGCGGCACTCCGGTTTCCAGCGATGTCGGAACGCATGCGTTCATGGTGAGCGCGACCGATCCCGGCGGTTTATCGACTACTGGCGTCATGAATCTGGTGGTCATCCCCGCGCCAAGCATTGTGAGTAGCGCCGTCTTGCAGGGAAACCAACTGACGTTGGGTTGGACCGGGGGAATTGCTCCGTACCAGGTACAGATGACGACCAATTTGATCAACCCGGTCTGGGAGAATCTGGGTGCGCCGATTACGGGAAACAGTCTTGTAATCTCTCCCACCAATGATCCGGCATTCTACCGTGTTAACGGGCAATAGCCTTTGTAGAGGCTGACTTTCGTTCGAATCTGCTGGCCGTCCGACCGCTTGATGGGGGTTCAACCAAGTTAACTCCGTGATCGCCAGCCGCACCGTCGGCGAGGTGGGAAAGCTCGTTAAAATGCTCATCGTCAAAGTCGTGGAAGCCATGGTCGAGTCCGGACAATAACGGAAATTTAATCCCGCCAAATCATGATCATAAACCGGCTTGGTTTTCTAAAAAAACTGACCTCGCCGCCTTTGCCGAAATACAATCGCACCGAACGGTGTCGCTAATATCTCGAACGCCGGCGCGCCGTGAGCATGAGCCGCGCCGGCAAACCGCGCATGAATCTTCGCTAAACATTCCATCCTAGGATCACGCCGGCCATGGGCGCGCCTGGAAAAAGCCGTATTCAAATAACAGAGCCGTCCGCTGGCAAATCGTTTTTGCTTCTCACGCAACCCCAACTTTAACGGACAGCTGCAAGTGAGGTTTCGAAAAACGGGTAAGGAAGTGCTGAAGTATGAAACCTCGTGCGCCGGGGAAAAAACCGGGGCGGACTGGAAAAATGGCTTGCAAATCCAGGGAGCAGGAAGAAAATCACGAAAACCACCCGCGCCCGTCGTGGGCAGGAAACCAAATGGGGAATCCCGATTCAAATGAAAAGTCGACTCGACCGTGTAGTAGACTGGACGTGCGAAGCAAAACAGGCTGGGTATTGTGTGGCGACATTGGCGGACCGGTGCCGAGTCACGGAACGCCAACTCCGGCGATATTTTCACATGAAATTCGGCATCTCACCGCACCTTTGGTTGGTCCGTGAACGTTTGCGGCCAATGAAAGAACAGTTGTTAAGGGGCGATTTGGTCAAAGAGGTTGCTTATGAAGCCGGCTTTATTCATCAGGAGAATTTCTCTCGGACTTTCAAGCAACACAACCAGGTCTCTCCGACAGAATTTCGGAGCAAACACTGCCTTAACCCATAAAATGTCCGATTATGACCGGGAAAGTCCGTTACTGGCATGAGTCTTAGATTGCTCTGAAGGGCCAGTTAATTCATAAGTGTGTAGCAAAGGTAGAAAAAGGGGCTAACGCTCAGGAAAGCTAATCGGTGAAAGATGGCATGTTTCACAATAGAGCGGAGTTCATGATTTCCAAGTTTCGGGACAGGGATCAACAATCACAAACAACTTGACACATAAGGCGCATGTGAAAATCAATCTGCATAATTCTAGGAGGGCACAATGGCAGTTCTAATTTCACTCGGAGGAAACGCTGCCGGTGATGGCTTCCTCATCGCACCGCTCGGTTCGACGTACGATGCCGAAATATCTCTTTCGACGGACGGCGGAACAACAAACGTCACTCTTCAGGCAGCGGCGCCAAACCCGGCTGGGCTGGTTTTCTCCATGACCGGACCCATCTCCATCGCGATGAACCCGACCATCGTAAAAGTTCACTCAACGGCGCAAAGCACCTCGCGCGGCGATACAACGATTCAAGTGCTCGATGGCGGAATGGCCGTGGTGGCGAGCTTCAAGGTCACATCCATCAAGCATCCCGTGATAAATTTCAGAGGTCGGTTCGAAGTGCGATTCGCCACGGATGAATCGGCCCCCTTCCTTAACCCGACCTATCCGCCTCCCCCCGGTACCGACACGGCTGTCGACACTTCGGCGGGATGGACCTGGGCGCTCGAAGGGGAGCCGGATTTTGTAACTCCTGCCGGCATTTTACCTGAGAACCTCGAAACGCCCGGGATGGGCCGGGTCGTACGGTACAACAATCCGCTTTCCCTGCGCTCACTGGGCGCACCGGCGTCGCTCACCGGCTTCGTCCCGGCGGTAGCCTCATCTGTCAACTCCATCACTGGTCAAACCTCTTCCGGCACTGAGACTTTCACCGCGGGCGACCCCTTGATCCACCAGCAGGTTGACCTCGGCCCTGACACCTACCTTGCCGGCAATGAACCTCCCATTAATTGGCCAAATCCCCCGCAGCCAGAGGAGATGTGGGAAGATGGATATGAGCCAATGGCGTTGTTTGAGCTGCACCTGGGTAATTTATTCAGTGGCGCCTCGAAAGTCGGTCCATTTGTTTCGAAAACAACCATGATTCCTGATGGCAACGCAATCCCTCCATTTTACGGTGTGCACACACGCACGCCAGATTCGCGGCCAATTGCCTACGGCCTTGTAGGCGCGTCCGCCGAGCTTGCCCAGCTTGCTCTGCCTGACCTAAAAACGTTCAGTGAGACCCGTATTGATCAACTGGTCATAGATTACAATGCGCTGCCAGCCGGGCCCTCACCACAACGTCGGAACCTGGCTCGCCGCATTGGTCATTTAATCGGGTATCTTTCTGGCGTGGACCCGGCCAAAGTCACTGCGGTACAAAATGCCAACCCAGGCGCCTTCTACGCGCGGACGGGGACCATATCCGCGGGGTGGTCCAACAAGGAGGTATACACGGGATACGTTGATACAAACCTCGCGTTCAACCCGGCAGGATCAATGGTCATAGCCTATCTTTCCGAGTTCTCATTGTTCAAGTTCCAGTCCAGCATGTTTGCATTCCATTCGGATGAACTTTGCGGTTATCACATGGGATCATTGGAAGCGCATGTGAACTCGGGTGGCACCTATACTGGCGACCCGCACACACACACCGTGGACGGGACGAACTACGACTTCCAGGGCGTCGGTGAATTTACACTCTTACGGGACGGCGATCAAATGGAGATACAGGTTCGCCAGACACCGGTGGCGACGGCGAATCCGGTGACCGACTCGCACAGTGGGTTGACCGCATGCGTAAGCGTAATCACGGCGATTGCAGCGCGCGTGGGCGCACACCGAATCGCGTTTCAGCCGGAGCGGGAGGGACATCTGCTTCAATTCTACGTGGATGGAAAGCCCGCGAGTCTCCCGGTGCATGGGATTGACCTGGGCGACAGTCGAGTGACAGTATTTAACGCCAATGGTGAGACCGGCCTTCGCATCGATTACGCCGATCAGACCGTCATGCTAGCGACGCCCACTCATTGGGACAGCCAACAGATTTGGTACATAGATGTGAGCGTCTCTAACACGCAGGCCAACGAGGGCGTTATGGGCTTTATCCCGAAAGACAGTTGGCTTCCCCGGCTGCGCAACGGCACGGACGTCGGCCCGATGCCCGCCAGCCTCCATGACCGGTATGTCACACTCTACCATACCTTTGCCAATTCCTGGCGTGTGACCGACAAAACGAGTTTGTTTGTTTATGCGCCCGGAACCTCGACCAAGACATTTACCGATCTTGACTGGCCTGCCGAGAAGGCCCCATGCAAGTTGAAACCTGAGTTCCAGGTGCCCGGAGTATCGATCGCCAAAAGCATGCCGATTGCTCACGCGAAGCAGATCTGTCGGGTCATCAGCGACAAGGGGCTATATAATAGCTGCGTCTTCGACGTCGCAACGACCGGGGACGAAATCTTCATCAAAAGTTTCCTTACGGTGCAGGAGATATGGCTTTATGGTACGGCCATCCAGATTGAAGGTCATGAGACCCCAAATTTCCGACCGGACCGGAAGCCCGTTCCGGCGCCGGCCAAGCACTCAATTCAAAGAGCTGGATCGCTCGTTGTCCTGGTGACGGTTTTACCGTTGACGCATCGAAGGCCGATACCAACCGGTAGCGTCACCTTTTTCGTTGATGACGTACCGATGAAACGCCCCGTTGAACTGGACGGCGGCGGGCGAGCACGCGTCACCGTAAACGGACTGAAGCCCGGTGACCACAAGATCAGGGCGACTTATTCCGGCGGTGGAAAATTCAGCTATCATTCCAGTGCCAGCCCGAACCTGCTTTACACGGTGGCCCACTGAGCGGACAACCAAAGATCCCAGGGTACTACAGAACGCCATGCGACGTGAACCAAGTGTTATGGTTCACAGATAGCGTGGAAATGGGTGCGACTGTCAGTGACGTCAGTTGCGACCACGGGTCCGAACGAGTCTTTCAGCATACATTCATAATCGGCGAGCGCGTCGGTGGTTGGACTTTTTCTACGAGCGCAGAGGACGGAACTTTTCATTAATTAGAATGAGCTAGCCACTGTAGTTTTCAACAAGGTGGTCAGATCTTTGGAAACATCCCATTCACAAAAGACCAATCTTTAGCAACCGGTGCGCTTGACCATTCAGGCATTTAAAGCAATGCTCTAGGCAGAATCCTCACTCTTTCGGTTATGCACGAGTTCGGTATCATGGAATCCGCGCTGGCGACCGCCCGGCAAAAAACGCATGCGGCCGGCGCCACCCGGATTCACCGGCTGAAGTTGCGGGTGGGCCGATTGTCGGGAGTGGTGCCGGAAGCGCTGCGGTTTGCTTTTGACAGCTTGAAGCAGGCCTCGCCCGCCGCCGGCGCCGAGCTGGAAATTGAGGAAGTTGCGGCGGCTTGCTGGTGCGCCGATTGCGCCGCCGAATTCGAAACGGTCAGCTTAAGCTATGAATGTCCTCGCTGTCATCAGCTCAGCGGCGATTTGCGGCGTGGCCGCGAGTTAGAACTGGCGTCATTGGAAATTTCTTAAAATTATGTGCAAAGATTGCGGATGCTCCCAGCCCGGCCCTTTCGCGGTTCATGCTCAGCCGACGGAACCTCACACCCATACCCATACACTCCCCGATGGCACGGTGGTGACCCATGCGCACGACCATGAGCATAGCGCCGAACCGGCCGATCAACAAAGTCACGGCCATGGCCCGCATGACCACGGTCATGGGCACGCCCACCAGATTCTAAAATTGGATACCGGGATTCTCAGCGGCAACGACCGCATCGCCGAACAGAATCGCGGCGCCTTCAAAGCCTTGAAGTTGCTCGCGTTGAATATGGTTTCCTCGCCCGGAGCCGGGAAGACCACTTTGTTGCAAAAGACCCTTTTGGAATTAAAAGACCGGTTGCGTCTGGCCGTCATCGTCGGCGATCTTGCCACCGATAACGACGCCGCGCGACTGCGCACCACCGGCGCTCCCATCGTGCAAATAACGACGGGTACCCTTTGCCATTTGGAAGCCGGCATGGTGGCCAAAGCCATGCTGCAACTGGATCTGCGCGCTCTCGACCTGCTTATTATTGAAAACGTCGGCAATCTGGTCTGTCCCGCGGCCTTTGATCTGGGCGAGTCCCTGCGCGTGGTGTTGCATTCCGTGACGGAAGGCGAAGACAAACCGCTGAAATATCCGCCGCTCTTTCAATCGGCGGACGTCGTAATTGTGACGAAAACCGATATGACGGCGGCCGCCGGATTCGACCGGGACCTGGCCTTGAAAAATATCCGTCTGGCTAGTCCCCGCGCAAAAATATTTGAACTTTCCGCGCGCACCGGCGAGGGCTTGGGGGCGTGGTGCGACTATCTGGTGGCCTGCAAATCGGGCAAAGCCGCGGAGTCGGCGGTTTGAATTTGCGCCCGGGACCGGGTGAGACATTTTCTGGCCAGCATTTCAACTTGCGGCAGGGCGGCGGCGACCGGCGCCGATAGATCCATGGTCATGGAGCTGAAGTCGCTGATGGAAATGGTGATCAAATCCACATTCGGCAGATCCCCCAGCAGCGCGGCGGATTCCAGCAGATCCTTCAGCCCGATATCATGGGCCGTGAGCGAGGGCGGAAAATCGCTCGCGTAACGCGGATGGATCAGCGAAACGGTGCCGGGCGGCTGGCCGTCGGTGGTGGCATCAATCAGGATAATGTGGGGCTGGTCGCGGAACAGTCCGAGCAGGTGGAAACCGCTGGTTCCGCCGTCCACCAATTCAACCGCCTCGGCCAGCTCCGTTTTTTCTAGCCGCCGGATCGCGGCCACGCCGATTCCCTCATCTCCCATCAAGAGGTTGCCCACGCCCAGTACGAGGGGCTTTCGCTGCCCATGAGTGATTTTCATGGCTTGGTTTTGCCATCGCTCTCGGTGTTCTTCATGGTCGGATGATATTCCTTTTCAATGAATTTCCAGCCGCTGGCCATGGAAGAGATTTCACCGCGGCCTTCGACGTAATCGTGGTAGAACACGAGGTACACGTGGACGAGCGCGAACAGGATGAAGAACCACATGAACATATGATGCCACTGGCGCACCGCAAAGTCGCCGCCCATCAGGGGAACAATCCAGGCAAAGAGTTTCGGGAACCAGGACTTGCTCATCGCGGCATAAAGACCAAAGCCGGTCACGCACTGAAACAGAAACGCGAGAAAGGTCAAAAAGTAGGTGAAGCCCGCCACCGCGTTGTGACCGATGGTTTCAATCGGCTCGTTGTTTGCCTGCAGCATATCCACAGCGATGACCTGTTTGATTTCCTTCCATTGTCTTTTACGGAAAGGAATGAAATTCTTCCAGTTCGCATAACGGTTGCCGGCAAAGCCCCAGTAAATGCGGAATAGAAAGTTGAAAAAGAAAATATAGGCAAAAACGAAGTGAATGAAGCGCACCTCGCCGAACCAGTAGGAGGTATAAGCTTCGGAGGACCGCTGGATCGCCAGCGGCGCGCCGATGAGATAGCCGGTGATGCATAGCGCGACCAGCGTGAACGCGTTCAGCCAATGATAAAAACGGACGGGTATTTCCCAGACATAAACGCGACCCAGGGTAGTCTTGTTCATAGGTTTTATCCTCCCACGGTGACGCGGTTGAGAGTGCGGCCCTGCGGATCGTAGAGGTGGACGGCGCAGGCGAGGCACGGGTCAAATGAGTGGATGGTGCGAATGATTTCCAACGGCCGGTCGGGATCCGCCACCGGGGTCCCAATGAGGGAGGACTCGTACGCCGAACGCTGGCCCTGGCTGTCACGCGGCGAGGCATTCCAAGTCGACGGCACCACGAGTTGATAATTCGCGATTTTCTGGTCTTTGATGACAATCCAATGGGCCAGCGCGCCCCGGGGAGCTTCGCTCATACCCACGCCCTTGGCGTCGGCTGGCCAGGTCGACGGCTCCCACTTTTCATTGTTAAACGTGCGGGAATCGCCGTTCTTGATGTTCGCCAGCAGGTCGCCGTAAAATTCCTGCGCCCATTGCGCCACGAGATAGGTTTCGATCCCGCGCGCGGCGGTGCGGCCCAGCGTGGAAAACAGCGCGGTGACCGGCACGTCCAGTTTTTTCAATACCATATCCACGGCGTCTTTGATCTCCGCGCGGCCGATGCCGTACCCCACCAGCATGCGGGCGAGGGGACCCACTTCCATGGCATGTCCTTTCCAGCGCGGTGTCTTGAGCCAGGAATATTTTCCCTCCACGTTCAGTTGATCATAAGGCGGTTTGGGACCCGTATAATTCAATTTCGTTTCGCCTTCCCACGGATGTTTGGCCGCTCCGTCACCGTCGGCATATTCGTACCAGGAATGTGGAATGGATTCCTTGACCTGTTCGGTGTCGTGCGCGTCCACCTCAAGAATCTTGCTCAGATCGCGATCGAGAATGACGCCGCGCGGAAACTTGAATTTTGCCGGATCGCCAAAGCCATTCGAGGGCAGATCGCCGTAGGCCATGTAATTTTTCAAGCCGCCGCCAATCGCGCCCCAATCTTTGTAAAAGGAAGCGATGGCCAGCAGATCCGGGAGGTAAACTTGTTCCACGAACGCCTTCGCGTCGGTCAGCAATTTGCCGACAAAGGCGAGCCGCTCCGCGTTGATGGCATTGGCATCATCAATGTTGATGGAGCAGGGGGCGCCGCCGACCAGGTAGTTCGGGTGCGGATTCTTGCCGCCGAAAATGGCGTGAATCTTGACGATTTCTTTCTGCCAGTCCAAGGCCTCAATGTAATGGGCCACTCCCAGCAGATTGACTTCGGCCGGCAGTTTCATGGCCGCATGCCCCCAATAACCGTTGGCAAAGATGCCGAGCTGGCCGCTGCCGACAAACTTGGCGATCCGCTTCTGCACATCCGAAAAATAGCCGACCGAACTTTTCGGCCAGTTCGAGATGCTCTGGGCCAGCGCCGCCGTTTTGGCCGGGTCCGCTGAGAGCGCGCTCACGACATCTACCCAGTCGAGCGCATGCAGATGATAAAAATGCACGACGTGATCCTGCATGTATTGGGTGCAAAACATCAGGTTGCGGATGAGTTCCGCATTGGGCGGAATCACGATGCCTAGCGCGTCCTCCACCGCACGCACGGACGCCAGCGCGTGCACCGTGGTGCAGACCCCGCAGGTCCGTTCGGCAAATGCCCAGGCATCGCGCGGGTCCCGCCCGCGCAGGATGATTTCCAGCCCGCGCACCATCGTGCCGGAACTGAAAGCCTCGGTTACAAAGCCATCCTTTACCTCAACCTCCACGCGGAGGTGGCCTTCGATGCGGGTGACCGGATCAATGACAATTCTTTTGGCAGCCATAAAATGGTATTAGTTGGTTGTCGATCTAGGAGCCGCCCTGTTCGTTGCGGCCATCTTTCACATCTTCGCTGTCAGCGAGTTCTTCGTTGATCATTTTCCGTTTGCGGATGTTCGTCGAGATCGCGTGGGCCGCGATTCCGGCCACCGTCACGGCGCCAACCGCCACGCCCACATCATCCGCCGTGGTCTCAATGCCGAATCCCGGGAAAGAAGGCAGATGTTGATAAAATGGCCCGTTATCCCAAAAGTGTCCTTCGCTGCAACCGATGCAGCCGTGCCCGGATTGAATGGGAAAGCTGACGCCGCCGTTCCATCGCATGACCCCGCAGGCGTTGTATGTCACCGGGCCGCGGCACCCCATTTTGTAGAGGCAATAGCCGCGCTTGGCGTTTTCGTCGTCGAATGAATTGACGAACAGCCCCGCATCGTAATTCGGGCGGCGATAACAGGTGTCATGCACGCGGCGGGAATAGAACGCCTTCGGCCGTCCCAGGCCGTCCAACTGCGGAATGCGGTCAAAGGCCAGCAGATGCACGATGGTTCCGGTCATGACTTCGGCGATCGGCGGACAGCCCGGCACCTTCATGATCGGTATCCCCGAAATCAATTCATGAATCGGGGTTGCCTTGGTCGGATTTGGCTTGGCCGCTTGCACACATCCGTTGCTGGCGCAACTTCCCCAGCAAATCAACGCTTTGGCCCCCGCCGCCGCCTCTTGTAAAATATCCAGAGCCGTCCGGCCGCCAATGCAACAATAAACTCCGCCATCAGCCATCGGCACCGAACCTTCCACGAGCATCAGATATTCGCCTTTGTACTTGGTCATGGTATCGTGCAGCGCTTCCTCCGCTTGCTTGCCGGAGGCCGCCATCAGGGTTTCCGTGTAATCCAGGGAGATTCGTTCCAGCACCACATCGGCGATCGCCGGATGTGAGCTGCGGATGAAGGATTCCGAACAGCAGGTGCATTCCTGAAAATGAAACCACAGCACGGGCATCCGCGGTTTGGTTTCAAGCGCTTTCGTCACTTCGGATACGGCGGTGGCGGGCAGGCCAAGCGCAGCGGTCATCCAGGCGCAGGCCGCGAGAAAGTCGCGGCGCGAAACGCCTTTGGATTGGGCATGCTGCCACACGGTGGGGCGGGAGTCGGGGGACATAGTTCGCTGGTTGATGAATGGTTTTGATGATCGGGTTCATCCCTACTGTCGAACGATCCGTGATTTTCGACTAAACCCTTTTGGGAATTTGCCGGACATTTTTTGACATTTAATGCCTGTCAAAACTTCATCTAATAATAAGCAAAAAATGGTAAATCAAGAGTGATGCTAATCGGCCCCATCTGGAAAAACTTGATTATGCGGGCGCATTAGGGCTGAAGGCCCGTAATTTGATAGCCTGGGCTGGAGCAAGTTTGACGAGCGCAGGCCCAGGTAATTTGCCCCAAACCCCCAAACGGTCTGTAAGACCGACACCGCCCATGAGCCGGATCTGGACGCCCCAGCAACGCGGGCCAGCGGATCCCCTCGCCCCTCCGAGGGGAGAGGGTTAGGGTGAGAATTCCCCGAATTAAAAATTCGTGCATTGAACCCCTGAACCTGATTTAGAAGGTCGCATTGGACATTGTAAATACCTTGAAATTTACCAACGCGGCGCCCTCCTCTCAACGAGGAGAGGGGCCGGGGTGAGGAGTGAGGCCACGGCACTCGTTGAAATAAATGTGTGAGGTTCATGGGGAGTTCCGTGTTCCGTTCGGACCTGCTCACCGCCCATGAACCAAACTGGGTCGGCGGGCAGTCCTCTGCACGCCGTCGTAGCAATGCCGACCCCCGAAGAAACAGTGACGCTGGCCGATTGCGGCTCCCTCGCCCCTCAACGGAGAGGGGGATGAATGGTGAGGGGTGAGACCGCGTAAGTCGTTGAAAAACAACACAACCATATAGAGGTTCATGGAGATGGGTCCGGCATCGATAAGAATTCCGTTCCGCGCCCAAACCGGCGCCCGGCCGGAAATCGCTGGCGGACGGCTTAACAAATCCGCGGCAATTGCTCGCCGGTGGCCATGTCGAGGATCCGGCTGGCGCCAATCCGGCTGCGCAGCACGACCATGGGTTCAGCCCGGTCCGTGACGTTGCCAATCAGCGCCGCACCGGAGCTGACGGCGTTTTGGCGCATGATTTCCAACGTCTTTTCGGCGTCTTCCGCCGCCACAAAAGCCACGAAGCGCCCTTCGTTGGCCACTTGAAACGGGTCCAGCCCCAGGATTTCGCAGGCGCCGTGCACGTCTTCCCGGATGGGAACGGCGGTTTCCGTCACCGCGATGCGCACCTTCGCCGCTTCGGCGATTTCGTTCAAGGCGCTCGCCAGACCGCCCCGGGTCAGATCCCGCAGGCAGTGAATTTTGATCCCTGCCTGGATCAACTGCAAAATCACCTCGTGGACCGGCGCGGAGTCGCTCTCGATGGCGCTTTCAAATTCCAAGCTTTCCCGGGCCGCCATGATCGCCATGCCGTGCCTTCCCAAGTCGCCGCTGACGAGAATGGCATCACCGGGTTGGACCTGTTGGGGCGTGATCGTCAAGGAATGTTCCAGCACCCCAATGCCGGTGGTATTGATGAACAAGCCATCGCCTTTGCCTTTGTCGACCACTTTGGTATCCCCGGTAATGATTTGTACCTGACAGCGATCCGCCGCTCCGCGCATGGAACAGACCACCCGCCAGAGCGTTTCCATGGGCAAGCCTTCCTCAATAATGAATGCCGTGCTCAAATAAAGCGGTCGCGCGCCACTCATGGCCAGGTCGTTGACCGTTCCATGAACGGCCATCGAACCGATGTCGCCTCCGGGAAAGAAGAGGGGTTTCACCACGTACGAATCCGTGGTCATCGCGAGCCGCCCGGGTGGCGGTTGAAACGCGGCGGAGTCGTGCCGTTGGTCCAGCAAGGGATTGCTAAAAGCCCGGCCGAAGACCGTCTCCAGCAGTTGATTCATCATCTTGCCGCCCCCGCCATGGGCCATCAATACGTTGGGATATTGTTGGATGGGCAACGGACAGCTCAGGTTGAATTCAAGGGGATGCATGTCTTGTCATCACAGGCTGGTCGCTGTCGCGGCAGCCGGCTGTCGGCGATACCGGTAATAAGCGGCACAGGCGCCCTCGCTGGAAACCATGGTGGCTCCAAGCGGATGCTCCGGGGTGCACCGTTGGCCAAACGCCGGGCATTCGTGCGGCTTTTTGACCCCCTGCAGCACCAGCCCGCTTTGGCATTCCGCCGGTTCTTCCACCTGGTGATCCGCGAGGCCAAATCGCAATTCCGCGTCGAAAGCAGCATAAGGTTCCGCCAGGCCCAGGCCGCTCATCGGTATCTGGCCGATGCCGCGCCACCGGCGATGAACCACCTTGAAAACCTGCCGCATCAGCGCCTGGGCCGGCTGGTTGCCCTCGCGTCGGACCGCCCGGCTGTATTGGTTTTCCACTTCGGCCCGGCCGGATTCCAACTGTTGCACGACCATCAAAATGCCCTGCAAGATATCGAGCGGTTCGAAACCCGTTACCACGATCGGAACCCGGTACTTCGCGGCCACCGGGAAATATTCCTCAAACCCCATGACCGAGCACACATGCCCCGCCGCTAAAAAGGCTTGCACGCGGCAAATTGGCGAGGATAGCAACGCTTCCATGGCCGGTGGCACCAGCACATGGGAGATCAGCATCGAGAAATTCTTCAAACCCATTTGCGCCGCTTGGAAGATGCCCATCGCCGTGGCCGGCGCGGTCGTCTCAAATCCAACGCCAAAAAACACCACCTCCCGGTCCGGGTTCTGCGCGGCGATTTTGACCGCGTCGAGTGGCGAATAGACGATGCGCACGTCCCCGCCCGCGGCTTTCACACTCAATAAATCCAGTTTGCTTCCGGGCACCCGCAGCATGTCGCCAAACGAGGTGAAAATGACGTTAGGCCGGGCGGCGATTTCGATCGCCTTGTCGATGATATCCAGCGGGGTGACGCAAACCGGGCAGCCCGGTCCGTGGATTAAATTGATATGTTTGGGCAGCAGTTCGTCGATGCCGAATTTGACAATGGCATGCGTCTGGCCGCCGCAAACCTCCATGATATTCCAGTTCCGGGTGGTGAGCCGGTGGATTTCATTCGCCATCTGCCGGGCCAGGCCGGCATCCCGATATTCATCGAGATATTTCACCCGCCATCCTCCAATTCTTCCAGGCCTTCCATCTGCTTTAAATAACCGAAGACTTTCTGCGCCTCCTCCTCATCCACGCGGCTCAGGGCGAAACCAACGTGAACAATCACATAATCGCCCACAACGGCTTCCGGCACGTAAGCCAGGCTGGCCTCTTTGATGATGCCGCCAAAGTTAACCCGCCCCATCCGGGTGAGCGGGTCGTCGCCCCGAATGCTTTCAATTTTTCCTGGAATGGCGAGGCACATGAGTTCGGCTTTCAGCCTTTAGGCCTTAACGCGGCCATGACTTGGCCCAAGGCAATACCGCCATCGTTGGGCGGCAGGCGTTGATGCCAATATGGTTGAAAATCAGCCTCGCGCAAGCGTTTAACCGTCCGCCCGGCCAAATAAAGATTTTGAAAACAGCCGCCCGAAAGAACCACCCGTTGTTGCCCGACCTGCCGCGCCACGGCGACAATGGCTTCGGCCAGCGTATTGTGAAACCTGGCGGAAATGTCGCCCGCCGAAACTCCCCGCGCGACATCGGCAATGATCGCCTCAATCATCGGTGCCCAATCCAGAACCAGGGCCGCTCCGCCATGGATCAAGGGCATCTCGTAATGGTCCTCCGTGGAAATTCCTGCGAGCGCAAATTCGAGTTTCATGGCCCCCTGGCCTTCAAAATGGGTGTGTTGAAGCAGGTTAATCAGCGAAGCCACGGCATCAAAGAGGCGCCCCGCACTGCAGCAAACCGGTGAATTGAGTTTGCGGGCCAGCATGACTCGAATGGTCGATAATTCCACCGGTGTAAAGCAGCCAAGCAATGGTAAATTCTTGCGGGCAAAAACCTCTTCACCCGCCATCGCATAAAGCAATCCCAGGGCGATTCGTCTGGGTTCCCTGACGGCCGTTTCGCCGCCGGGCAGCGGGAAGGTGCGAAAATGGGCCGCTCGCTGGATTTCCGTTTCCGTAACGAGAAAAAATTCGCTCCCCCAGATCGTCCGATCCAAACCAAACCCCGTCCCATCCCAGGCTACTCCGAGCACGGGACCAGACAATTCGTTGTCCGCCATGCACGACAACACATGCGCTATATGATGCTGAACGCTGATTTTTTTTCCGGGACACGTTTCGGCAAACCGGGTGGATAGGTACTCGGGATGGAGGTCGCTGACCGTGATTTCTGGTTTAACCTCGTACAGGGTTTCAAAGTCCTGGATGACCCGGCGGAACGCCGCGTTGGCTGGTTCGGTTCCCAAATCACCAATATGCTGGCTCAGGAAAACTTGATTTCCCATCGCACAGGCGATCGTATTTTTCATCTGGGCGCCGACCGCCAGAATGCTCCTGGCCGCTGACGGGATGCCCGGCACCCGGATTGGCAGCGGGGCGAATCCGCGGGCCCGCCGCAAAATCATTTCCCGATCCAACATCACCCGCACAATGGAATCATCCAGATGACGGACGATCGGTCGATTGTGGACGAGGAATAAATCAGCAATCCCTTGCAAACGCTGCAAGGCCTCCCGTTCATCGATGCAGATGGGCTCATCGCTCCGGTTCGCACTGGTGGCAATGACCGGAAATCCAAGCGCGGCCATTAATAAATGATGGATCGGATTGGAAGGCAGCATCACGCCGAGATTCGGATTTCCGGGCGCCACGGTCGGGGCAACGTTTCCGGGGTGATTTTTCCGGCGCTTCAGCAGCACGATCGGTGCCTCGGGGGAACGCAATAAACGCTCCTCCAAAGGCGAAACCGCGCAAACCGCTTTGATGGATTTGAGGTCCGGAAAGAGCAATGCCAGGGGTTTTTCCTCGCGATGCTTCCGCTGGCGTAGCAACAGAATGACCTTTTCGTCTTGCGCCGCGGCCATCAGATGAAATCCGCCAATCCCTTTAACCGCGACGATTTGGCCGAGCCGAATGGCCTCCGCCGCGCGGGCTAGTGCGCTGTGTACTTCCGCCACTGGCGCCCCAGCCGGATCCCACAATTCCAAACGCGGCCCGCATTGCGGACAGGCATTGGGTTGGGCGTGAAACCGGCGGTTCTGTGGTTGGTCATATTCCGCCTGGCATTCCGGACACATGACAAACTCCTTCATTGAGGTGTTTGCCCGGTCGTAGGGGAGGCTTTGTATGATGCTAAAACGCGGACCACAGTGGGTGCAATTGGTGAAGGGATACTGGTATCGGCGGTCGGTCGGATCAAAAATCTCGCGCAGGCAATCGGGGCAGGTGGCAATATCCGGCAAGACCAAAGCCGTCTTGCTGCCGCCCTTTTCGCTGGGCCGAATTTCAAATCCGGTGAAGCCGACGGGATCCAGCCACGCCGCTTCCATGCTTTGAATGAAACTATGCGCCGGCTTTTCCGATTCGACGCGTAGCAGAAAGATTTCCAGTTCGCCCCGCCGTCCCTCGATCTCAATGAAGACCCCTTGGGAAGAATTGTTAACCCAGCCCTTCAGCTCCAATTCGTTGGCCAGCCGATAGACAAAAGGTCGAAAGCCGACGCCCTGTACCGCTCCGCGAATCGTCAGTTTCAATCGCATGTTAGGCCCCTTGGATAATCTCATGGTCGAATGTATCACGAATTCCACTCAAGAAACTCGCCCACTTTGCCTCCATCATCCCGCGGAAAACGGTAATCTTACGGCCATCTTTCAGTCCAAAGTCAACTCCTCCATCTCGAACAATAATCCGCGCCACACAATTCGCTGCGCCATTGATCTGGTCATCAAACTCAAAATATGCGCCGCTGAACTCTGGATGCTGCTCATCTGTCTGACGCCCAAATAAAACGTAGTGATAGTCTTTCTTGGCTGCTGCGTTGGACGCTCCGCCCAATCTATCATCGAACCCGCAGTCTGTGGCTGTGAACTCCATATCAACGCTCTCGGGTCAACGAGCCCGCGGCTTTGATCTGGTATTGGGATAGAATCATTAACGCGGGGTTCGTTGCAGTTCACTGGTTGGGTGTCATCGTTTTTCTCCCGTCTCGGTCGGCGCACGAAGACCGCACACCGTTTCGTATTCATCCCGACTCATGAACTGCGGAAGCACTGTCCGATATAGCCGCGTGTCTTTGATGTGCCCAAAGAAAAACGTGACGACTGCAAACTGCACATCGTCGTTTTCGTGTTCTGCACTCCATTTGGCGTAATCCCAAATGCACGACAACAATTCAACGGGAGGTGGCTCCTTATGACAAAGTCGGTCAAAGTCACAACTCAAGTGGATCCACAAATCGGCGGCATTTTTAACCAGAGTTGAAGTTATTCTTCCCTGAAGCTCTGGTAGCCGGTTCGATGCTTCTTTTCTCCAGAGACTCATAGTCAACGGCGGTGGGTCAAGAATCCCGCGGCTTTGATTTGGTATTGAAATGAAATGGTCATCGCGAAGTTTGTTGCAGTGGGCTGCTTAAACGGCTCACTTTCCATGACTCACCTTCAAGGTTCTTCCGTCGTCTTTTGCGATCTCGGCAATGGCAGACCCTCCAAGTGAATTCTCTGGCAGCGAACCCGTAACAATCCATACGCCGTTGGTATTGAGGCGAGCATCGTATGGCGTCTCTGCTGCGATCAACTTCTCGCCGTAAATTGGCTCCCAAATCGCGACTGCAATTCTGATAGCGGTTTTCGCGTCGGGCACGTATCCGTCCTTCGGCGTGAAATTGGACTTTGAGTCCTTGTCGGCGAACAGGAAAACGCCCGAGAGGGTCAGGATGCAAACAATGGCGTGGATTCTCTTGCTCATGGCATAGTCGGGCGGTCAACGACTGTGGGGCGTCAAACCTGCGCCTTTGATTTGGAATTGGAATAGAATCGTCATCGCGGGGTTTGTTGCAGTTTGCTGGTTGGCAGTAAATCTATCATATCACTGAGCTAATTTGGGTGGCTTCGGTGACGGCCAAAGCAAACAGAATGCTCCGACCATTCCGCATAAGATTATCGGAATAAAAAAATAATCGTTAACCCCCAACTTAACTGAATAATCCGCCCATGGGGCATTGTCGGACGATCCACTGCCATTGTAACGCCAATCGCCACGAAGCATGCCGACGAGGAGAAACACAACCATCGCGACCGCCGAAATCGCAACCAGCAGAACACCCACCTTTCGACGCGTCAAAATATTCATAAATGTCGCGCCTAACGCCCGCGGGTCGACCACCCCGCGTCATTGATTTTGTGTTGGAGTAAAGTTCTCATCGCGGGGTTCCTTGCAGTCAGATGGTTAAGAAGCACGGTCAGTGTTTCTCCATGTGACGTTACATTTTTCATCTAGATCTCGAATGGTCTTCCGCAAAACCTCTGAAATAAATGTTCCGTGACGCACATCTGCCATGAATGAAACCGCCTCTGCCATGATGGATGATGCCGTCTGCGCATCTCCAAGGTGGCTTACAATATCACTACGCATAGCCATCGTGAAAGCTAACTGGGTCTTGTATCCGGGAAAGCCAATGTGGTCACGCAGTAACTTTTCCTGTTCAACAAGAGCTGAATGTGCGCCGTGAATATCTGAATCACGATAACGGGCGGAAAGTGCCCACAAAGCCTCGTGGCAGCCGTAATCCGCTTTTGCACACCCGCCTGAACCGTCTCTTCCATCATCTGCTCCGACGACTATGCCACGCGGCGGTCGCGGGGGCTTCATGGAACCAGAACTCGCAGGCTTAGGTTCCGGCTTCTGGTCTTCGTTTTGCATAAAGGACCAATGCTCAACTTGTTATTCAAACGATCGGATCGTATATTGAATTCGGCGTTTCGGTAAATCCCAAAGTTGTAAAGTGTTCAAAATCAATGGATCTATTCCTGATTGTCCGTTGCCGGACAGTATGTTTAATGCGCTCCGATTTTGCGGCCAAAATGACGTAAGCATTTGGCAATCAAGGCAACCGCCCCGAATTGAGCGATTGCCGGATTGTTTATTGAAATCGAGCCTGGGACGGCCTGGGTTTCACCTGGCCTGCTATATTCAAGGATGCCTTTTCCGCAAGAAGTAGAATAGAATTCGGTTACGAGAGAAAACGATTAAAATAAACTATGAAAATTCAAATTGATCTTAAAAGTGCATTGGTGGGTCTTGCTCTGGGCGCGGGAATTATGTTCACGCTGGGAGCCGGTGCTTCAAACGTATCCGTATTACTAACCCCGGCTAGGCAAGACGAGGGAAGGGATGGCAGAGTTGGGACATGAAAAATGAACCAAGTATTCGCCGGCGCCGGACACCCGCAGAACGGGCGCAAATTCTCGACCAATATCACCAAAGCGGTCTGACCCAAAAGGTCTTTGCCGCTCAAACGGGCATCAGTTGCTCGGCGTTGAACGCATGGTTGCGCCGAGCCCTCACCCAGGCAGATAGCCACCCGCCCCAGTTTGTCCCCGTCCCCAATTTGCTCGCGGCCGGGCGGGGCAGCCCGGCTTACCGCTTGCAATGGCCTGATGGGTTCATCCTGGAAATGGCCGCGGGATTTGCCGCGCAGGAGCTGACGGTCCTCTTAAAAGTGGTGCAGCGGTTATGATGCCCGTTGGTCCGGCCACGCGCATTTACCTGGCCGCCGGGGCCACCGACTTGCGCAAAAGTTTCGAGGGCTTGAGCGACTTGGTCACCCACCATTTTCAGGCCGACCCGCTGAGCGGGCACCTCTATGTCTTTACCAATCGCCAACACAACCGCATCAAGCTGCTCTATGCCGACGGCACCGGGATTTGGGTTTGTGCCAAACGTCTGTGTGGCCGGGGCACCTTTGCCTGGCCCCGGACCACCGAACCGGGCGCGCTGCAGATCCTGGCCGCCGAGTTAACCCTGTTGCTCAACGGCATTGATCTGGAAAAGACAAGCCAGCGCGCGTGGTGGCGCCCGGCGGCGGCGGCCAAAACCTAAAAAAAGTGCATTTTAATGAAATAAGTATTTACTATCTAACTAATAGTATGTATAAGGAATGCGCAT
>Ga0302320_10005198_pt1 | contig 29259 bp, 32 predicted proteins | sample Bog_T0_3_FD_202130 | JGI IMG/M metagenome (GOLD analysis project Ga0302320, IMG submission 202130) | Peat permafrost microbial communities from Stordalen Mire near Abisko, Sweden - Bog_T0_3 | ecosystem: Environmental > Terrestrial > Soil > Wetlands > Peat | place: Sweden: Abisko, Stordalen Mire...
TCTCGGCGAGATTCTGGTCCGCCGTCGATGGCGCCGGCACCGGCGGGGGTGGGGGCGGTGGCGCGGCGGCGCGTTCGGGGGCGCGGACCGGGGGCGCCTTCGGTGCCTCGCTCGGGCGCGGTGCGCGCGGCATGATCGGTTCGTTGCGCGAGGTGACGCGGGAGGGCATCGGCTCGCCGCGCAGCTCGGGCCGGGGCTCCGGGCGGCCACCGAGGGGGGCGCCGAGCGGCTCCGGCGTGAAGCCTGCCAAAGGATCGGCGCGATCGCCGCGATCGCCGCGTATCACATCGCTGCGCCGTTCCGACAGGGCCGGCGCCGGGCGGCGCACTTCGTCGGCAAAGGAAGGCCGGACCGGCCGTGGCGGCGGCTCCGGCATTTGCGGCTCGGCGTGATCGAACACGTCAGACCTTGAATCGGCTCTCGGATCGGATCTTGGACCATCGCCATCGGCCCAGCCGGCATCGGGCAGCGGCGCGACCCGCGGCTGCGGTTCGGCTCCGCTGGCGCCGGGCCGCGGCGGCATCTGATCCCGCGCCGGCATCGCGCGCACGATATTGGACTCCACGACGATATCGGTCGGGCCGCCGATCATGAGCAGGTGTTCGATATTGTCGCGTCGTACCAGCACCAGCCGCCTGCGACCGTCGACGGCGGCGGCATCGATCACGGCCAGCCGGGGCATCCGTCCGCGATTGGTGTTGGCGCCGAGTCGGTTGCCGGCGAATCGGCGAACCAGCCAGGCGGCGACGCCGATCAGCGCCAGAACGGCCACGAATGCGAAAAAGAATGTCAGTGCCTGCATGCTTTGTCCCCAGCAAATAGCGCTTTTTCAGGTCTGGTTCGTCGAACTGGCGAATCGGAAGCAACGCAACAAACGGAAGACGAAGCCCTCAGATTGGCTCTGTTTCTTAATTCCACACGGCAGGAACTGCCGCCCCGTACCTTAATAACCTATGAATCGGCTGGGCCAAAACGACTTCTCGCGGTCCCCGCTTCAATCATTGTGCTGGTTAACGCAGCTTTCGTGGCGAAAATGCGCACGAATTGATCATCCGAGGCGAATCGTTCTGGGGACGCCGCGTTGCCGCCTCGCCGGCTCTTAACCCGCTGTTAACCATACACACGGCAAATTCTGCCCACCTCAGCGCGTCCGTGCGCGAAGGGCAGGGAGCGCGGCTTCGATGTCCATCAACGATCTTCCGGGTTTGACGGCGTTGCGCACCAGGATGCAGTGGCATCAGGAGCGCCAGCGCGTGCTTTCCGAAAATGTCGCCAATTCCGACACGCCCAATTTCAAGCCGCGCGATCTGATCGAGCCGAAATTCGACACCGCCGGCGCCAGCGCCGGCGGTGCGACGGGCTCGCTGGCGATGATGCGTACCAGCAGCTCGCATATCGCCCCACTGGACGGCGGCGCACAGAGTTTCGACGAGAATCGCAAAACCGGCTTCGAGACCAGGCCCGCCGGCAATTCCGTCAATCTCGAAGACGAAATGCTCAAGGTTGCGTCCAACCAGATGGACTACGCGGCAGTCACCTCGCTCTACAGCAAGAGCCTGCATCTTCTGAAGACCGCGATCGGCAAAGGCTAAGGCCGAACCGGCAGGGAAGGGACAACATGGCGGACCGTCAAGTTATCGCAGATTTCGCCAGATCGATGGGGATCGCGACCTCTGGCCTGCGCGCGCAGGCCGGGCGGATGCGGGTGATCTCGGAGAACATCGCCAACGCGGATTCCACGGCGGCGACCGCCGGGGGCGATCCCTACCGGCGCAAGGTCCCGACCTTTTCCTCCGAACTCGACCGCACGCTGGATGCCAAGGTGGTCTCGCTCGGCAGGATCCGGCCCGATCAAACCGCGTTCCGCGTCAAGCACGAGCCCGGCAATCCGGCGGCCGACGCCGCCGGCAATGTCAAATATCCCAACGTCAATCCGCTGATCGAAATGACCGACATGCGCGACGCGCAGCGATCCTACGAGGCCAACCTCAACATCATCAGCGCCACCCGGCGAATGATTCAACGCACGCTCGACATTCTCAAGTCCTGAAGGAAACCCCTGAGCCATGGCTTCACCCACAGTCGCTGCAAATGCCTACGCCAATCTCGCTCGCATTCTGGATACCGGCGGCAGCGGCGGCGCCGGCAAGATCTCCGACGTCGGCGGCTCCGGCGGCGGCCCCTCCTTCGGCGAGATACTCAAGGACGCGCTCGGAAGCGTGGTGGATGGCGGACGAAAATCCGATGCCCAGACCGTCGCCATGGCATCCGGCAAGGCCAACGTGATGGATGTGGTGACCGCGGTGGCGGAGACCGACGTCAAGGTCTCGACGCTGGTATCGGTTCGCGACCGCGTCATCCAGTCCTACGAAGACATCATGAAGATGTCGATCTGACGAATTCGTCATTGCGAGCGCAGCGAAGCAATCCATGGCGCAACAAGCCGGATTGCTTCGTCGCAAGAGCTCCTCGCAAAGACGGTTGCAAATGTACCAGCGAAGACAGGAATAAAAAATGACCGGTGCTGAAACTCTCGACGTGGCGCGCGACGCCATCTGGACCATCGTCGTGGTATCGGCGCCGCTGATGATCGTCGGCCTCGTGGTCGGCGTCGTGGTGTCGCTGTTCCAGGCGCTGACGCAGATCCAGGAACAGACCCTGGTGTTCGTGCCCAAGATCCTCGCGATTTTCGTCACCCTGCTGCTGGCGCTGCCGTTCATGGCGGATGCGCTGCACAGCCACATGATGCGGATATCGTCGCGAATCATAGCCGGTTGATGCAATATGCGTGACAAATGCGCGCCGATATCACACTGCTTCCTGCGCTCGCCGCCACCTTCATGCTGGTATTCGCCCGCATCGGCGCGATGGTGATGCTGTTGCCGGGATTGGGTGAGACCAATATTCCGGTCCGCATCAAGCTCGCGATCGCGCTTTTGCTGACGCTGATCATCCTGCCGCTGCACCGCGCGGCCTATCACGTCGACACCGACACGCTGGTGCCGCTGATCGTATTGATGCTGCACGAGATCATCATCGGCATCGTACTCGGCGCCACCGCACGGGTGACGCTCGCCGCGCTGCAGGTCGCAGGATCCGTGATCGCCCAGCAGCTCGGGCTCGGATTCGTCACCGCAATCGATCCCACCCAGGGCCAGCAGGGCCTGCTGATCGGAAATTTCCTGACGCTGCTCGGCATCACGCTGCTGTTTGCGACCGACAGCCACCATCTCGTCATCGCCGCGCTCAACGACAGCTATGCGATCTTTTCACCGGGCGAGATGATGCCGAGCGGCGACGTCGCCGCACTCGCCACCCGCGCCTTCGCCGCCGCCTTCAAGATCGGCCTGCAGCTTTCGGCGCCGTTTCTGGTATTCGGCCTGGTGTTCAATATCGGGCTTGGCGTGCTGGCGCGGCTGATGCCGCAGATGCAGGTCTATTTCGTCGGCGTGCCGCTGTCGATTCTCGCCGGCTTCCTGATCTTCGCGCTCGTCATCGCGGCGATGATGGGGACCTTCCTCGACTATTTCATCGCGGTCATGCACGAGCTGATTCCGCTGAACGGGAAGCCCTGAGCCATGGCCGACGAGGACGACGCGTCAGATCGCTCGGAAGACCCTACGCAAAAACGGCTGGATGACGCCCACGAACGCGGCGATGTCGCAAAGAGCCACGAGATCAACACCTGGTTCGTGATCGCCGGCGGCACGCTGGTGATGTCGACTTTTTCCGGCACGGTCGGCGGCATCGAAACGCCGCTGCGCAACCTGATCGCCAATTCCTGGATGATCCACACCGACGGCGCGTCTCTGCTCGAGTTGGGGCAGTCGCTCGAATATGCGCTGCTCGCAGCGCTCGGCATGCCGCTGTTGATGCTGGTGATTGCGGCGATCGCCGGCAACATCGTGCAGCACCGGCTGGTGTGGTCGGGCGAATCGCTGAAGCCGAAGCTCAGCAAGATATCGCCGGCCGCCGGCGCCAAGCGGATTTTCGGCAAGCAGGCGGCGGCAAACTTCGGCAAGGGCCTTTTCAAGGTGATCGCGCTCGGCGCGGTGATGACCGCGATCCTGTGGCCGGAGCGTCACCGCCTCGAATCGTTCATGCACTTCGACCCATCGGCGCTGCTGGGCGTCACCACCGGCCTGACCGTGCATCTGCTGGGTGCCGTGGTGGCGATGCTCGCGGCGGTCGCGATCGCGGATTATTTCTTTCAGTACCGGCAATGGTACGAGCGGCAGAAAATGTCGCTGCGGGAAATGAAGGAGGAATTCAAGCAATCCGAGGGCGATCCCCACATCAAGGGCCGGCTCAGGCAGTTGCGGCACGCGCGCATGAAGAAGCGGATGATGACCGCGGTTCCCAAGGCCTCGGTGATCATCACCAACCCGACCCATTACGCGGTCGCGCTGTCATATGAACGCGGGATGTCGGCGCCGGTCTGCCTCGCCAAGGGCGTCGACCTGATCGCGCTCAAGATCAGGGAAATCGCAGGCCTGCACGACATTCCGATCGTGGAAAACGTGCCGCTGGCGAGGGCGCTGTATGCCACCGTGGAGGTCGACGACGAGATTCCGGTGGAACACTATCATGCGGTCGCCGAGATCATCGGCTACGTCATGGGCCTCCGGCGCGGGCTTTCCGGCCGCCGGGCGTAAAACACCTGCCTTCCTGCGCGGGAAGGTGAGGAAATGCGCGCCGGCGCACCAAATAACGCCTTGACGGACTTGCGCTTGCAGGCCCGATTCAGGCACTCAGGAGGCTGACGCGCGCCGTGCGTCACATCCAGCGCGAAAAGCGCGTCGAATCAACGTCGACAGGCTTCGTCCCCAGGCATGACCGCCGAACCTGACCGCGACCCGTCACCAGACCCGATGACCGTCCACGAGCCGGCGCGGCGCAGCGGCAGCATCGTGCTGGTGCTGCTGGTGGCCGGCGGAATCGTCGCGGTCGCGATCGGACTCATGACCATCGGCCGCACCCAGGCGCAGCCCTTTATCCTCGGGCTGCTGGCGCTCTTGGCCATGGTCGGGCTGTTCAACCTGTTCGCCTTCGCCGCGGGAATTATTCGCTTCGCCGATCGCACCGCCGACGATCCGGTCAAGGGTCGCATTGCCGATCTGGCCTATGACGGGCTTGCGGTCACCGATTCCCGCGGTCACGTGGTCTATTCCAACGCCGCCTATCTCGCGCTCACGGGAGCTGCCACCGTGCTCGACGCCCGCCCTGTGGAGCGGGTCTTCATCGGCAATCCCGATGTGTCGGAGGCGGTGTTTCGCCTGCTCAAGGCGGCGCGCGAGGGCAAGCGCCAGCAGGAGGAAGTCCGCATCGCCGGCCAGGATGGCGCCCAGGGGCGCTGGCTGCGGATGCGGGTTCGGCCGCTCGGCCCGAGCAGGCGCGAGACGAAATTCGCGGTGTGGTCGATTGCCGACATCACCCGGGATCGCGAGCGGCAGGAGGACGTGTTTCAGGAGCTGCAGCATGCGATCGAATATCTCGACCACGCGCCTTGCGGGTTCTTCTCGGTCAATGCCGCAGGCGACCTCGTCTACGTCAACGCGACGCTGGCGAACTGGCTCGATCACGACCTCGCCGAGATCGGGTCGGGCGGGCTGAAGCTGACCGACATCGTGTCCGGCGACGGCGCGGCGCTGCTGACGTCGATTGCGCCGGTGCCCGGCGAGGTCAAGACCGAGGTATTCGACATCGATCTGCGGATGCGCGGCGGCAAGACCATGCCGGTGCGGCTCTATCACAAGCTGGCGTTCGGGGCCGACGGCGTGCCCGGCGCCTCGCGCACGCTGGTGATCAGCCGCGCCCGCGACGAGCGTCCCGATCCGCAGCGCGCCGCCGAAGTCCGCTTCATGCGCTTCTTCGATCACACCCCGATGGCGATCGCGACCGTCGACCGCGCCGGCGCGGTGGTTCGCGCCAATGCCCGCTTCGCCAAACTGGCGCAAAGCCTGAGCGCCGACGGCGCGGCCAACAAGTCGATCTTCCGGACGGTCAATGCGCGAGACCGCAATCTCTTGATCGCGGCCATCAACCAGGCGGCGGAAGGGCAGGGCGATATTCCGCCGGTGGAGGCCATGCTCGACGGCGCGGCGGAACGCTGGGGTCAGTTCTTCGTCACCGCGGTCGAGGAGGACGAACGCGAGACCGAGGCGGCCATCGTCTACATGCTGGAGACCACCGAGCGCCGGGCGCTGGAAAACCAGATCAACCAGTCGCAGAAGATGGACATGGTGGGCCAGCTCGCCGGCGGCATCGCGCACGACTTCAACAATGTGCTGTCCGCCATCATGATGGCAAACGACTTCCTGCTGAACGCGCACAAGCCGACCGATCCCTCGTTCCAGGACATCATGCAGATCAAGCAGAACGCCACCCGCGCCGCGACCCTGGTGCGGCAGCTCTTGGCGTTCTCACGCCGCCAGACCCTGCGGCCGCAGGTGCTCGATCTCGGCGATGCGCTCTCGGACCTCACCATGCTGTTGCGCCGCCTGATCGGCGAAAAGGTAAAGCTCGACCTGGTGCACGGCCGCGACCTCTGGCCGGTCAAGGTCGACGTCTCGCAATTCGAACAGGTGGTGGTCAATCTCGCCGTCAACGCCCGCGACGCCATGCCCGAGGGCGGCAAGCTGACGGTGCGGACCGCCAACGTCAGCGCAGCGGAGTCAGCGGGTCTCGCCTACAAGGGCATGCCGGCGGCGGATTATGTGCGGATCGACATATCCGATACCGGCACCGGAATCCCCGCCGATATCGTCGACAAGATTTTCGAGCCGTTCTTTTCGACCAAGGAAGTCGGCAAGGGCACCGGGCTCGGACTGTCGACGGTGTACGGCATCGTCAAGCAGACCGGCGGCTTCATCTATGTGGATTCCGAGGCCGATCACGGCACCTCGTTCCACATTTTCCTGCCGCGGCATCATGCCGAGCTGGAGACGCAAGCCGAGGCCGCGGCCGGCAACGGCGCAGCCAAGGAGCCGCCGGCGGAGGCAAAGCCGCGCGCCGACCTGACCGGGCAGGGCACCATCCTTTTGGTCGAGGACGAAGAAGGCTTGCGCTCGCTCAACGCACGCGGCCTGCGCTCGCGCGGTTACAGCGTGATCGAGGCGTCGAACGGCATCGAGGCGCTGGAAGCGCTGGAAGAAAAGAATGGCGCGGTCGATCTCGTCGTCTCCGACGTGGTGATGCCGGAAATGGATGGCCCGACGCTGCTCAAGACCATGCGCGGCCGCAATCCCGACCTCAAGATTATCTTCGTGTCGGGCTATGCAGAGGATGCGTTCGAGAAGAGCCTGCCGGAAAACCAGCAGTTTGCGTTCCTGCCGAAACCCTTCACGCTGAGCCAGCTGGTCGCCGCGGTGAAGGAAACCATGGCACCGTCATGAAGCATGCGCGGGGCTGCGAAGTTGTGTGTTGCGCTGTGCCCGGGAAACGCCGGCGAAATGAGCGATATCGACGCATGCCCGCGACCGAGCGCCGCAGCCGCTATACCCGATAGCGGCTTCACTTTTAGGCAGCGCTGCCCATGTTAGTGGCGCTTCCCCCTACCGGGGACTTGAGGAACCAGTATGAGATTTACCCAGCACGCCGGCTTCATTGTCCGGGCCATCGCCGTCGTTTTATCGCTGGCGCTGCCGTTGATGCTGGCAACATCAATGGCCGACGCGCGGGTCGGCGGCGGCATCAGCTCGGGCTCCCGGGGGGCGCGAACCTTTACCGCGCCGCCGAGCACCTCCACGGCCCCCGGCACGGCCTCACCCTTCAACCGCACCATCACCCCGCCCGGCACCCCTGGATTGGGCACGCCGGCCAGCGGCGGATTCTTCAACAGTCCCGGCAGGAGCATGCTCGGCGGCCTGGCCGCGGGCTTTCTCGGCGCCGGCTTGTTTGGCATGCTGTTCGGCGGCGGAATGTTCGGCGGCCTCGGTGGATTCTCGTCAATTATCGGCCTGATCCTGCAGATCGGGCTGGTCGTGATCGTGGTCCGGCTGGCGATGTCGTGGTGGCAGCGCCGTCACGAACCGGCGCAGGCCTATGCCGGCGCAGCCCCGGCAGGGCTCGGCGCGGCGACGAGCTTCCGTACCGGAACCGGTTTCGGACTGGGATCGGGCAGTGCGCCACTTGAGATTCTGCCCGCCGACTACGAAGCCTTCGAGCGATTGCTTGGCGAGGTTCAGGACGCCTGGTCGGACGAGGATGTCGCCAGGCTGCACACGCTGGCCACGCCCGAAATGGTTTCCTATTTCACCCGAGACCTCGACGCCAACAAGGCCCGCAGCGTCGTCAACAAGGTTTCCGGCACCAAGCTTCTGCAGGGCGACCTTGCGGAAGCCTGGCGCGAGGGCGATACCGACTATGCCAGCGTGGCATTGCGGTATTCGTTGGTCGACAAGACCCTCGATCGAGCGACCGGCCGGATGGTCGAAGGCAGCGACGCGCCGATGGAGGTGACGGAGGTGTGGACCTTCGTGCGGCCGCGCGGCGCCAACTGGGAATTGTCGGCGATTCAGCAGACCTGATCGTCGGCATGGCGATTGAATCGAGGGCGCTGCGGTGATCCGCGGCGCCATTTTCATTATGTCTCCCGGCTTTCGCCGCTTCATCCGGTGATGCCGGACCGGAATATTGGCTCCGGTTGCGTGTTGGTGTAACGGCTCATCAACGAGCCCGGTGGATCAGAAACAACTCGGAGGATTTCGATGCCCACTCTTGCCAGGATTTTTGCCGGCGTCTCGCGCGCGACTTTCGTTCTGGCCGTGGCGGCCCCCGTCACCCTGATCGGGGTGCTACCGGCCCGCGCGCAATCGGCCGATACCAGCTTCTTCGTGACCAGCATGGGCATCGGCAATGGTGGCAACCTCGGCGGCCTCGCCGGCGCCGACAATCAGTGCCAGACGCTGGCGCAGGCGGCCGGAGCGGGCGCCAGGACCTGGCGCGCCTATCTCTCGACCCAGGCGGCCGACGGCAAGCCGGCCGTGAACGCGCGCGACCGCATCGGCAAGGGACCCTGGCAGAACGCCAAGGGCGTCGTGATCGCCAAGGACGTTGCCGAATTGCACGGCACCAACAACCTGACCAAACAGACCGCGCTGAGCGAGAAGGGCGATGTCATCAACGGTCGCGGCGATACGCCGAACCGCCACGACGCGCTGACGGGGTCGCAAGCGGATGGCACCGCGTTTGCGGCGGACACCGACCGTACCTGCAAGAACTGGACGAGCAGCACGCAAGGTGCGGCGATGCTCGGACATATCGATCGCATCGGCCTGCGCGACGATGACGCGTCGAAGTCCTGGAACAGTTCGCATCCCTCGCGCGGGCCGGACGGCGGCTGCTCGCAGACCGACTTCAAGAGCACCGGCGGCGACGGCCTGCTGTACTGTTTCGCGGCGAACTGACGCAAGTCATTCCGGGGCGATGCCAACGGGTCCCGCGAAGCGGGGCCCGATGACATCGAACCCGGAATCTCGAGATTCCCCGATGTGCAATCGCACATCGTGGTTCGCGCTTCCGCGCGCCCCGGAATGACGGTGTGATTTGCTTCGTCGCTTCGCTGCTCGTATTGACAGCAGATACGACGTCGTTCTGAGGTTGTTTCGATGCGCTACGAACTCTATTACTGGCCCGGCATCCAGGGCCGCGGCGAATATGTCCGGCTTGCGCTGGAGGACGCCGGCGCCGATTATGTCGATGTCGCGCGCGGCGCGCGCGGCATGGCCGCGATGATGAAGATGATGGAAGCGGGCCGCGGCACGCCGCCATTCGCGCCGCCGTTTCTCAAGGCCGGCAAGCTCGTGATCGGGCAGACCGCCAATATCCTGCTCTATTTGGGATCGCGCCATGGGCTCGCCCCGAAGGCGGAAGCTGGCAGGCTGTGGGTGCACCAACTGCAGCTCACGGTGACGGATCTGGTGCTGGAAATCCACGACACCCACCATCCGCTCGGGCCGTCGCTGTATTACGAAGACCAGCGGGGCCCTGCCAAAAAGCGCAGCGCGGAATTCTGGAACGAGCGGGTGCCGAAATATCTCGGCTACTTCGAGCGGCTGCTCGACAACAGCGGCGGCAGCTGGATTACCGGCCGCAGGCTGACCTACATCGATCTGTCGCTGTTCCAGATCGTGGACGGACTGCGTTATGCCTTTCCGAAACGCATGAAGGCGTTCGAGCGCAAAATTCCCGGCCTGGTCGGCCTGCACGACCGCGTCGCCGCCAGACCGAACATCAGGGCTTATCTGGCAAGCCCGCGCCGCATCGCCTTCAACGAGGACGGTATTTTCCGGCATTACAAGGAGCTGGATGTGTAGACGGAGTGTCATTCCGGGTTCGATGCTGCGCATCGCCCCGGAATGACGATTCACCTGTTCCGCCCATCAACCGGCGTCATCGCCAATTTTGCCAGCTCGACGCCGTCGATGCAGCTGACGTTGAGCGCCACCACCTCGGTGCCGTCGGGCTTGGCTCCGCGTGCGAACACGTCGACGCCGCAGTCGATGCAGAGTTGATGCCGGATCGCGCGCCTGTTGAACAGATATTCCTTCAGATTATCCTCGCCGGCGCGCAGCACGAAACTCGCCGGCGCCAGGAACGCGAAATGCAGTCCCTTCTTGGTGCAGATCGAGCAGTTGCAGGCGGTGACCATCGCAAGGTCGGTGGTGCATTCGAAGCGGACCAGACCGCAATGGCAGCCGCCGGTGTAGGTCCTGCTATTGGGCATCAATCCGCTCCGTCCTTACGATAGTGCAGGCAGCATGCTCGCGGCTTTTCGGCGAACTTGCGGCGGGACTGGCGTGGGATCGGGGCCGAACCGCGGCGCTTAGCAGATCTGGTCGATCCGCGTGCCCTGCCCCGGCGGAAGCGGGGCGGGAGCCGCCGGCTGCGCCGTGCTGGCATCCTTGGTCTCGCCATCGCTGGCGGGATCAGCCGCCTTGGGCTGGGCGGCATCGGGGAGATTGACCGGGGCTGGCGCTGGAATGGCGGAGATATTCATGGGACCGGGTCCTTTGCTCGTGGTGCCCGACTGTGACGAGCCTGAAGCGAAGGCTTTATGAATCCGAACGCTAAACCACAGGGGATAGCGGCGGATCTGGCCGGATGGTGAACGGAAGACTCAAATAAACCTGTAAAGATCGACACCAGATTTAAGCGCATTTAAGAGGATACGGGCCGTGTCGCTTGTCGTGCACCGGTTTCATGCCATGGCATCCGAGTGCGCCGTTCACGTGCAGGCGGAAAGCCTCGCGGCCTCGACCGTGATCGCGCTTGCCGCCGAGGCCGAGGTCGGAAGAATCGAAGCGCGTTATTCGCGTTACCGCGCCGAGAGCGAACTGGCGCGGATCAATCGCGTGGCGGCAGCGGGCGGCGCCACCGATGTCGATTCGGAGACCGCCGGCCTTATCGCCTACGCCAAGGCCTGCCATGCCAGCAGCGCGGGCGCGTTCGACATCACCTCCGGCCTGTTGCGCCAGGCCTGGGATTTTTCGATGGCGCGGTTGCCGGCGCAAGCGGTTATCGACGCGCTGCTGCCGCGCATCGGGCTCGACAAGGTCACCCTGGCGGACGGTCGTCTCGCCTTCGCGCGTGCCGGCATGGAGCTCGATCTCGGCGGCCTCGGCAAGGAATACGCCGCCGATCGCGCGGCCGAGGTGTGTTGCGAGCACGGCGCGCGGTATGGCTTTGTCGATCTCGGCGGCGACATCCGCGTGATCGGTCCGCAGGCCGATGGTCAGCCATGGCGCATAGGTATTCGTGATCCACGCGATGGCGAGGCCGTGGTGGCGGAGGTCGCGCTATCCAGTGGCGCGCTTGCCACCAGCGGCGATTATGAGCGCTCCATCGAGGTGGATGGCGTCCGCTATTGCCACATCCTCGATCCCCGCAGCGGATGGCCGGCGCACGGATTGTCGTCGGTGACGGTGATTTCCGACCATTGCCTGGTGGCGGGAAGTCTCGCGACCTCGGCAATGCTGAAGGGGCGCAGCGGCGCCGCCTGGCTCAAAGGCCTCGGCGTCCGCCATATCGTCATCGACGATCAGGGCCGGTGCAGCGGCACCGAACCGCTTCGGATCAGGCCTGGAGGTTGATCACGGAGCCCGGTGCGGCATTCGGCGTCACCGACGCCGGGTCGATCTGGTTGAGGGATTGCAGGCTCGCCGTCAGGGAGGCCGAGGGTTGCGATCCGGACTGCCCGGCATTATCGGCGCGCAGCGAGGCCATCAGCTTCGACATGGTCGAGACGAAATCGGCTTTCGAGACGCTGCCGGTGCCGCCGGGATCGAGCGTGGAAAAAATCGCGGCCGCGCCCTGGTTCTGGAACACCGCCGGCGGGTTCTTCGATTGGAACGCCTGATCGAATTGAGCCTGCGTGATGCTGCCGGAGCCCGAAGTGTCGATCGAATCGAACAGGCTCGACATCTTCTGTTGTGGCGGACCGCTGGAGCTCGCACCGGAAACCGCGTGCATGCTGCCTGCGGCGCCTACGCCGGAAATATCCATGAAAACTTCCCCGCACCGGACGCGAACCGGAACTGTCGCTGCGGCAGAATGTGCAGGGAGAAGTAAACAATTCGTTTACCATGAACCGGTTCGGGATCGGGAGGCGGCTTGCCGCGGGCCTACTCGTCGATGCTGCGCGAGATCGTGATCGAGGCTTCCGTCTTCGTCCTGGCGCAGCGCATGTCGAGGCGGCGGTAGCGCGTCGAGACGTCGTCGCCGCGCAAGAGTCCGAGCCGAGAGATGCAGCGGCTGGAGCCTTTCAGCATGTCGTCCTTCGGCAGCGTGAAGATGACGGCGGCGGCGCTGGCGACCAGATCGAGAAAGGCCGGCGGCGGCTTGCGGCTGGCAGATTTCGCGAACAGCTGGTTGGAGATGTTGCGGCTGGCGCAGCCGAGCGTGATTTCGCTCGCCTGCGGATGCGACAGATAGATCAGGTTGGCCGCGGTCTTGCCGACCGCGAGGCCGTCGATCTGGCCCTTGAGCTGGTTGGCGAGATCGTCGCAGCGGTCGGCACGCGCCGGGGAGGGGCCGAGAATGATCAACACCGCCAGCAGCGCGAATGCGGCGGCCGACGTGGTCGATCTGCGAAATTTCGATGTCAATGTCATGGTGAAAGCCCCTTTGCGCCATTGAAGCGTCCGGAAGCGGTTAAGGCAAGAGTGGTATCTTTCCCAGGCCCGTTCGTCATGGCCGGGCCTTGGCCCGGCCATCCACGCTTTCTTGCGTGATAGGTTCAAAAGAAGGCTTGGATGCCCGCGACAAGCGCGGACATCACGAGTAAATTGACACCTGCGCGCGGTGATCGGCAGTACGAGGGAAGACGATGAAAAGGCCAGCGACTAAATTCAGCAAAGGCGAGGTCGGCCGCGTGCGGATCGTCGAGGATTTTTTGCCGTCGCCGGACAGGCTGGTGCTGCGCGAGGACAATGTGAAGGTGACGCTGAGCCTGTCGCAGCGCTCGGTGGCGTTTTTCAAGCGCGCCGCCCGGCAACGCCGCGTGCCCTATCAGCGCATGATCCGCGCGCTGGTGGACGCCTATGCGGAGAAGCAGGAAGGGAAGGGCTGAAACGCCTTGGTAGCGAGGTATCGTGGCTCGATGAACGAAGCGACACCCCTTTGAACCTTACCTTTTGCCCTAAAAGCAATTAGAACGGCTGGACTGCCGGCGAGATGTCTCAAAGACGGAGACTTCCGGCTACAAACCCACGGACACCCCCATGAACGCCCCCACACTCATCCCGTCCGCCGCCACCCCCGTTCCGCCCTACAAGCACACCCCGCTGTTTCCGCTGGGGCCGGACACCACGCCTTACCGGAAGCTCACGACCGAGGGCGTGCGGGTGGAAAAGGTGCTGGGCAAGGACATGCTGGTAGTGTCGCGCGAGGCGCTGCGGGCTTTGTCCGAGGCCGCCTTTGGCGACATCAATCATTACTTGAGGCCGGGGCACCTGCAGCAGCTGCGCAATATTCTTGACGACAAGGAGGCCAGCGACAACGACAAGTTCGTTGCCTTCGACTTTTTGAAAAATGCCAACATCGCCGCCGGCGGGGTGTTGCCGATGTGCCAGGACACCGGCACCGCCATCATCATGGGCAAGAAAGGTTTTCGGGTGCTCACCGAAGGCGACGACGAGGCTGCGCTCTCGGAAGGCGCGCGCGACGCTTACCTCCGCCGCAATCTCCGTTATTCGCAGGTGGCGCCGCTGTCGATGTATGAGGAAAAAAACACCGCCAACAACATGCCGGCGCAGTGCGAGATCTATGCCGAGGGCGATGATGCCTACAAGTTTATGTTCATGGCCAAGGGCGGCGGAAGCGCCAACAAGAGCTTTCTGTTCCAGGCGACGCCGTCGGTTTTGACCAAGGACCGCATGCTGGCGTTCCTGAAGGAGAAGGTTTTGACATTGGGCACCGCGGCGTGCCCGCCCTATCACCTGGCGATCGTGATCGGCGGCACCTCGGCCGAACTCTGCATGAAGACGGTAAAGCTCGCTTCGGCGCGCTATCTCGACGCGCTGCCGACCCACGGTTCGGCCGACGGTAACGCCTTCCGCGATCTCGAAATGGAGCAGGAAATCCTGAAGATGACGCAGTCGCTCGGCGTCGGCGCGCAGTTCGGCGGCAAGTATTTTTGCCACGACGTGCGGGTGATCCGATTGCCGCGCCACGGCGCCTCGCTGCCGATCGGTTTGGGCGTGTCGTGCTCGGCGGACCGCCAGGTGCTCGGCAAGATCACCAAAGACGGCGTGTATCTCGAGGAGCTCGAGCACAACCCGGCGCAATATCTCCCCGCGGTGGAGCAGGCGCTCGGCGGCGAGGTCGTGAAGATCGATCTCAACCAGCCGATGAAGGAAATTCTCGCGACGCTGTCAAAGCATCCGATCAAGACTCGGCTGTCGCTGACGGGCACCATGGTCGTCGCGCGCGATTCCGCCCATGCCAAGCTGCGCGAGCGGCTGGAAAAGGGCGAACCGCTGCCGGATTATTTCAAAAATCATCCGGTCTATTACGCCGGCCCGGCCAAGACGCCCGAAGGCTACGCCTCCGGCGCCTTCGGCCCGACCACGGCGGGGCGGATGGACTCTTTCGTCGACCAGTTCCAGGCCGCGGGCGGATCGATGGTGATGGTGGCGAAAGGCAACCGTGCCGCGGCGGTGCGCGACGCCTGCAAGAAGCACGGCGGATTTTATCTGGGCTCGATCGGGGGTGCCGCGGCCAATCTCGCCGAGCACTGCATCAAGAAGGTCGAGGTGGTGGAATATCCCGAGCTCGGCATGGAAGCGATCTGGCGCATCGAGGTCGAGGATTTTCCGGCCTTCATCATCATCGACGACAAGGGCAATGACTTTTTCAAGGAATTGAATCTGGGGTGAGGCGGCAGCGTGCCCCATCCACTCGTCGTCCCGGCCTTGAGCCGGGACCCATAACCACCGATACCCGTTGGAGAGGAAGCCGTCAGGCAGCGAAGCCAAAACGCGAGGCCGCGGCGTATGGGTCCCCGCATGCGCGGGGACGACGGGGAATTTGAGTCTGCGGGAGCACACCATGATCGAATGGTTCGACGATCTTAAACGGGGGATGCGTTTCAAAAGCGGCGAGGTCACGGTATCCGCCGATGACATCAAGCGGTTCGCGTCCGAATTCGATCCGCAGCCGTTCCACACCGACGAAGTGGCCGCTGTGAACACGGCCTTCAAGGGATTGGCCGCTTCCGGGTGGCACACCGCCGCTATTGCGATGAACCTGACGGTTCAGATCCGCCCCTTCGGCCCGCACCCGCTGATGGGAATGGGTGTCGAAGATCTGCGCTGGATGAAGCCGGTACGGCCCGGTGACACCCTTCATATTGAGGGCGAGGTGACCGAACTGGTGCCGTCGCGAACCAGGCCGCAAGGTATCGCAAAGATCAAATGGACCGCCTACAACCAGCACGGCGAAGCGGTTTACACCTTCACACCGATCGGAATCGTGCCGCGCCGTCCAACTTGAGAGCACGGCGAAACTACGCCCTCACGCCCTTGAATGGAAAGCTGCCCATCGGGCCGATGCCCATCTCGCCGGTCATGGTGTCGCCGGAAACCTTGCCGGTGAAGGCCAGCGTCAGCGGCATCGGGTTGGTGATGGAGATTTTCCAGGCGACGTCGTCGCCGTCAGTGGTGCCGTCGAAAATCTCGCCGGAATTGCCGTCGGCGCCCTGGATGCCCGTCAGCGTGCCGCCGGAGTTCTTCAGCGTCAGCGTGGCGTTGCGCTCGCCCATCGGCGTGCTCATGGTGATATTCCAGTTTCCGTCGACGGCCATTTGATGTGTCTCCTCGCGTTTTCTTGGTAAAATCGGAACTAGCCCGGATGTGATCGGCTTGGGCGGCGGTATAGCGCATCTCGCGGCCCGTGCCCAATTGTCTCGATCAGGCACGGGCCGCGCGAATCCGCCCCGTGACAAGGATTCGGAACACGACATATTGCACGGCGAAGGCCGCGACCTTGGCTCCGATCGCGAACACGACATAGAGCGCCCACAATTTCATGTCGCCGGTCAGCGCCACCGCGATGGTGCCTAGGCCGAGCGCAAACATCAATGCCGCCCAGCTGTAGCCCGCCATCGTGACGTATTCCGGAATGGTCTCGGCCACGATCGGCGGCATGTAGCGCAGCATCCAGCCGCGCTTGAGCATGATGGCGCCGATCGCGAAATGCGCGATCGAGGGTTTGGCCAGCACGAAGCGCGGATCGCTGGTCAACAGCGTCGCGCTGCCGAGCACGATCACCAAACCCAGGCTGGCGCAAGTCATGAAACCGAGCGTTTGCCCCTTGACGCGGGCATGGATCAGCTGCGCCACCGAGCCCGCGACCGCCACGCAGGTCGCCAGCACGACGTTGCCCGTGATCAGGTACAGCGCAAGGAACACGATGGTCGACAGAAAGTCGGTACCGAGCTTGGCAAATACGTCCTTCATCGGGATTCTCTCCATTTCCCGTCATTGCGAGGAGCCAACGGGTCGCGCGAATGCGCGGCCGATGACGAAGCAATCCAATTTTCCTTACGGGATTGCTTCGCGGAGCTTGCCATCGGGCGGCGCTTCGCGCCAACCCGTTGGCTCGCAATGACGGTTCTTTATTGCGGGCTTGCCGATGACGTCGGTGTCGCGAATTTCACCCGCCGGTACTCGGGATACCATTTGCTGAAATAAAGCGCGGAGTTGCGCGCGGCGAACGCAATCGCGAGGCCGGACCACAGCGGCAGGCCCGGTATGTAGATCATCAGCACATTGGCCATCATCATCAACATGAAGGCCAACGACCATGCCCAGGTGATAACATAATTCGCTTTCAGAAACTCGGGCAATTCGGCCGTCTCGGCGTCGACCATCTGGCGGGCATATTGCAGCGTGAACGGCCGGCGAATCGAAAGCGACGCCAGCGCGGTCGCCAGCATGCCGCCGTCGACGATCAGTTTCACCACAGAGGCGGTCAGCCGGGGATCGACCAGCGTGACGTAGCCGCCCAGCGCCGTGAACACGACGACGGAGCCGGCGCCGAGCATCTTGGTCGAGCGACCGCGAAAGGCGTCATACGCCATCACCATCAGGCAGATCGCCGCCGATGCAAACAGGCTCACCGCGGCCGAGCTCACCAGCATCAGCCCGGCAAAGACGCCGTAGGGGGCAAGGATCAGGAAAATCATCATGGCAGCCTCGTTCGGCAAATCTTTACACTGTAAAGATAGAACTAACGATGAAAGCAGGCGGCGTCAAGCAAAATCTTTACACTGTCAAAATGCGGTGTCAGCCCGCTCCGACCCAGTTGCCATGAAACCCATCCGGCACCCGATGGCCCAACTGCACAAGCGCTATCGGGCCGGCATCCACGTCGGTGGCGTTGAACACCGCCAGATCGCTGCAGTTTTCGCCGGCGCGCCAGACCGTGGCGAGCAGCCAGCCATCGCCTTCCGCGGCTTCGTGGCCGCGGGCGACAAACACCGGCTCCGAGATGGTGTCGCCGGCCGGCAGCAGGTACTTGCCGAGACGCGCCCCCTTGCCATCGACGTGAATCACGCCGGAGAGCGCGGCGGACATCGGCAGATCGGGGTCGGCGCAGGCGTACCAGCCATGGCTGTTGCCAAGGCCGGCGCGGCGATCGTCGATGCGCGGGAATTCGCCGGTGACATCGTCGAGATAGCTTTGCGTGAAGCGGTCGGTATTGGCGGCGAGATCGAAGGTCCAGCGGCACAGCCGCGCGCGCGACTTCTTGAAGTCGGTCGGCGAGCCGTCGGGATGCGGAAACAACGGCGCTTCCTCGCATTGCATGACATCGGCGACGATTCGGTCGCCTTCTTCCCATGCGTTCATGACATGGAAGACATAGCAGCTCTCGGCGCGAAACCAGGCGATGTCGCCGGCTTTGCCTCCGCGCTTCATGACGCCGACATAGGCGCCCTTGTCCGGCTCCCAGGCGTAAGCCGGCCTGCCGCTCCGGGCGCGCTCCAGGCTGCCGGTGATGGGGAGGATCGGAAACAGCAAATGATTTTCGGTGACGATGAAGTCGTGAACCATGCTGGCGTAGGGCGCTGTGAGGCGATCGAACCGCGTCACCACGCCTGCGGCATTGATCGATCCGAAGGATAGGGCGGGCGTGAAGGGTCCCGCGGCATTGTAGCCGAAGAACATCATCTCGCCGGTGACGGGATCGATCTTGGGATGCGCGGTGAAGGGACCGGCGATGCCGCCGCCATAGTTGCAGTAACCGCGCGTGGCCAGTGTGCCGGGCTCGATCTCGGTCGGCAAATGGCCTTCCTCCAGCGCCAGCAGGCGCCCGCCGTGAAAGACGATGTTGGTGTTGGCGGCGCCGCCGTCCTGGGTCGTCGTTGCAGGCGCATCCGCCAGCTTGCGGCCGAAGCCGCCGAACAGCGCGCGGCCGGCGTCGTGTTCGGCCTGCCATTTCGGGGTGCGGACCCATCGGTTGCGGTAACTGGCGCGGCCGTTCTCGAGATGGAAGGCGTGCAGCATGCCGTCGCCGACAAACCAGTGTGCGCCGGGCGCATCGAACTGCGGGTTGGGGCCGTTGCGGTAGAGTATGCCGTTGAGCTCGCGCGGCAGTTCGCCCACGACCTTGAGAAACGGAGCGTCGCATTCAAACGGAATCGGCGCCAGATTGGTACGGCGGGCCGGGCCAGACATTTTCTGCGGCGGCTTTTTTGGCGGCTCGGTTGTCGTGGCTGGATTATTTTGCGCAACAACCGTTTCGGCCGCGGTCACGGTGGCGAAAGCCGCGCCTGCGGACAACAGCTTTCGACGCATGAAATTCATGGCGTTTCTCCCTGGACGGATCGCCCGCGGATTTTTCTCAAGCAAATCTTTACATCGTAAAGATGCGAATATACGGATCGGCTGGAGTCGTCAAGTCAAATCTTTACAGTGTCAAAATCGTGACCTATAAGCCGGCAATGGCACGAAAACCCCGCCCAGCCCATGCCCGCATCCCGGATGCGGCAAGAAACGTCCGGCCTGCACGCGACGGGCGGAAGCGACGCACGATTCGCGCGGCTGGCCCCGGTGACGACGCGCCCTATCACCATGGCGCGCTGCACGATGCGCTGCTCGAGGCCGCCGAGCGGGTCCTTGAGCGCGACGGGCTGTCAGGTCTGACGCTGCGTGCGGTGGCGCGCGAGGCCGGCGTTTCGCATGCCGCGCCGACCCATCATTTCGGCGACCTCACGGGTCTGGTCAGCGAACTCGCGGCGATCGGGTTCCGGCAATTCAACGCTACCATGGCGGCGGCAGGCGCTGCCGGCACTTCGCATCTCGAGAAGGCGATGGCGCGGGCCAAGGCCTATGTCGCCTATGCGCAGGCCCATCCCGGCATGTACGGGCTGATGTTCCGCACCGAGCGTCTCGACATGTCGCGGCCGTCGCTGCGCGAGGCCGCCGAGGCTTCGTTCGCGGGGCTGGCCGGAGCCATCGGCGCCAACCGCCAGGAGCGGATTCACGAACAGGCGCTGTCGCTCGAACAGGCCGCCGCGATCGCGCGCGCCTGGTCGCTGGTGCACGGTTTCACCATGCTGCTGCTCGATGACCGGCTGTCCGACATTCTCAGGCGGTCGCCGGAGGGGACCAGCGCCGAAACGCTGTTGGAGGCAATGCTGAAAGTGACCGTCGGCAGGCCCCCGGGGCCTTGAATCAGCGCCGCCGCGCCAGTTCCACCGCGCGCCCGCTTTCGCCGATCACCTTCACGGCGTCTTTTCCGCATCTGAAATCGCGCGCGGCCGCGTCGGCGGCGTTGCGGGCCAGCGCGTTGGCATCGGGGTTGGCCTTCGCGTCGATGTAGGCCACGTGACATACCGGTCCGGGCGGCAGCCGTGTCACCACCAGCATCGGTTTTGCGATCGGCCGACCCTGCTTGTCCTGCTCCTCGTTGTCGTCGATGTGCCAGCGCTGAATGATTGCAAACGGTTTGCCGTCGACGGCTCGCCATTCGACCGTCGCCACCGTCGAGTTGAACGGACCGAACCAGGCCTGTGCGGCCGGCTCCCGGGCTGCGGCAGCGCGGGTGCGGCCGACCGAGACGGTTTCGCGCAGATCGTCTTCGCTCACCAGCACCTTGAGACCGGCCTTGCCGAGGCATAACCGTGTCGTTGAATCGTCGACGCCGTTACCCGCGCTGGAGACGTGGCAGTCTTTGGCGGCGGTCGAGCTATACGTACTGCCGAATGTTTGTGCCTTTGCCGGTGAAAACACTGCGCAGCCGACGCAAAACAGTGCGGCCGAGGCGATTCCGGGCGCGACAAGCGGGCCAAAGCCGGTGCGCTGGTGAGGGACGCGCTTCATCCGGCCGCCTCCATCGGGGAACCGCAGATATCTTGGACGTGCGCAATCTGGGGAAGGTTCAAGCCGGACGCGCGAAATACCTGACACGGGTGCGGAATCGTCTTAGAACAATGGCTTCGCGATCCTGCCTTCACGAGCGTGTCAGTTCAAAAGATCATGCCTGCCGTTTCTTCGAGAAAACCTTATCGAGTCGGCCGCTCCCGCACCGGGCTTGGCCTCTTCGCCACCAAACCGATCAGGAAAGGCGCCAAAATCGTCCGGTATTTTGGTCCGCTGCTGGATTCCCGCAAGAAAAAGGACGACGCGGTCGAGAACAAATATTTGTTCGAACTCAACGGCCGCTGGACCATCGACGGTTCGGTGCGCGAGAACATCGCCCGCTACATCAATCACGCCTGCAAGCCCAACGCCGAATCCGACGTCAGCGCACGCAAACGCAAGGTGGTGATCCGCGCCATCAAGAACATCGAGCCCGGCGAAGAGATCAACTACGATTACGGCACCGACTACTTCAAGGCCTACCTGAAGCCGATCGGCTGCAAATGCGCGGCTTGCGAGAAAAAGCGCAAGAAGAAGCGCGCCGAGGCGCGGGCGGAGAAGCTCCGCCTGAAGGCGAGAGCCGAGAAGAGGGCTTTGAAGAAAGCCGAGAAGCAGGCGGCGAAGGCCGTGGAAAAGCTGAAGAAGCTGAATGGCCGTGCCAATGGCAAGCTGCTCAACGGCCATGGCGGAAAATCCGCCGCGCGCCGGCCGACCGCCACGAAGCCATTACAAGCTCGCTCCAGAGATAACCAGGCCCCGGAAAACCGCGCTTCGGCTTGAGGCCAGTGGTCCGGCCCGGCCCTTGCGGGGCATCCGCGAACCAACAGAAGTGACGTGCAAATGAGCAAAAGAGAGTGTGTTTTTTACACTCTTTGCCCTACGATCCGGCTCATGACACGCGACGAGATCATGGAAAAACTGAAAGAGCGCGAGGCGGACTTGCGGGGCACAGGGCGTCGCCCATGCTGCGCTGTTTGGCTCCGTTGCGCGGGGCGACGACCGCCCCGACAGCGATATCGACATCCCGGTCGATCTTGATCCCGCAATCGTTGTGACAATTTTCGATTATGCCGGCGTGAAAGATTTCATCGCTGACATGTTCGATCGTCCGGTCGATGTGGTCAGCTGCGAGAGTCTGAAGCCCCGTGTCAAACCCAAAGCTACGGCCGACGCGATCCATGCTTTCTGAGACCGACCGCGACAGCCTGTCGGATATATTCTTCAGCATTGATCTGGCGATGCCCGGGGGGTGGACTACGACCACTTGCTCGCGACCCGCATCCACAATTACCCCGCGCGTCATATAGTGTGAGGCATGCGGCCGGCGCCCTTGTTTCGTGGCCGGTTCGGCCTATTTCTGTTGGCGTTGTTGCAGCGAGGACGCCCCGATGAGCACGCTCAAACCGCTTCAGATCGATATCGTCTCCGACGTGGTGTGCCCGTGGTGCTACATCGGCAAGCGCCGTATCGAGAACGCCCTGGCGCTGGCGCCGGATGTGCCGGTGGAAATCCATTGGCGGCCGTTCTTCCTCAATAACTGGGTGCCACGCGAGGGCATCGGCCGCAATGAATACCTCACCGCGAAATTCGGCTCGGTCGAGGCCTACAAGGGCATCGCGGGGCGGGTGGTCGCGGCCGCCGGCGAAGAGGGCCTGATTTACCGCCCCGAGCTGGTCAAGCGCCAGCCCAACACCATCGACTGCCACCGGCTGATTCACTGGGCCGATGCGCAAGGCAAGGCCGCCGATATGAAACAGCGGCTGATGGAATTGTATTTCAGGGACGGCGGCGATCTCACCGACACCGAGGTGCTGGTGCAGGCGGCGGCCGATTGCGGGCTCGACGCCGAAGATATCCGCAGACGTCTGGCGACCGACGAAGACGTGGCATTGATTTCCGCGCAGGCGCAGGACGCCTCCGAAAAGGGCATTTCCGGCGTGCCGACATTTGTGTTCGCGCAGAAATATGCGGTGTCCGGCGCGCAGCCGGCCGACCAGCTCGCCCGTGCCATCCGCCAGGTCTCCGGCGAGATCAACGCGCAGGCGGCGGAGTAGGGTTGCGGACAAAATGAATCACGCGCCGCGCGGACTCGCGGACCAGCGTTCGCGTTTTCATCGCCGCATGGATCAACGAAACCACGGGGTCGCGGGAATAGAGCGGGATCAGCACGTCGCCGATCGCAAAGCGTCCACGCCAGATCGGATTGATCATCGGATGATCGGCGCTCGCGGTGGAATCGGCCGATGCGATTTTCGGATCGGCGCACAAATGCCGGGTCAGGTCGAGCGTCAGCTGCACGCCGGGCGACAGCTTTGCAAAATGCTCGTTGACGCCGATCTTGAAATAGAAGGCGCGATCCTGATGCCGAAGCACGATCGCGGCCGCGACCGGCGTATTGCCGGCGCGCAGCGTCGCGATTTCGCATTGGCCGAGTTCAGCGAGCGCCAAGGTGGCGCGCCGGATAAAGCAGGCATCGCCCTCATCCTGCATCAGCGCGGTACCGCGCGCGCCTTTCCAGCCGCTGGCCTCCAGCCTCAGGAAAGTCTCGATCGCGGGTGCGACCGTCTCGGCCGTGCGCGCTACCTCGAAACGAATCGCGCCGTGCTCGGCGAGACGATGGCGCTGGCGGCGCAGCTCCTTCAATTTCTTGTGCCCGAGCGCCTCGCGCAGCAATTCATCGCCATCGCGGGTCGCATCGAGGCAGGCGCGGAAATAGGATTGCAGCACGCGCGGCCGCATGTCGTCGGGCTGCTGCTGCAAGAGCCGGCCGAAAGCCCTGATGGCGGCGCCATCAAGTGGCACATCGCGCAATATCAGCGCATGGGCGCCTGCTTGCCGCGCCTGCTGCATCAAGGCCGCGGCGGCGGCATCGGTCATGTCGCAATCGAGCAGCGGCGTGCAAAGCGTGCCGTAGGGACTGGCGCTGACCAAAGCGGGCAGCGGGATTCTGCAGGCGCGCCACATCGAAACGACCGGCATCAGTCCGATCAGGCGGCGTGCCGTGCCGTCCTGCATCGAGGGGAGGTCGCTCCAAGCGCGCAGCGCGGACACGCCGGTGCGGCCCGTCGCGAAGGCGTTGACCGCAAGTTCCCAGCCGGGCAGATAGTAGCCGTTCGGCTCGACCGCGCGTTCGGCCAATGCGCACCATTGGCTCGCGGCCACCGTCGTGAGCGGCGCGAACGCGTTGCTCTCGGGCGAGGCAGTCGCTGCCTGCACGGGCTTGTCGGCGATGTCCCTTGCCGATGCGCGACGGAGCGCCGCTGAATTCGCAATCTCGACCACGTCCCCGTTTCCCCGTTCGCGATGCGGCCGGCGGAGCGCTCGAGAGCGTGCCTTTTCCATCGCGTCATCGGCAAAATCGTAGCGCAAAGATTGGAAAATACCGTTGGAGCAGGGCTACAATTTGAACGGTAATGTTAACCGGGCGTTTATCATCCCGACGCCGTCTGCTAGCCTGTCACCTCGAACCGGACACGACGACTCACCGAAGCTGCGGATGCCGAACCGGGATGGCGTCATCACGCGGTTTACAAGATGTGAGCGGGGATGCAGGGGGGACTGCCGATGCAGCGTTATCTTGTTGCGGCTTTCATGATGATGATCGGTTCATTGGGCTATGGCGGCGTCGCGCCTGCGCAAGACGCCGCGCAGCCGACCTACGTCGTCACCTATCTGGAAATCGTACCGAGCCTTGCGTCCGAGGCACGGCAGCTGATCCTCGCGCACAGCGCCGAGGCGGGAAAGGCCTCTGGCGCCGTACAAATCGATGCGCTCGAACGCATCGGATATTCCAACCATTTTGCGCTGATCGAGCAGTGGCAGTCGTCGAGCGCAAAGCAGGCCTACGGATCGACCGACGCCGCCATGAAATTCCGGGCGGCCCTCGGCCCGTTGCAAAGCGCGGGCTATGATGAGCGCATTCACGGTCCGCTCTCGGTTGGTCCGTCCTCGCCGGGGTCGGCCGATCCGCTGGTGATTTTGACCCATGTCGATATGATTCCGACCTTCCTCGATGTCGGGGTGGGCAAGGTGAAGGCGTTCGTGGAGCAGGGCCGGGCTGCGGCTGGCAATCGCCGTTTCGACGTTCTGGTCCAGACCAGCCGCAAGAACCACATGACGATCATCGAGAACTGGGACGCGGCGGCGGACAAGACCGCCTGGATTTCGAGGGCGGTCGCAAAATCGTTCCGCGAGGACCTGCAGCCGGCCAGTGGCAGCCTTTACGACGAACGCGCCTACCGGCTTCTGCGCTGATATCGACACCGGCGCCGACGCCCCTTGCGCTAGATCGGCTCGTAGGTTTCCATAGCGCAGGTGTTGTCGTCCTCGACGCGAAGACGATCGATGATCACGCCGCCGCTGATCGTGATGCGATAGGTCTGGGCGCCCAGTGGCCTGCCGGTGGCGGAGTTGAGGTCGGCCCTGACACAGGCCGTCCAGCCCAATCCGCGAAGGTCGTGGTGCGGCGGCGAGACCCGCACCTGGCGCGGCTGTGAAGTGGCGACGAACACCGAATCCAGTCGTTCGCGGACCAACTGCTTGACATCGGGTGGCGGCTCGGGCGGCGGCGGTTCGGCGGCCCTGGCGCGCATGAACTCCGGCACCGGCGAGCGGCTGTCGGCGAGGCCACACCCCGCCAGCGCGAGGGCCCCGCCTGCCATCAACGCCACTTGTACGATGATCCGCCGCATCTCGCGATTTTAGCCCGTGCCGGTTAAAAATACCCGTGGTCGCGGTCAATTCCCGGGCTTTGGCCATCAACAATTGCTGAAACCGGGCCCCGAACAGGCTATCGTGCCGTGCCACGCCAACCCCTCGTTTGCCATGATTTGGGTGCAGGCGGGAATTGGGGACGGGGATGAAGGGGAGGATCGGATGAGGACGCTCACGGCGGTGGTGGCGATGCTGGCCTTGATCGCGATGCCGGCGCAGGCCCAGATGGGCGGCAAGAAGCATCAAACCGACGACAGCAAGAAGAACGACGAATCGCAAAAGCAAAAGAAGGTCGACGAGAAGGCTTACAAGGCCGCGCTCGAAAGAATACCCGAGCCCAAGGAGAAGTACGATCCGTGGGGCGTCGCGCGGCCGGCGGAACCCGCCAAGGATGCCGCAAAGAAGCCGAAACAGGCCCCTTGACTGTTTGTCGCCTGGCTCGAATCGGCGCTCTGCACGCCGAAAATCTTCCGGCCTGCTCGCCATCGATGGGTCGCGGCTTTCCTCGCATCGCCTGCGCAAAACGAACATGATTGTTGGAAAGATCAAGCCAATGAACCGATTTGGGCTGACCCTGTTTTGCCTGCTTTCGCTGCATTCGGCCGCGGCCGCGGCGGAGGATATGATCCAGCCGGGGCAGTGGAAAACCACCTCAAAAACCCTGATGAACGGCGCGGCCACCCCGCCGCAGATGAAGGCCCGTTGTCTGACCCCGGAACAGACCGCGGACGTCGCCAAGACTTTCGGTCCCGTGATGGGAACCGTGAATTCGAACTGTGAACCCACCGAATACACGACCGGCGAGCGAACGCTGAAATGGCGTCTGCAATGCAAGGGCCAGCTGGACATGGAAGTTTCGGGCAATTTCAACTTCGACAGCCCGGTTCATTACACCGCCATTGTCGCCAGCAAGGGCTGGATGGCCGGCGCCCTGATGAGCGATGTGAAAACCGAGATCGAAGGCGAGCGGGTGGGCGAGTGCGCGCAATGACCGGCGGATGCCGTTGCGCTTTGTGCCCGGTCGACCGACCGGCATGGCGGATCGCGGTGGCCTGCTTGCGCGGGATAGCGTCACTCCTGTAGCAATGGATCCCTGGAAACGAATTGACAGAGTGATACGACCGTGAGCGATCGGGTTGAAGTGACGTCCGTCAGGACAGAGATTTCTTCGGTTGTACTCATTGCGGTCTACACCGCGGCCATTTTCCTCAGCGCGGCCCTGCTGTTCGCGGTGCAGCCGATGTTCACGAAAATGGTGTTGCCGCGGTTTGGCGGCTCGGCATCGGTGTGGTCGGTGGCCATGGTGTTCTTCCAGGGCATCCTGCTCCTGGGTTACGCCTATGCCGATATTCTCATCCGCTTTGTGCGCGGTCCGCTCGGCCTCTTGATCCACCTCGCGGTCATGCTGGGGGGAGCGATATTCCTCCCCGTGGCGATTGCGCAAGGTTGGGGCCGGCCACCGGCCGATGGCGAGCAGGTGTTCCTGCTCGGCCTGTTCGGTGTGTCCATCGGCTTTCCCTTCTTCGCGCTGTCCGCCAACGGGCCGTTGCTGCAGGCATGGTTCGCGCGTTCCGGCCTTGGCCAGGCGGATAACCCGTATTTTCTCTACGCCGCGAGTAACACCGGGAGCCTGCTGGCGCTGTTCGCCTATCCCTTCGTTGCCGAACCGTTTTCGACGCTGAGCTTCCAGGGCGGCCTGTGGCGCTCCGGCTATTACCTCTTGATCGCGCTGATCGCGGTGTGCGGCGTCCTCGTGTTCTTCCGCCGCGGCGGCGGCGAGGCCGTGCTGTCGAAGGCGCAGTCGACCGAAGCTGCCCCGGCATTCGGCCGCATGGCCTATTGGGTGGCGCTCGCCTTCGTGCCGTCGGCGTTGATGATTGCCGCCACCACGCACATCACCACCGACGTGGCGGCGGCGCCATTTCTCTGGGTGCTGCCGCTGTCGCTCTATCTGATCAGCTTCATCCTGGTGTTCAGCCAGCGCACGCTGGTCCAGCCCGCGGTCTGGTTCGCCCTGCAGCCGTTCCTGCTGGCGTTGCTGGTGCTGACGCTCGCGCTCGATATCCGGACCTGGCTCACGATCGATGTCGCGCTGCATTTGCTGACGTTCTTTGTCACCGCCATGATCTGCCACGGCCTGATGGCGTCGACCCGTCCGCAGGCGGCGTATCTGACGCGGTTCTATTTCTGCATGTCGCTGGGCGGTGTGCTCGGCGGAATCTTTTCGGGCCTGATCGCGCCGCGGATCTTTTCCTGGATCGCGGAATACCCGCTTCTGGTGGTCGCGGCCGCGCTGGCGCGGCCCGGATTGGCCTGGCCGACCGCAAAGGAAGCGAGGCTTCTCGCCTTGTTCGCAGCACTGGTCGCGCTCGCCGCGCTGCCCGGCTTGCGCGAGGGTTTCTCGGTCATTCCGCCCTGGAACTGGCTTGTCTGGGGTGCGGTGGTGATCCTGATCGGTTGCGCCATCCTGTTCCGCGGTCAGCCGTTGCGGCTGGCGGTGTTGTTCGCCGCGGTCTTTGTCGTGACCCGCATTTACCCGCCGAATGTGCGGCACCTTGAAACCGTGCGCAGCTTTTTCGGTGTCCACAAGATCGAGGTGACGCCGGACGGCCGCTTCCGCGTGTTGCGCCATGGCATGGAGCTGCACGGCGCGCAGCGATTGACCACCGATGACGGCAAGCCGGTCACCGGCCGGCCGCAGCTGTCCACCTATTACCATCCGGATTCGCCGATCGCGGAGGCGATCGATGCGGTTCAGGACAAGAAGGACGGGCCGATCAGCGCCGCCGTGATCGGTCTTGGCGCGGGCTCGATCGCCTGCCTGATGAAGCCGGACGACCACCTCGATTATTATGAAATCGACGCCGCCGTCATCCGTATCGCGAGGGATCCCCAGCGCTTCACCTTCCTGCGCGACTGCAAGCCGGACGCGAAAATCGTTCTCGGCGATGCGCGGCTGACGATCGCCGATGCTGCGGATGCGCGCTACGATGTGATCGTGGTCGACGCCTTCTCGTCGGATTCGATTCCGGTGCATTTGCTGACCCGGGAGGCGCTGCGCATCTATGTGTCGCGGCTCAATCCCGGCGGCATCATCATTACCCACATCTCCAACAATCATCTCGACCTCACCGGCGTGGTGACCGAGACCGCCGCGAGCGAGAAGCTGATCGCGAGACTCTATGATGAGGACGAGGTTCAAGGCGGCGACCCCATGATCAAGTTTTCGACCGTGATGGTGCTGGCGAGGGCCGAGGAAGATTTCGGCCTGCTGAAGGACTGGGAATTGCAGACCCCGGAACCCGGCGAATATCCCTGGAGCGATGATTTCTCCAACCTGCTGGGGCCGCTGATCGCCAAGTTTCGCGAAGGCGACTGAACACCATCATTGCCAGCCAACGGGTCGCGCGAACGCGCGCCCGATGACAGGCTCCGCGAAGCAATCCATCGCGCAGCAAGCAGGAATGGATTGCTTCGTCGCGAGTGCTCCTCGCAATGACGTGGCTCCGCATTCTCGCCGCATGTTTTTCGCGCGAGGCTTGCCAAAATCGTCGGCCCTTCCAGAGAAAGGGCGCAGGGAATGCCGGGCGCCCAATGCGCCCGCAGCTGGCGGGCAGAAAAAAATGCCACGCCAGGGTAGTCGCCACGGTCACACCAGGAATCAACCCGGCACTCCCCGCGC
>Ga0302320_10005205_pt1 | contig 29241 bp, 30 predicted proteins | sample Bog_T0_3_FD_202130 | JGI IMG/M metagenome (GOLD analysis project Ga0302320, IMG submission 202130) | Peat permafrost microbial communities from Stordalen Mire near Abisko, Sweden - Bog_T0_3 | ecosystem: Environmental > Terrestrial > Soil > Wetlands > Peat | place: Sweden: Abisko, Stordalen Mire...
GGAGGCGCTGCCGACGCCCCGGCCGGGGGCGACCAGCCGGCGCGCTCGTCATGAGGCCCGCCGTCAAGCGGTCCCGACTTGAAACATATGGAGCGGCCCACAGAAGGGCCGGGAAGGGCAGGTAATGATGACATCTGGGACTGATGCCGACGAGCTTCGCGAGAGCGTCCGTCGGCACTATGCGGGATCGGCTCTGGCCGCAATTGCGGCAGAGGCTCCCTGTTGCGGGGGCGCGGGCAGCCGGGCCTTGGCAAGCGAAGGCGTGGCCGCGTTCTACGACGCGGTCCAGCGCGAGGTCCTGCCCGACGCGGCAGTGCTGGCGTCGCTCGGTTGCGGCAACCCCACCGCCGTGGCCGAGCTGGCCGAAGGCGAGACGGTCCTCGACTTGGGCTCGGGCGGTGGCATCGACGTGCTCCTGTCGGCCCGGCGGGTCGGGCCCGCCGGTAAGGCCTATGGGCTCGACATGACCGACGAGATGCTGGGCCTGGCCCGGGACAACGCGGCCAAAGCGGGAGCGGCCAACGTGGAGTTCCTAAAAGGTGTGATCGAGGACATCCCGTTGCCCGCGGGCTCCGTCGACGTCGTGATCTCCAATTGCGTCATCAACCTGTCCACCGACAAGCCGACCGTCTTTGCCGAGATAGCGCGGGTGTTGAAGCCAGGTGGCCGCCTCGGCGTGAGCGACATCGTGGCCGAGGACCGCCTCTCCGCCGCCGAGCGGGCGGAACGAGGTTCGTACGTCGGTTGCGTTGCCGGCGCCCTTTCGCAGAGCGAGTACGTTGCCGGGCTCCAAGCGGCCGGCTTTGAGGAGATCTCGGTGCGGTTCACCCACGAGTTTTCCGACGGCATGCACGCGGCCATAGTGCAGGCGAAAAAGCCCGCGAGGCTCGCAGAAGGCGATCGGCCGGGGACGAGGGCCGGCGCCAACTGATGTCCCAGGCGCGGCCGTGACCGACATTGGCGAGCTGCGCTAGCGCACCCGGCCGCCGTTGCTCGTATCTACGGGGGAGAGCACGTGCTCGGCTGGGTGGCGGTAAGCCCCCGGTTCGACCTCCCTACAAACTCGTATTGATAATGATGAATGTATCGAGTATGATAGATACATCTACAGTTGTCGATGATACAGGGAGGTCGACGTGCCCCAAGTACAGCCGGCTCTCAACGTGCCCGCCGTCGACCAGCACATGCGGGCCCGGGAGGCTGACGACGCCCGGCGGGCCACCGCCGGTCTTGGGCCCCGCCGGCGCTTGCGCCGACGGCGGGGCCTGGCCGAGCTGGTTAGCGCCGGCACTGGGCCCTAAGCCCCGCTCCCACAGCACCCGACCGGGGTGCTTGGGCTCGGACGGCGGCACAGGCCTGACGTCATGGAGAGGTCCATCACAGCCAGGCTTGACCTGGTGTGCCCAGTCCCCGCCAGCCAGTGGCTACCGCGCTCCCGCCATAACGGTCACTGCCAAATGTGAAGATGGTGACGTCTCAAATGTGAAGACGTCCTGGTGGAGACGATGGGACTCGAACCCACGACCCCCTGCGTGCAAAGCAGGTGCTCTAGCCACTGAGCTACGTCCCCGGGAGCATGTAGAAAACTTGGTGTAAACCCCGTGTAAAACCCGACGACCAGCCGGACTCGGTCGTGATGGCCGTTTTGTTCCCGCTCTTCATCCCCACCGAGCTTATCTCAGCGCCACTGCGGTCCTACCAGGGCTTGGTCGTGGGCGGAGCTGCTTAGGTCATCCGCCTCAACTTCCTGGTCAGGCCGCCTGCGGTCCCTGCTGTGATGTAATGGTCGTAGCCCCCGTGGCCATGGTGCCGGTCGCCCTGGTCTCCGGACAACACTTCACGGTCGGCACACCTACCGACTGGCTTTGGATAGGGCTAATGACGTTGGGGCCCGGAGGCGCCCATCTGGCCTCGAACTGGGCGCACCGCTTCGTCGGCGTCACCGTGTCCTCAGTCATCGTGGCGGCCAACCCCGTCGTGGCGGCGGGTGCGGCGGCCGTCTTCTTGCACCAGTCGCTCGGCCTCATGCAAATTATCGGTGGCCTGGCGGCCATTATGGCCGTAGCTGTCGTCGCCGGCCGAGCAGTGCGCATCGAGGCCGTCGAGGCCGTGGTGGCTTGATGCAACGAAAGGCGCCCCCGGGAGGTTGGAACGGCATGAAGAAGACAAATAAGTTGGCCCCGGCCCCCAAGCTGCTCATCGCCGCCGCCCTGCTCGCCGCGGGAGTGGCGGCCGGCCCTCTTTCTGTCGCCGTGGCCGGCCCGGTCGCTGGCGCCGGCGCCGTCGTCTCGTCACGCTTCTCCCCCGTATCGGTGACCTATGTCTCGCCATCGGAGGGGTGGGCCCTGGGCACCGTCGCCTGCGGGGCCAATCAGTGCCTCCGGCTTTTGCGCACGACGAACGATGGCGTCAGCTGGTCGTCGGTGCCCGTGCCCCCCGCCGGCCCGGAGGGGCCCGGCAGCCCCCCGCTCAAAGTGCGCTTCGCCGACCCGGACGACGGATGGATCTTCTCGTCCCTTCCCGGCCAGGCGAAGGTGCAGGCTTGGTCGACACACGACGGCGGCCGGCACTGGTTGCAATTATCAATCCTCTCCATATCTGCCCAGGAAACAGCCCCCCAGGCGTAGGGCCACCTCGGAATCGAGGCCTATCCGATGATGAACTACAGGGCCGCTCCAGCGGCGGACAGGAACGCCCTCACCGACCACCTTGTGCCGATCCGCGACCTGCCGCTTTTCATGTGCTATGCGTGTTGTCCTAACCATCCTATAAATATCGGTGCGACGGTGGGTCCTTACTAAACACGTTTCTGACCAGGGCAAATGTAAATCACAAAAAGCCTAACGGCGGGGACGGAGAGGGTTTTTTATTACATTTCGGGGTCAGGGAAAAATCTCGGGCCCGGGGGCAGGCCGGGCACGGTCGTCTTTGGCTTCACTCACCCAGTCTCCGTCGGCTTCAGACCACCTCCGGGCGGTCCGCAACCTCCTGCCAGGGCTGCCAGTGCGGCGTTATGCCTGGCCAAGAGCACCGTGTGATCGCGCTAGTTGTGGTATCAGGTCTCAACCAACTTGGCGTCATGGCGAACCCGGATTGCTGTTACGGCTTTTGTAACACTTTCGGCCGCGCCACTCAGACGGGCGCCAGCTCCGGCCTCGGCCAACCTCCAGCGCTCCCGGCTGAGCAATCGGGCGAGAGTGGCCAACACAGCGCGGCCGATCGGGGAGTACCACGGCCGCGCCACCGGGCGGCGCAGCACCGCCAGGTGGTGACGGAGGACGGCGATCTCGACGTATTTCTGGTCCGGTGAAGGGCCGAGCCGCAGGAGGTCAAAAGCCGGCGGACGAGCAAGAACGTAACCGAGCAGCCCATGCAAACGATCTTGGCAGATGCGCGGAACCGCTGTTCAGAGCACAGATCCTGACTTTGCACCATTCAGGTCGTAGCGGCCCTGTCGACAAAGCTGCGTGCTGCGAGGCCCTAGCCACCGCCGGTCGCGGCGCCGGCCGGAACGTAGTACGGTACGTTCCCGTTCAAGCCAGGGTCGTGGACGCTAGCCCGGGTGTCCAGGCCGAGGCCCACCGGCAAGGGAGATCGCCCGCTATGAACCCTATCGGGGTAAGCAGCTGGATTTGGCTGTCCCCGTTCAGCGACGGGGACGCGCCATCGCTGGTGGCCCGAGCCCAGGAGGCCGGGGCCGAGGTCCTCGAAGTGGCGGTCGAGCAGATCGAACTGGTCAGCGCGCACGGACTTCGTGCCGCGGTACAGGGCAAGGCAATGGGCCTTTCGATCTGCGGGGCTTTCGGCCCGGCCCGGGACCTCTCAAATGAGAACGGCCGGGTCAGGGACGCCGCCCTCACGTATATCAAGCAGTGCATCGACCTGGCCCACGCAGTCGGGGCCGAGAACGTGGTCGGCCCCATGTACTCGGCCGTCGGCAAAGCTCGACCGCTCAGCGCCGAGGCCCGGCGAGAGGAGCGTCAGAGAGCGGTGGAAGGCTTGAGAGCGGCGGCCGACTACGCCACCCCCGCCGGCGTCAGCCTGGCCATCGAGCCTCTCAATCGTTTCGAGACCGACATGGTCAACACCACGGAGCAGGGGTTGGAGCTCTGCGACCTGGTTGGCAGGGCAAACGTCGGCCTCACCCTCGACACTTTCCACATGAACATCGAGGAGAAATCGCCGGCGGATGCCATCCGGGCGGCGGGCGACCGGCTCCTGCACCTCCAGGTCTGCGCCAACGACCGGGGGACGCCGGGGACCGGGCACTTGCCCTGGGCCGACGTCTTCAGCGCGTTGCGCGACGTCGGTTACGGAGGCCAAATAGTGATCGAAAGCTTCACGCCTTCGGTCGGCGAGATAGCCAAGGCGGTGTCGCTATGGCGGCCGCTCGACGCCAGCGGCGATGAACTGGCCCGGAAAGGCGTGGCTTTCCTCCGCAGCAGCCTGGCCGCCTCGGAGGCCTTGCCGTGACGGGCGGGCGCGTCAATGTCGCCATAATCGGGCTCGGTTTCGGCGCCGAGTTCATCCCCATCTATCAGCGCCACCCTCAGGCCCGCCTCCATGCCATCTGCCGGCGGGACCACAGGCTCCTGGACGAGATAGGTGATGCCTTCAGAGTGGGCAGGCGGTACACGAGGTACGAGGACGTGCTCTCGGACCCCGAGGTGGACGCGGTGCACATCAATTCACCGATCCCCGACCACGGTTGGATGTCGGTCGCCGCGCTGCGGGCCGGCAAGCATGTCGCCTGCACCGTACCCATGGCTACGACAACACAGGAGTGCCGCAAGATAGTCGAGGCGGCGGCCCGCACGGGGCTCAAGTACATGATGATGGAGACGACCGTCTATTCCCGGGAGTTCCTGTACATCAAGCAGTTGTACGGTTCCGGCGAGCTCGGCAAGCTGCAGTTCCTGCAGGCCACTCACCACCAGGACATGGACGGTTGGCCCGGTTACTGGCCGGGGCTTCCGCCGATGTGGTACGCCACCCACTGTGTCGGCCCGATGCTGGCGCTCACCGACGCTGCCGCCGAATACGTTTCCTGCTTCGGGTCCGGGACCATCCGCGACGAGCTAGCGGCAAAGTACGGGTCGCCGTTCGCCGTCGAGACGGCCCACATACGGCTGCGAGGCTCCGACCTGACGGCCCGCATCTACCGTTCTCTTTTCGACACGGCGCGCCAGTACAGGGAGAGCATCGACGTCTTCGGGTCCAAGCAATCCTTCGAGTGGGCGCTGATCGAAGGGGAACGTCATGTCCTTCACACCGCCAAGCGTCCCGAACCGGAGATCCCGCGGCGGGTTTCCGCCCCCGATTTCGCCGATCTGCTGCCCAAGCCGATCCGGCGGTTTACGACGAAAGGCGTCTACGACCTGGCCGCGCACACCCACCTGAGCTTCACCCAGGGAGCCGGCCACGGCGGCTCGCACCCCCATATGGTCCACGAGTTCATCTCGGCCATCCAGGAGGACCGGCCACCATTTCCCGACGCCCGCAGCTCCGCCAACTGGACCTGCGTCGGGCTGTGCGCCCACGAGTCGGCCCTGAAAGGTGGGCGGCTGGTCAAACTGCCGGCCTTCACTCTCGGCTAGAGAGACCCTCCGCGGTTAAAGCCTGTAGAGTCCAATTACTCCAATGTTGGCTTGACCAGCTCTGACGCGTTCCGTCATGCTGCTCGGCCGTGGTCGTTTGGTTCCTGTACCGGCTCCTGCGCCGCCTTCTCGTGCTCCTCCGCGCCCACCAGATGGACGCCCTATCGAAGGACGCCGAGATCGTCGTCTTGCGCCACCAGCTGGCCGTGCTCCGCCGCCATGTCGGGCGGCCCCGGTTCAGCTGGTACGACCGAGCTCTAGTGGCCCTGCTCGCCGGCTTAGTCCCGCGTGAGCGGTGGCGTTCGTTCCTCGTGACGCCACAGACCGTCCTCGACTGGCACCGGCGCCTCGTCCGGCGGCACTGGACCTACCCCCGCCGGCGTCCGGGCCGCCCACCCTTGGCGGACGACACGGTAGAGCTCATCTGCCGCCCGGCGAGGGAGAACCCAAGGCGGGGTTACCTGCGCATCGTGGGCGAGCTGAAGAAGCTGGGCGCCAGGGCCCGAGCTGGTCGGAGTTCCTCCGCGCTCAAGCCGAGGTCATCCTAGGCGACCGACTTCTTCACCGTGGACAGCGTGCTGCTCCGTCGTTACTACGCGCTCTTCGTGATCGAGGTGCAAAGCCGCATCGTGCACCTCCTTGGTGTGACCGCCCACCCGAACGGCGCGTGGGCCACCCAGGTCGCTCGCAATTTCGCCGCCGCGCTCGAAGACAGTGGCAGGCGCTCCCGGTTCCTGGTACGAGACCGCGACACGAAGTTCGTGGCCTCCTTTGACACGGTCTTCAGCTCGATCGGCATCGAGACCATCCGCACGCCGGTGCGGTCGCCACGCGCGAACGCCTTCGCCGAACGTTGGGTGCGGACGGTCCGCCAAGAGTGCCTGGACCACGTCCTCGTCGTGTCAGCCCGCCAGCTCGAGTCGGTCCTCTGCGGTTACGTCCGCCATTACAACCAAGCCCGTCCGCATCGAGGCCTTCACCTCGACGTGCCCGAACCGTCCTCAGGTGCGGGACGGGCCGGCACGGTCCGGCGCCGCGATGTCCTCGGCGGCATCATCCACGAGTACGAGCGCGCTGCCTAAGGGAGGGCCCCGGCCCTCGGCGGCATTGGGACCGCCCCCACATCGGCCTCGGACGGCCACGTCGATAATGGGACCGGGCATGGTTGTTTCTCCGCCTTGCCGCTCCGGCATCAAGCTCAACAAGCGGGCGACGGCCGTGAGCTACTGAGCACTCGGAGCCACGAATCGAGTTTCCGGACCCTACAGGCATCGTCCGTTGTACAACCCTGAGGCCTCGCAGCGGCAAGGGGCCCGCTTCGGGCCTGACCATATTTTCGGTTACCGCCGGCGTTATACAGACTGGTGTAATGCCGAAATGGCGTGGCTCGTCAGCCCTGAGCTCGAAGCCAACCGCCTTCGCCAACAGCTCCACACGGGCACGCTGCCTGATCTGCCGATTCCGGTCGACCCGGGGGCGATGCTCACCGACCGGCCAGCGGGGCTATTCACGCTGCTCGAACGGTGCTGCCAGCGCTGAAGGTGGACATCACTGGACAAAGGTGGACACGCTCTACGTCGGCGCTGCGGAGCTACCCGCGCTTAGCCCGTGAAACCGCATCGGCAAGCCAGCCGAAAGCCCAGGTCAAGGCCTTTCGTGATCATCTCGACACGAGCGACGAAACGAACGACGACGACGACGTTCTCTACCCACTACGCCCGAGCCCACGTTCCGGAAACAGCCCATCGACGTTCCACGAACCCGCCCTCGCCGCTCTCTAGCCAGCACCTTCGGGGTTTTCTACCGGCCCCCACGTCCCCGTGGGGCCGGGTTTATCTCAGTACGACAGCGCGCCCACCCGGGGCTTGATCTGGGGTCGCGCTGCCAAGTCCAGCTGCCTGGACTTCCTGGTCGGGCCGCCCGTGGTCCCTGCTGTGAGGCCGCCACGTGCCGTAGGAGTTCCTCCGGAGGCCGGACCGTCCAGCGTCGCTCCATTAATAGTTACTTCTGGCCTTGGTGGAACAGTTTGTTGAAGCAACCATAATTTCATAAGTTTTCTCGTCGAAGACCGGTTCAAACCCTAGTTTTTCATATAGCCCTCTGGCAACATTATTGTCTTTTCTGACTTTGAGGCATATCTCGGGACGATTATGTTGACTGGCATGATCAAGTAAATGGCGCAACAACGAGCCGCCGACACCCTGGCCCTGGTGCTCTTGCTGGACAGCTACCGTCAGTTCGTAGGGGTACCGTTGGACATAGCGGCGGTACCATGCGGCGCCAATGCTTCTTCCCGTTGCGTTAGAAACAGCAATAACCCCATAATCTCCTTTACGCCCCCACCCACCAAGGTAGGCTTCCATAGCTTCCCCTGCTTTAGCTTCTTCAAATATTGCTATCTTTTCGTGGCCATCGGTTCTACCACTCCAACGAAACGTCGCCAAGTAACACATTTCTTGCAGAAATGGAATGTCAACGGTCTTAGCTTCGCGTAAAAAGGCCTGAGCTGACAGCGGATGGGCCCGTAGAGAGCTCTTCGCTTCGAGGTGCATGTCTGTCAGGCCTCCCTTTCGTCCCTCCGAGTGTGCGGTGGCGCCAGCTCTCATTCGTCAATCCTGATTGAATCTATCGGATCCATGGAGGTACTGAGCAGAGATACGTACTGGTCAGTCGAGGCCTGCGAGCCCGCGCCGCCATGCCTGGTCACGATGTCGGGCGTCGGGCCCGTCCGAAGGAGCGGCAACCGACGATCGCTCTGTCTGGGGGCCGACGGAGTGTCCTTCCTGCCGGCGGCGCCCCGTAAGCGGGCTGCGATTTCACCCAGAGCCGATACGAGCTCGACTGCGCTGCCCGGAGGGGAGTCACCGAGGGCTTCGACGAGCAGCGCGTCCACCCGCACTGCCCCGAAGCCGACGACAGCGTTTGGTTTCGAGCCGCTCCCTTTCACCAGCGTCCGCCGGCGGTCGGCCGGGTCGGCTCGAGTCTCCAAAATCCCCAGGTCGCGTAGCTTGGCCACCATCCCGGAGACGTAGCTCTGGGGTAGCCCGGTCCGCGTAGCGATCTCGCCGACCGAGCTGTCGGGGAAGGCAAGCGCATCAATCAGGACCAGCCGCCGACCCGGCCGCGACGGGGAACCTCCGAACGGGCGCATTGCCTCTTCGCCGAGCTTGGTAAGTCGACGTCCAAGCTGGAACAGATCGAGTGCGTCCATTACCGGCTAGGTTACAAGTACCCCTATCGTTCCCATAGTTTAACTTGACCTAGCCCGGACGCCGCGGGTGCCGTTGCCGCTTGCGCGGCCGCCACTCGAAACGGTCGCCATGTCTGGACAAAGGCGGGACAGGAGTTGCCGGCGCTCCTTGAGAGCACAGACCGAGGGAAGTCTGCGATGAAGGCCGAGGCCTAGGTTACGGGCTCCCTAAACGAGCGTGCGATCCAGGCGTCGGGGTCAGCAACGAGCCGAGCTACCTCTGGTGGCATCTCCCCGCTGGCAACCTGTTCGATCGTGATGTGCTCAAGGACGGCCCGAAGGCCCGCGCGCACGGCGATCCAAGCATCTGGGAGGTGCTTGGCCGCCCCTTGGTAGGACGTTGCTTCCGGGTGCACCCCGCGTACTTGAGCAAGGGGCCCTTCCAGGGCCCGGATGACGTCCGCGAGGGTGATCTGAGAAGCGGGCCGCGCCAAGTTGTAGCCGGCGTCGCGGCCCCGGTGACTGGCCACGATCCCGGCCCGGCGCAAGTCGTTCAGAATGACGCCCAGGAACTTCCCCGGGAGGGCCTGGTCCGCAGCCAACGCTTCGGCTGTCATGGGCTCGCGCGCAACGGCCATCACCAGGAGTGCTTGCACCCCGTAATCGACCTTTGCCGAGATTTGCACACCAGAAGTGTAGAGCCCCATCCAGACGTCATTGGCTCCTGGTGTTCGCCCAGTTCGCAGGCGAAGACAGGGGTCTCAACAGCAGGAGGGTTACGGGGCCCTCGACGTCCAAGGGGTGCTTAGGACCGGCGCCGCGCCGAGAGGGCCCGGGGTCTCGCCGTGCTCGTACACCTTGGAGGCGGGCCCGACGATGAGAGGGTCGGGGACCTCGACAACCTCAGGGTCACGGTTGGGGTATTCGAACAGGTTGAGCACGTACCTCATGGCCCCGATCCGGGCCCTTTTCTTGTCGTTGCTCTTCACCACTGTCCATGGCGCCCACGGGGTGTCGGTCCGCTCGAACATCGCTTCCTTCGCCCTGGTGTAGTCGTCCCACCGCCCGAGCGACGCCATGTCGGTGGCGGACAGCTTCCACTGGCGGACGGGGTCGATGCGCCGGATCAGGAACCGCGTGCGCTGTTCGGAACGCGACACCGAGAACCAGAGTTTGATGACCGAGATGCCGGCTTCTACGAGGAGGCGCTCGAACTCGGGCGCCTGCTTCACGAACAGCTCGTACTGGGCATCGGTGCAGTAGCCCATCACCCTTTCCACCCCGGCCCGGTTGTACCAGGACCGGTCGAACAGCACGATCTCACCGGCCGAGGGAAAGTGGTCCACGTACCTCTGGAAGTACCACTGGCCCCGCTCGCGCTGATTGGGCCTCTCGAGGGCGACAACAGTCGAGCCCCGCGGGTTCAGGTGCTCGGTGAACCGCTTGATGGTGCCGCCCTTGCCTGCCGCGTCCCGCCCCTCGAACACGATGACAATGCGCCTGCCCTCCTCCTTGACCCAGTTTTGCAGCCTCAGCAACTCGATCTGGAGGAAGCGCTTCTCGGTCTCGTACTCGGACCGGGCCATGCGCTGGTCATAGGGGTAGCCTTCCCTCCAGGTGTCGACCAGGCGCCCGTCTTTCCAGCGCAGCACAGGCTCGTCTTCGTCGTCGGACTCATCGAGTTCGAGGTCGTCCAGGTGGAGGGAAAGGTCGACGTCGAGGTCCACCGGCTGGGACGCGCGGGTGGGGCCGCTCATCGGCACTGGCGTCCCGGCACGCCCCCAGGATAACCGCCAGCCCATTGTCAAAGAACGTCGTGCTCCACGCCGCGTGCTCCGGTTAGCGTAGGGCCGATGCTTAATCTGTACGCGACCCTTACGCGGCCATGACGGCGACCACGCAGGCGCCAGCGCCCGACGTCCACCCCCGGGGGCGGGCACCGATACCAGAACGCACGCTGCGGACCGACCGCTGGTGGGCGGAGCCGACGATCACCGGAGCGGTGCTCATCAGCTTCATCATCTACTCCACGTGGGCGGCGTTCCAGAACGCCGACTACTACGCCCGCCCCTACCTCTCCCCCTTCTACTCTCCCTGCCTGGCCACGATCTGCGGCCATGCCCGGGCGGGGGCCAGCATCGTGCACCCGCCGATGGTGGGGATAGTGGGACCGTGGTGGGCCATATCACCGGCGATCATCGTGCTCGTGGTACCCCTCGGTTTCCGCCTCACCTGTTACTACTACCGCAAGGCGTACTACCGCTCCATATGGCAGGCGCCGGCGGCGTGCGCGGTGAAAGAACCTCACGCCCGCTACAGCGGCGAGACGCGCTTCCCCCTGATAATGCAGAACGTCCACCGCTGGTTCTTCTATCTAGGCCTGCTGTTCAATGCCATCCTCACCTGGGACGCCGTCGAGGCGTTCCATTTCCCCAACGGCTGGGGGCACATGGGCTTCGGCACGCTGATGCTCGTGCTGAACGCCGTCTTCCTGTGGACGTACTCGCTTTCATGCCACTCGTGCCGCCATATCGTAGGCGGCCGGTTGAAGCACTTCTCCCGGCACCCGGTGCGCTTCAAGCTGTGGGGCTTCGTCTCCAAGCTCAACGCCAGGCACATGCAGATCGCCTGGGTGAGCCTGGTCTTCGTGGCCTTGACCGACCTTTATGTCCGGCTGGTGGCGAGCGGCTGGGTACACGACCCGAGGTTTTTCTAAATGCCCGCGGAAGAAACGTTCGAGCACCATTCGTATGATGTCGTCGTGATCGGCGCCGGAGGCGCCGGGTTGCGTGCCGCCGTGGCCGCCCACGAGGCGGGCGCCCGTACCGCCCTCATATGCCGCAGCCTCCTCGGCAAGGCCCACACGGTCATGGCGGAAGGCGGTATTGCCGCCGCTCTGGGCAACCTGTGGCCCGAGGACAACTGGAAGGTCCATTTCCGCGACACGATGCGCGGCGGCAAGCTCCTCAACAACTGGAGAATGGCGGAACTGCACGCCAAGGAGGCTCCCGAGCGCGTCTATGAGCTCGAGCAATGGGGAGCCCTGTTCGACCGCACGCCGGCGGGCAAGATCAGCCAACGAGACTTCGGCGGCCACCGCTACGCGCGCTTGGCTCACGTGGGCGACCGCACGGGCCTCGAGATGATCCGTGCCCTCCAACAGCGGGCCGTCTCGATCGGTATCGACGTGTTCATGGAACTGACGGTCACGGACTTGTTGAAAGACGGCGGGAGGATCGCCGGCGCCTTCGGCTATTGGCGTGAGTCGGGCCGCTTCGTCGTCTTCGAGGCGCCCGCCGTCATCTTGGCCACGGGCGGCCTGGGCAAATCGTGGAAGGTGACTTCCAACTCCTGGGAGTGCACGGGCGACGGCCATGCGCTCGCCCTTCGCGCCGGGGCCGCCCTCCTCAACATGGAGTTCGTCCAGTTCCATCCCACGGGCATGGTCTGGCCGCTGTCGGTAAGAGGCTTACTGGTCACCGAATCGGTACGCGGGGACGGCGGCGTGCTCGTCAACTCGGACAAACGCCGGTTCATGTTCGATTACATACCTGAGTTCTTCAAAGCGGAGACGGCTGACAGTATCGAGGAGGCCGACCGCTGGTACACGGACAAGGCCAACAACCGCCGGCCGCCAGAACTGTTGCCCCGTGACGAGGTGGCCCGGGCCATAAACAGTGAAATAAAGGCGGGACGGGGCTCGCCCCACGGCGGGGTGTTCCTGGACATCGCCAGCCGCCGCACGCCCGAGTTCATCCAGCGGCGCCTCCCGTCGATGTACCACCAGTTCAAGGAACTGGCCGACGTCGACATAACCAAAGAGCCCATGGAGATCGGCCCGACGTGCCATTACGCCATGGGCGGCGTCGAAGTCGACCCCGACAGCCAGGCTTCCCTGGTACCCGGGCTCTTCGCCGCCGGCGAAGTGGGGGGCGGTATGCACGGGGCCAACCGCCTGGGCGGCAATTCCCTCTCCGACCTGATCGTGTTCGGCAAGCGAGCAGGCGACTACGCCGCCGGCTACGTGAAGGAGCTCGGAGCGGCCCGTCCCCAGGCTTCACAGGCCGACGTGGCTGACGCCGCCGAAGACGCCTTGAGCCCGTTCCAAGCAGGCCCCACTCGGGAAAACCCGTACGCCATCCACCAGGAACTGCAGGAGACGATGCAGGACCTGGTGGGGATAATCCGGGTGGAGCACGAGCTGCGCGAAGCCCTGGACAAGATCGCGGCGTTGAGCCAACGGGCCGCCAACGTGAGCGTCGAGGGCAACCGCCAGTACAACCCGGGCTGGCACCTGGCCCTGGACCTGCGCAACATGCTGCTGGTCTCCCAAGCCGTGGCCATCGCCGCCCTGGAGCGCCAGGAGAGCCGGGGCGGCCACACCCGCGACGACTATCCCATGACCGACCCGTACTGGGGAGGCCAAAACGTAGTGATCGAGCTGGCTGCGCCTTCGGGGGCGGACGCCGGCGCCACCTTGTCGTCCCGGCGCCAAGCCTTGCCCAAGCCGCCGCCCGAGTTGGCCGAACTGTTGGAGGGAGACCATTGAGCTACGACCTGACGCTTCGTATATGGCGTGGGGACGCCGACGGAGGCGGGCTGAAAGAGTACGTGGTGCCGGCCGAGGAAGGCCAAGTCGTGCTGGACGCCGTGCACAAGGCTCAGGCGACCCAGGCCAACGACCTGGCCGTGCGCTGGAACTGTAAAGCCGGCAAATGCGGGTCCTGTTCGGCGGAGGTCAACGGCAAACCCCGGCTGATGTGCATGACCCGGTTGTCGATCTTCGCCCCCGGCGAGGCGGTGACCGTCACCCCCCTGCGGACCTTCCCGGTCATCAAGGACCTCGTCACGGATGTCTCCTTCAACTACCAAAAGGCGCGCCAGGTCCCGGCGTTCAGCCCTGCGCCCGACCAGCCGGTGGCCCCTTTCACCATGTACCAGCCAGACGTGGAACGCTCGCAGGAGTTCCGCAAGTGCATCGAGTGCTGGTTGTGCCAGAACACCTGCCACGTAATACGTGACCACGAGGAAAACAAGCCCCACTTCGCCGGCCCCCGTTTCTTTATCCGCTACGCCGAGCTTGACATGCACCCCAACGACGGGGTCGACCGCAAGCGGGCGCTCCAGGAGTCCCAGGGCCTCGGCTACTGCAACATCACCAAGTGCTGCACCGAGGTCTGCCCGGAGCACATCAAGATCACCGACAACGCCATCATCCCGATGAAGGAACGCGTGGTCGACGTCAAGTACGACCCGCTCGTCAGGTTCCTCGGCCGCCGGCGGACGACCAAGACCTGACGGCCGGCTCGCGATCGGGCCGGCCTTTCGTCGTGGCCACCCTGATCGACTACTCTCGGCGGACGTGCCCCCGCCCCAACCCGCAGCCGCGCCAGGGGCCGTCGCGGACCGGGAAAAGCTCGAGAACACCCGGGCTGAACTGGTACGGCGCATAAGCCAGCGCAGCGACGACTTCGAAGCCACGGCCGCCCTCACCGTCGTGAACAGGGAACTGGCCGGGCTGGGCTGGGTCGACCCGTTCAGCTGGAAGCACCGGCGCAAGCCCTGACCGACTGTCCCTGACCGACTGTCCCTGGGCGATGCCCTGGCCTACCAGGCCGCAGGCGTGCCCCCGCCCTCAAAGGTGAGGATGTTCACACCGCGCTCCGAGAGCTCGGCGAGCAGCTCGCCCGGCGAGCTCACCAACGACGCCAGGCCACCCGCGCCGGGCCGGAGCCGGCCCGTGGCCGCCCTCACCGCGGCGCTGGCCGCCACCGTCCCGGCCAGAAGGGCGGCTCGGCCCGCCGCTCCCAGGATGACCACCTCCGCCTCGCCGGCGCGCCGCCCTCGTACCTCGACCCTTACGGCGCCCACCGTCCCCTCTGGATGCGGCGGCCGCAGCATGGGCAGGCGAGAGGTGAAACGGTCCCGACGGGAGGCCGCAGCCCGGGCGGTGGCCGCTCGCAACGTGGGAAAAGCCCTAGTCAACAGCAATGAGTCCGGCCGGTTGACGCGATAGCAATCGGCGCCGGAGTAGCCGGGGAACCACACCAGCTCCCGGCCTGAACCGGCCACCTTCCGGGCCCAGGCCCCGTCACGCCACTCGTCGAGCACCTCGCGGAGCGCGGCGTGGCGCCGGCGGGCACAGGCAGGCCCGCCCGTGCCCAGCGTGGCCACGTGCACCTCGGTCACCTCGTCCATCTTTGTCACCGCCCACGCCGCCAGCAGGCAGGAGAGCCCCGGGGCCATGCCGGCGCCGGCCGACACGGCGACGCCCCGTCGGCGTGCTTCCCCATCGAGCTCGAGCAGGGTACGGACCTCAGCCGGGTCGTCCGACACCGACACCACCGGTACCGATGCCCTGACGCTGGCGGCGGCCAGCTCACCGCCCGGGCCGGGTGCGGCCAGGAGTACCACCCCCGCACCGGCCAGGGCCTGAGCGAAAGCGGCCGGCCTCAACTGCTCGAGCCGGACCACGCCGGTGGCACCGAGAGCCGCCACCCTGCCCTCGACCAGGGCCGGCTTGCGGGACAGCACGACCAGTTCGCTGACCGATTTCGAGGAGAGCAACTGACGAGCGCTACGGGCGCCTACCGCGCCCAGACCGACGAGGACGGCTCGCACTAGGCCTGGTCCATGGGCTCCAGGTCGGTCTCGGACAGCTGGCGCCAGCCGCCCCGGTGCGGCGGGGTCCCCCCACTGCCCCTCAGGCGGACGATCACAGCCACGAGGCCGGCCATGACCACAGCCAGAAGGGCACGGCTCAGCAGGGTCACATTGGCTCTCCGGCCGGCGCCGCGGTGCTCAGTTGCCACGCTCGCACCCTAGCGCCGTCGGGCCTTACCCGAGCGCAGGCCCACTACCATGGCGTGACTATGGTCACGCTCAAAAGCCTCGCCGATCTCAGCGCGGCTGTCTCGGGCGTGCTTCCCAGCCAACTGATATCGGAAGCCGTCGGGGCGGGGTGGGTCGACGCCGGCGAACTGCGGATCCCGCCCGGCAACGTACAGCCCGCCAGCCTGGACCTACGCCTGGGAGAAAGCGCCTACCGGATCCGCTGCAGTTTCTTGCCGGGCGAGAAGCAGGTCCAGGACAAGGTGAAAAACCTTGTCGTCGACGAGCTCGACCTGCGCCGGGAGGGGGCCGTCCTCGAGACCGGTAGGGCCTACCTGGTGCCCCTGGCGGAGACCCTCACGCTACCTGACTTCGTCCGTGGCAAGGCCAACCCGAAGAGCTCGACAGGCAGGCTCGACGTCTTCACTCGGGTCATAACCGACTACAGCTACCGCTTCGACGAGATCGCCCCCGGGTACCACGGCCAGCTGTACGTCGAGATCGTGCCGCTCTCGTTCGCCGTGCGCGTACGCCAGGGCCTCGCCCTCAACCAGCTCCGCCTGATGGTGGGCCGCGGCGGCCTGGACGACGGGGAGCTACGAGACATGCACCGCGACGGCCCTCTCCTCTTCATCGACGGCCGGCCGGCCAACGACAACGAGCTGGCCACGAGCGGAGGGCTGTTCCTCAGCCTGGACCTGGGCAGCACGGCAGGAAAACGCGTCGGCTACCGCGCCAAGGAGCACACCCTGGCCCTCGACATGGCCAAGCCGGGGTCCCACCGCACCGAGGATTTCTGGGAGGAGGTCCTGGCCGAAGAAGAAGGTCGGGTGGTCCTCGGGCCGGAGCGGTTCTACCTGTTGCTCTCCCGGGAAGCCGTCTGCGTGCCCCCGGGCCTCGCCTGCGAGATGACGGCCTACGACCCCACCAGCGGTGAGCTGAGGACCCATTACGCCGGTTTCTTCGACCCCGGTTTCGGCTACGACCCGGCCCGGGAGCTGAAGGGCTCGCGCGCCGCCCTGGAGGTGCGCGCCCACGACGTCCCCTTCATGATCGAGCACGGCCAGCAGGTGTGCCGCCTGACCTTCGAGCGCATGATCTGCGAGCCGGCCAAGCTCTACGGCACGGACATCGGCTCGAACTACCAGGGCCAGGTCGACACGCTGGGCAAGCACTTCCGCCGGCCGGAGAGTTAAGGTTTAAACGGGAGTAGCCCGCCCGCTCACCAGTGCCGCCCGGGCCAGCGGGACGTAGAGCACGACCGAGATCCAGCCCAGGACGATGCCGGCGGTCGCCGCCACCCATGCCATCACAAGAGCGGTACGGTGCCAGCCGATCGTCGAATGAGCGGCCAGGAACAGCGGGAAAGCACACATCAGCCCGAAGGTCCCGGCCTTGCCGATCAGCGTCACGTCTATCCGCCGGGCCCCGGCCAGAGCCAGGCCGATGGCGGCCACGGCCACCAGGCCTTCCCGGGACAGCGCCAGTATGGCGACCGGAGTGGGCAGGGCTCCCACGGCGAGGATGCCGATCACGGACGTGGCGAGAAGGGCCCGGTCGGCGGTCGGGTCGAGGATTTTCCCGAGGTTGGTCACCTGGTCGAGCCGGCGGGCCAGCTGTCCGTCCACCCAGTCCGTAGAACCGAGGGCGGCGAGCAGGACCGCCGCCGCGAACCAATCCCGGTGGTGGGGCTGGACCAGAAGCCATACGAACATCGGCACCAGTACCAGTCGCACGCTGGTTACCACGTTGGGCAGCGACAGGATCCGGTCCTCGCCTGTCCGGCGAGCACGAGGGGGGCGGGCTGAGGTCGGGACCACGCCCTCAAACCTACGACTGGTCGACAGAGACCGTTGCCATGGGGACGGGCGCCATGGGGACGGGCGCCATGGGGACAGGGCGCGGCCCACGTCGTGGCGGCCGCATCAGCCACCTGGCGCCCGCCACCTCGACGACGAGCATCGCCACGACGACCAGTCCGCCACCTACGAGCACTGACCAGCCCAGTTTCTCACCGACGCTCCAGGCCACCAGGGCGGCGAACACCGGCTCCATCGTCAGCACCACCGCTGCGCCGGCGGTCGACAGTTGCGACTGGGCCCAGCTCTGGACGACAAAGGCGATCGCCGTCGCCACCACGGCTGTGACCACTATCGCCACCCACTCGGAGATCCGAGCCGGGGCGCGCGGGCCTTGGGGCAGGGTGGCGAGCCAGCAGCAGGCCGCCACCGTGAGCAGCTGCACAGTGGCCAAGCCGTAGGCGTCCTGGGCCGAGGACCAGAAACCCAGCCCCACGATCTGGCCGGCGAACAGGAGGGCGGCGCCCACGGTCAGCAGCTCGCCTAGGCCCAAGGTCATCCCGTGCAGCGACATGACAGCCAAGCCCCCGATGGCAAGCGTCGTGGCCACCAGCGCCCTGGCCGCCGGACGGTGGCGGAAGAGCAACCACGCCAGCAGGGGGGTGAACACAACCTGTAGGCCGGTCAGAAAGCCGGAAATAGCGGCCGACGTATAACGCAGCCCGTACGTCTGGAGCACATATCCCCCGGCCAGAGCCAGGCCGAGGACAACGCCCTGGGCCCAGCCCTTTCGCCCGAGCCGCTGCAGCGAACGCGGCCTGGCCACGGTCAGGAGCCCGCCCGCCACGAGGAAGCGCCAGGCCAGGAAGCCGAGGACCGAATTGTGGGCGGTGGCCCCCTTCACAACTACGAAGGTCGCGCCCCACGCCGCCGTCGCGGCCAGGAGCAGTACAAACGCCAGCGCCTTGGGATCGCTCCGGAGCCTGTTCACCAACCCTGCCTCACCGTCCCTGCGGCCCGCCGCTTCACTTAGTGCAGTATATTGCACTGGACGGCACTGGCGCCCGTGCGGGGGGAGAATGTGCACGTGCAACCCGGTCGGGCCCCTTCACCACGTGACCCTGGGCGCCCGGCACCGTCGTCGCTCTTTCAAGCCGTCGGTGCCCGGGTGCGAGGGCTTCGTCTCGAACGTCAGCTCACCCTGGACGAGCTCAGCACCCGTTCGGGTGTGAGCCGGCGCATGATCGCGCTGTTGGAAGCGGGCGAAGTGAACCCCAGCCTGGGGACACTGGACAAACTGGCCCATGCGCTCGGGACTGATTTCGTCTCCCTGGTGGCGGCCCGGCCAGTGGCGGCGCTGGTGCCCAAACCGTCCGAGGAGGTGTTACCCGTCTGGGAGGACGGGCTGGGCAGCACGGCCCGGTTGCTGGCGTCGAGGCCCGGCGCCGGGACCACCGAACTGTGGCAATGGGAGCTCGTCGCCGGCTCCCGGTACGAGGCCGAACCGGACCCCCCTGGCAGCGAAGAGATGGTCCTGGTCTCGAGCGGGCGGCTCGTGATCGAGGTGGGAGAGGACAGGTTCTCCCTGGCCCCGGGGGGTTACCTCCGGCTACCCACGGACCGGCCCTATGCCTACGCGAACACCGGGAGGACCAGCGTCCGCTTCATCAGGGTCATAGTGTCGGCCTGAGGGCCCCCTGTCGTCTCGGTCGTCTCGGGTATGGGCAGGCCCTATCGAGACGGCGTTGGTAAAGGCCGCGGGCGGGCGGCGACCGGTCCTCGCCGACGACGCTTGTGAGGTGGACCTGCGCTCTCCCGGATGATCAGCTTCGCATCGGGGAATGGGGCCCATTGGTCGATCGAGCTGGGATCGAGAAGTGACAACAGGCGGGCGAAGCACAGTCGCCCTAGAGCCACAAAGTCCTGACGGACGGTCGTCAAAGACGGGCTGCAGTAGAGCGCAATGGGAATGTCGTCAAACCCGACGATGCTGACGTCAGCGGGGACGGAACGCCCGGCGTGGTGCATGGCCCGCAGGGCCCCGATGGCGATGTCGTCGTTCCCGCATAACACCGCGGTCACGTCCGGGTCCGAAGTCAGTAACTGGCCTGCTTCAAAACCCGACCGTGGTTCCCAACTACAACACAAGGGCTCCGGGACGGGGGCGCCGGCGTCCACCAAGGCGCTTCGCCAGCCCGCTAGGCGCGGATTGGTGTCAGCCCAAGCCGGGACCGAGAGGTAGTGAACCGTCCGGTGGCCTAGGCCCAGAAGGTAATTCGTGGCCTCAATGGCTGCCTTTCGGTCATCGATCCACACCCACGGCTTACCAACGGCCTCGTCTGCCGTCGGAGTAACGACTATGGCTGCTGAAGGGAAATCCGGCGGCACCGCGTGCAGTGCGGCTATGGACTTTTGTTCCAACGCAATAACGATCAGTGCCCCCCCAAGCTCGACGGCCTGGGAGACGGCATCGTCGGCCGCTTGGGCGCCGGGCTCGACCACTCGCACGCCGACGGTGAACCCGGCAACCCGAGCCGCCGCTTCGATGCCCTCCAGGGCCCCGGCAAAGCCGTAAAGACGTGTGTTCGCAGTTAGCACTGTCACAGACTGCACTGGCGCGCCAGCCAAGGCCCGAGCGGCCCGGTTGGGGTGGAAATCAAGGCTGGCAACGCTCCGAAGGACCACTTGGCGCGTCGATTCCTTCACCCGCGGGCTCCCGTTTATTACGCGAGAGACGGTCTGGTGAGACACACCGGATGCAGCAGCCACATCCCGGATGCTCGCCGTAGGCAAGCGCTCAGCCCCCAACGCCATCTCGTCCCCCCTGCCATCCAGTCCTATGTGACCGGTAACATCCCTACAAGGAGTCTTACCGGTCGCATGAGCCCTGTCAAGTCACCTGCTGGGTTACGCCCCTTGACCGCTTGCTCCTGAGGTCCAAGTGCCTCGGAAGGTCGGCCCTCGCTCGGCCCGGCGCAGACCAAACTGCGCGGTGAGACGCATCATCCAAAAGAGAGCGACCGGGAGCCCGATAATCAGTAATGGCGGATCGAGCAGGGCGAGCAGCGCAGCGACCACGATCTCGACGAGGAAGAGGGGCCCGGTGACGAACAGGTTGCGCACTGCCAGGCGGATGGCTAGCGACCAGATCTCGCCAGCCTGGCCCTGAAAGCGACGCGCCACGAAAAGCAAGATATAACCGACCGAAGTGAGCGCGATAACGAAGGCAGCGAGCCCAAGGCCGAAGCAGATCCGGGCGCCGAGGCTGTCGCCGCGGATGAAGTAATGGACTTCTTCCACGGTCAGCGCCGTCACCGCCAACGGTACTCCGACCAGAAGCGTCGTACGCAGGACCGGGCCCGACCTGATCGCGATGAGGAACTCCCGCGCTACGCGATCTTCGCCGCCGGCCCGCCAGCGGTCGAGCGCGGTCCACGCCCCGTTCACGGCGATCGGGACGGTCACGACCGGCAAGCACACAACCAGAAAGACGAGGTTGAGCATTAAGAGGTTGAACAGCGAACTGAGGGCGGCCATGACCCGTGACCGAAAAATACCCAGTAGCGGCGGGTTTTCTGCCGCTTTCGTCATCCTTTGGTCCCGGTCCCCTGTATGGCGATCCCACCCATAAAAGTCCGCTGGGCAAAGAAGAACAGTACGACGATCGGCGCTGTTGCCGCCGCCGCCGCCGCCATCACCCACGGCCAGTTGGTCGAGTACGTCCCCAGGATCAAGCCCAGCCCCAGCGACAGGGGGTACCACACCTGGTTGTTGATGTAGATCAGGGGGCCGATGTAATCGTTCCAGCAGTATATGAACTGGAACAGGACCACTGTCGCCATAGCCGGCTTCGCCAGGGGGAGGATGATCCGGCTGTATATGTAAAACTCGTTGGCCCCGTCAACGCGGGCCGCGTCAGACAGCGCTTCGGGGATCGTCATGAAGAACTGGCGCAGCAGGAACGTGCTGAACACCGAACTTCCAAAGAAGGTCGGTATTTCGAGGGGCAGGTACCAGCCAACCATGTGGAATTTCTTGTACAGCACGAACAGCGGGATCAAAGTGGCAAAGAAAGGTATGAGCAACGTGCTCAGCATCACGTAGAAGAGGGTGTCCCGCCCGCGCCAGCGCAACCGCGAAAACCCGTAGGCCACCAGGCTGCTAGAAATGCCCACGCCGACGATCGTTATAGCGGCGTACAGGAGTGTGTTCAGGAAAAATCTGTAAAAGGGCACCGCAGAAAGTACATCCGGGTAGTTGCTCCACAGGAACGGGTGTGGCCACCAGACGACAGGGGTTTGCAACGCCTGTGGGTTGGACTTGAGCGATGACAAGAACATCCAGACCAGGGGGAACCCGAACACCACGGTAAAGATGAGGAGCACAAAATGCTTCGTACCGCTGGACGCGAACTTCTTAGGCGTCCAGCGCTGTCGCGAGGGGGGGACTGACGGTAAAACCCGTTGTTCCTCTGGCGCCTTTAGAGCTGTCGTCACTGTCGAACTCCAGTTCGCATTTCTAGAAAGCCGCCGTCTGCCCCGCGCCTAGCGGTCGTCGCCGGCATAATATACCCACCTCGATGACGACTTGAAAAGCACAACGGTAATAATGCCGGTAATGATGAACAAGAAGAAACCCATCGCCGAGGAATAGCCGAACTTCAAGAACTGGAACGCCTGGGTGTACAGGTACTGGACGTAGAACCATGTGGAGGTGCCGGGACCACCGATGTCCTGGCTCTCGATGACCTGAGCCTGAGTGAAGTACGAGACGCACAGGACCAGCTGAAGTACACCGTTGAACAGGATGATCGGGCTGATCATGGGCAGGGTGACGAAGCGGAACCGCTGCCACGCGCTTGCACCTTCCAGGGCGCACACTTCGTACATGTCCTTGGGGACTCCCTGGAGCGCCGCCAGATAGATCACCATCGGCTGGCCCAGGCCCCAGAGGCCCAGGAGTATGAACGACGGCTTTGACCAGGCGACCGAGAAGAACCAGTCCGGCGAGGGGAGGTGCGCGTCGGAAAGCAACGAGTTCATTATCCCGTTGGTCGGGTTGAATATCCAGACAAAGATCATGCACGAAGCGACGAGGGGCACGATCGACGGGATATAAAACACCGTGCGGTAGAACTGCTGTCCCCGGACGTTCATGTTCAGCAGTAAAGCTAACCCGAGAGCGACGCTCGTCGACAGGGGCAGTTCCACGGCAGTGTAATAGACCGTGTTGAACAGTGAGGTCCGGAACAGGCTGTCGTGGAACAGGGCCCAGTAGTTGGCGAACCCGATCAGATGAGCGTGGCCTATGCCCGTGTAGTTCGTGAAACTGTAGAACAGGGTGGCGAAGAACGGGTAGAGGAAGAACGCCAGGAACCCAAGGATCCACGGGCTCACAAAGAGCAGTCCGATCCTTATCCGGCGGCGTTGAAGCGCCCGGGAGATCTCTGATGCCGACCTCGGCACCTTGACCTCCGGTGATTTCAGCGCCGTGCTCACGTCTTCCTCCACCCCGTCCTTCGCTGGCTTAGTAGACCAGGTTACGTGTTGCTGTTGGCCTGAGTGTCGATGTAGGTCAACGCCTGGGCCGGCGTGTACGTCCCGTCCTGGACGTTATTGCTGGCCGTGACCATGGCTGTCTCTGCCTGCGACTCGTGCGTCGAGAGGACGGGCGCCTGGGAGTACTTGCTTGACATCTGCTCCAGGTATGTCGACATCCATGGGAACTTCTTCACATAGGCCTGGTAGGCGGGGGCGGCGGCAATCGTCGGGCTGGCCGGCACCCAACCACCCTGGGGGTCAATGTTGGCCGTGAACTTCACGTTGTTAAACCCGGCGAGCCAGGTAATGAACTCGAACGCAGCTGTAGGGTCAGCAGCACCCTTGGGGATGATGTTGAAGTTGCCTTGCCCGATCGTGCTGGGGCCAGCGACCGTACCGGGGAAAGGCACGACACCGAAGTTGCCTACCATTGAGGGGTTGGCGTCGGGGACGTTTTGCGCGCCCTCCCACGGCCCGTCCATGTTGAAGCCTTCCTTGCCGGCAACGAACGGGTCGTCATCGCCCCCGGCCACAGCGCCGTAGGTAGCGTTCATCGAGTTGACCTGCGCGTACGGGTAGGGCTTGAAACTGGTGAGCCAGTCCATCAACTTCGTCGCACCGGGGCAGGTCTTGGTATTGGCATAGTCGTACTGGCCGGCGGAGTTGAAGCAGTTGAGCGCACCGAAGAAGGTGGCAAAGTACTCAAAACCGTTGCCACCGGGGTACATCCCTATCTGCTGTAGTTTGCCGCCCTTGATGATCCACTCTTTGGCCTGGTCGGCGGTGAGCTGAGCCAGCGTCGTGGGCGGGGAGGTGATGCCCGCTGCCTTCAGGATGCTCTTGTTGTAATAGAGCGCCCACGAGTTGAGCGACATGGGGACACCGACCAGCTGGCCCTTGTAGGTGCCGGTGGCCGCCGCGAGCGGGTACTCCCAGCTCTTGAAGTTCTTATAAGCTCCCGTCAGGTACGGGTTCATTGAGATTATCGACCCGTCCGCGGCGTACTCGCCGATCACCGGGTTCCACTCGGTGAAAATACTCGGTGGGTCGCCGGCAGCGATCTGCGACTGGAGCTTGGCATCCCCGGTGGCGCTGGGGATGTTGGTCTCGCTGACGACGATGCCCGGGTGGCTGGCATTGAACGCCGTGGTCATCTGCTTGAGCAGCAGCAGGGTCGGGCCTGACCACATTGTTTCCCACGTCAGGTTTACGGTGCTGGCCGCGGGGCGCAAGCTCGTCGCGCCGGCGGTCCCAGGGATGACGAGGACCAGGACGGCGCAACCGGCGGCCAGTGCCTGCGCCCCCCGGCTCCTCATCTTGGATTTGCCGGCGGCCCGGCGGTCGTCCTTCATTCTTGCGATCATGCTATACCTTCTCTTTCTTTGGAGATGCGCCTGCTGAATATCGGATTACAAACTGCCTGACCCTCGTCGTAAAGCTGGTCCTTCGCCAGCTGCAGGCACAGGGCAAGCTCGTGGGGGGACGGTAGGTCGATGTGTGGTTGCTCAAACACCTCCTTTGGGCTCTGGTGGGGTCCGCATTTTGCGAGCCGGACGATGGGAAAGGTTGGGCCTGGTCGTGGCTCCAGCCGCGACCCGTTCCGCGTTGTTCCTCAGAGCGCCACTTGAAGGAGACGTCGGAGGCGGGGCAGCGCTGTCCCGCAGGACCAGCTCGGTGCGGAGCAGCGACGGGCCTTCCCAGCTCGTGCCGTCCAAGACTGACATGAGCCGGGCGAAGCACATCTGGCCGAGGACCTTGAAGTCCTGGCGAACAGTCGTGAGCGGTGGGCTGAAAAACGGGGCGAGAGGTATGTCGTCGATGCCCACGACGCTGAGGCTGCCGGGGACCGGGCGGCCTACCTCGTTCATCGCCCGGATAAGGCCCATGGCGAGGTCATCGTTCCCGCACAGCACAGCCGTAACGTCCGGGTCCCGCGCCAGCTTCTGGCCCAGCTCATAGCCCGACTCCGGGCCCCAGCCACCTTCCAGCGGTTCCGGCACGGCGGCGCCGGCCTCCTCCAGGGCCGAGCGCCACCCTGACATCCGCTGGCTGCTGTTGTCTGTCCAGAGCGGTATCGACACGAAGTGGACGGTTCGGTGCCCCAGGCCCAACAGGTATTGCGTGGCGTCCCGGGCCGACCTGCCGTCGTCGATCCACACCCAAGGCTTGTCCAACCCCTCGTCACCCCGGGGGGTCTCGACGATCGCCGCCATGGGGACACCCGGCGGGACGGCGTTCAGCGCGGCGATGGCCGGCCGGTCGTAGGCGACGACCAGCAGGGAGCCGGCGGGCTCGATGGCCCGCTCCACCATGTCACGCACCCTCTCGGGGGTACCGGGCTCGATCACGCGCACGCCCATGGCCAGACCGGCCGCTCGGGACGACTCCTCGATACCTTCCAGGGCGGCGGCCGGACCGTACAGACGGGTGTTGGACACCAGGACCGTGACCGATTGGACGGGACCACCGGCCAGCGCCCGGGCGGCGCGGTTTGGACGAAAGCCGAGCCGGGCTATGGCCTCGAGGACCTCGCTGCGGGTTGACGCTTTGACCTTCGGGCTCCCATTGATCACCCGGGACACCGTTTGGTAGGAGACGCCCGCGGAGCGGGCGACGTCTCGGATGCTCACTGACGATCTCCGCCTCACCTCGCCCGCCGTGGGCGGGTCTGGCGTCGAGGTGGTGTGACCGATCACAGCGCACTATTGTGATCGGTCACACCAGGGCTGTCAAGCCGACCCCTAAGGAGACATGAAGATGGCTTTTCGTTCCCTTATCGACTGTGGTGACCTCGTTCTCGGTTTCGGGCGCGAGGGCAGCACGGGCGGGATAACGCTCGCCATGGTGCCCGCCTCGCACCGCGAGGCCCTGGACCGAGCAGTTGACGCATCGGAGCAGTCGGTCAAGGGCGAACCACTAGTACAAGTAGCGCTGTCAGGCGAGGCGGGCCCAGGGGACCGCGCCCAGGGCCGCAGCATGCTCAACGGCTCGACCACGGCGGCGTTGCACTTTGTCGACCAACGCGTGCAGGGATCAGCTGAGGGCGTGTGGGTCGAGACTGACCTGCAAGCCGATGGGCTACTAGCTGTGACCCAGCGCACTGACTGGACCGCAGGTGACCGCGCCGTCCGTGCCCACACCCTTGTGAAGAACGTTTCGAGCATGCCCTTGGACCTGACCATGGTGACAAGCTTTTGCCTGTCAGGCTTGTCGCCGTTCCCCGGCGGTGGCCGGGCCGGGAACCTGGTGGTACACCGGCTCCGCAGCGCCTGGAGCTTAGAAGCAAAGCTTGTCAGCGAGACGTTGGAGGACATGCACCTTGAACCAGCCTGGGTCGACAACGTAGCCACTATCGAACGCTTCGGGCAGGTGGGGACCATGCCGGTGCGCGGGTTCGCCCCCTTCGTGGCCGTCGAGGACGTAGCCGCCGGGGTGACCTGGGCAGCCCAGGTTGCGTGGAGCGGGTCGTGGCAGATCGAGCTGTGCCGACGTGGCGACGCTCTCGCCATCTCCGGGGGCCTCGCCGATCTCGAGCTAGGGCACTGGCGCAAGACGCTGGCTCCGGGCGAGGTCTTTGTCACTCCTGCGGCGCTGCTCACCGTGGTCGCCGGCGGTGCCGACGAATGTTCACAACGCCTTGTCGAGCTGCAGCGCCGGACCTTGCACGCAAAGCCCCGCAATGAAGCCGACGTCCCGGTGATGTTCAACGAATGGTGTACGAACTGGGGCGCGGTGACTCACGGCTCGGTGGTGGCCATTGCCGACCGTCTTCAGGGCACGGGCGTGCGCTACCTCATCATCGACGCCGGGTGGTACGGGAAGAACTGGTTTTTAGAGCACGGAGATTGGGTCGCAGACAAGGACAAGTTCCCGCTCGGCCTCAAAGCGGCGGCGGCGGCGGTCCGCCAGCGCGGTCTCGTCCCGGGCGTGTGGTTCGAGCTGGAGACCTGCGGCTGCGACTCGGACGCCTTTTCTCGGGTAGAGCACCTCCTCAAGCTGGACGGGTCGCCGGTGACCGCCGGCCAGCGGCGCTTTTGGGACCTAAACGACCCCTTCGTCGTCGATTACCTGACCGAGCGCGTGATCGACGTGCTCGAGAACAGCGGGATGGGCTACTTGAAGATCGACTACAACGAAACGCTCGGCATCGGCTGCGACGGGGCGGAGTCCCCGGGCGAGGGCCTACGACGCCAGGTCGAAGGGATGTACAGCTTCCTGGGTCGGCTGCGGGCTCGGCTGCCGGAGCTGGTTGTCGAGAACTGCTCCTCGGGTGGCCACCGGCTCGAGCCTGCGCTCATGGCCCACTGCGATGTTGGCTCCGCCACCGACGCGCACGAGTGCCCGGAGCTACCCATAGTCTCGGCCAACGTACTGCGCCTCATTCCTGCGTCAAGATCCCTGGTCTGGGCGACCGTTCGCAAAGACATGAACGCCAGGGAGCTCATCTATCGCCTGGCGACCGGCTTCCTCGGCCGCCTCTGCCTTTCGGGCGACGTCGTCGACCTCGATAGCGCGCAGTGGGAACTTACCCGCAGGGCGATCGAGCTCCACGCCCGAGCGGCCCCGCTGCTCAGCGACCGTGAATGGGACCGCTCAGGCCCCCGTGTTGACGCCTACCGCTCGCCGAACGGTTGGCAGAGTTTGGTGCGCCCGACCGAGGACGGTGGAGCGGTCCTCGCTGTGCTCCACAACTTCGGCGACGAGACGTCGTCCGTGGCCGTAGATTTGCCCAGCGAAGACTGGGAAGTCGAATGGGTCTTCGCCGAGGACAGCGCCAGCTTGAAGGTAGAAGGGCGGGCCCTGCGCTGGGTGCCACCGGGCCCGTTCAGTGCGGCCGTGGCCTGGTTGGTGCGACCGAAGGTTTAGGTGATGACCGTTCAGGACGACTAGCTGCCCTGGGCTGCCCCTTCAGCACGTCCTGGGTGTGGGCTATGCGTTGGTCCAGGTCGGCCAGGAACTTGCCCATCGCAGCCTGCTTGGTCCGGACGATGACCCTAAGGTGCTCCAGCAGGGCCAGGCACTCCCGGGCCAACTCCAGGCGTTCGGCTTCTCCGGTGCGCTCGTCGTGGTAGGCCTGTCGGATCTCGGCCAGGCGGTCGTCGTTCGCCAGGACGATGGCGATCTCGTCCAGTTCGAGCCCGAGAAGGGACTGGAGCTCGCGGATGCGGGCGACCCGGGCCAGGTCTGCCTCGGAATAGCGGCGGGTGCCGCCGGGCGTACGACCGCAGCTGATGAGGCCGAGCTGCTGGTAATAACGCAGCGCCCGCTCGGAGACGCCCAAAGCCACAGCCGCCGCGCCGATGCTCACCAGGTCGCTAGGGGGACTGGTCCCCGGCTGTTCCTCCTCTTGCTTCAGCTCTCGGGCCGGCGTGCTCACCGGACCACGACCCCCAGGCGTGAGCCCTCGTTGACGCCGGTGGCGGCGGCGCTCTCGGCCGCCCCTTCGGCCAGTTCCTCACGCAACGGCGCCGTTTGGTGGACGTAGCGGCCCCCGCGCAGCGCGCTGGCGGCTACGGCGACGAAGGTGGCCCCGGCGGCGAAGTCGAACGCCAGGTGCAGGCCGTGGGCGAAGGAGGCCTCGATGAGCCTGGGGAAGAAGGAACGTCCGGTGATGTACGCGACCTGGCTAGCGCTCATGTGCGAGAGAGCGCCGGTAGGCCCAAGAAGTTGCTGTACCGGGTTGTAGCCGAGAAAGGCCGAGAACAGACTCCCGATGGGCGGCTCGTTGGCCACTTGGCGGGCCGGGCCAGCGGCCACGCCCGCTGCCGTCAAGCCGTGGAAAAGGTGCGATGGCAGGCTAGCCGCCAGCCCCAGGGTCACGATGGTGAAGAACAGCCCCATCGACAGCACGGTCGCCGAGTTTTGGAAGGTGTTGAGCATCCCGGCGCCGGCACCGCGCTGGTCGGAGGGCAAGCTGTTCATCACCGACGCTTGGTTGGGCGAGAAGAAAAGGCCCATGCCCAAAGCGAAGGCGAAGATGAGCAGGGCGAACCAGATGTAGCTGAAGTTCATAGGCAGCAGTTCGAGCAGAAGGAACGTCGCTCCGCTGATGGCCAGGCCGGTCGTCGCCAGACCACGGGCACCGAGGCGGTCGGACAGGATGCCGGACACCGGTCCCATGACAAGGAAACCGACGGTCAGCGGCACCATGGATATGCCGGCCCACAGAGGGGTCTGACTGAAGCTGTAACCGTGCTGGGGCAACCAGATCCCCTGCAACCAGATGATCAACATCAGCTGCAGGCCGCCACGGCCCAGCGCACCGAGCAGGGCCGAGATGTTGC
>Ga0302320_10005207_pt1 | contig 29237 bp, 32 predicted proteins | sample Bog_T0_3_FD_202130 | JGI IMG/M metagenome (GOLD analysis project Ga0302320, IMG submission 202130) | Peat permafrost microbial communities from Stordalen Mire near Abisko, Sweden - Bog_T0_3 | ecosystem: Environmental > Terrestrial > Soil > Wetlands > Peat | place: Sweden: Abisko, Stordalen Mire...
GGCGGGGAAAACCGCTTCGCCTTCCCGTTCACTTCGACTTCCACCGCGGCGTCTCCGTTGCTCGCCCTCACGACTTTGTAAGGCACCCGTTTGATCTCTTCCTGCACCTCGTCAAACTTGCGGCCCATGAAGCGCTTGATGGAATAGACCGTGTTGCGCGAATTCGTGACGGCCTGACGCTTGGCCGCATCACCTACGATGCGCTCCCCGGACTTGGTGAATGCCACCACCGAAGGCGTGGTGCGCTTGCCCTCGGAGTTCTCCAGCACGGCCGGTTCCCCGGCTTCAATGACTGCCATGCAGGAATTTGTGGTGCCTAGGTCGATGCCGAGTATTTTAGCCATAAAATTGCCACCCCATGGTGATGTTTCGAGCTTCTTGTCGCGAATGACCGTTTCTTTGGATGCACAATACGCGCTGAATGGGTTTCTCTCTATGGGGTAAGAACCTGAGGGCGTTTCTTGCGGATTCTGCGCCGAGCCTCCGGCGGCGGGCCGTGACGTCCGATGGTTGAATCGGCCGCCCAAGCGGGAATCCCTTTCAAGCGATCTTCCGCGGATTGAAGGTGGATGAGGCCGCCATCCGAGCATGCGCTCATTCCGAAACGCTCACTACGGGGTGCAGGCCTACAGCCCGCCAAATGAAACGGCTCCCCAATCGCGCCATGATGGCTCTCCTGGTCGGAGGGCGGTTGCGCATCGGTAAGTCTGGGGCCTTTTTTTCACGGACTACTGGAAAGAGCGCGCTGCCAGCTCCGATTCCACAGGCGGAGTCCGCTGCTGCGTTTATCCGTTCTTCTCCTCAACTGGAGGGTTTTCGATGTCATGGTAGTCCCGCCGAATCTCTTCCACGTGGGCCCGGTATTTTTCCGCGTCGCCGAAATCGAAGAAATTCTTGTATCGGCTGTGGGCGCATTTCACGCAGCCGGCGTGCTTGATCGGGCACCAATGTTGCTCCGTGCGGGCGGCAATCTCGGTGAAATAGGCGAGGATGCCATTGGCATAGGCGCAATAGTCGCAATTAAATTTCTCGGCCCAATTGAGATAAGTCAGCCGATGACGATCAAACGCCAAGTAATCACGCCGCTTGACCTTGGGTATGCCATAGATCGGAAAACAAATCGCCTGATAGAACGAACCGATCACGTCGACGAGAAAGATGGGAATGATGCACATCCAGATGACCGGTGTCGTCAGAATGACGAGAAACCGCGAACTCATCAAATAGCGGTGATAACTTAAGCGGAGCTGCTTGTGGCTGGCCTTCGCCGCCTCAGTGAACTGCACCTCTTTGCCATGAACCTTGTAGCAAAATTCCGATTCTTTCTTCCGGGATTCTTGAACTAGTTCTCTTTCCAGTCGCCGGATTTGATCAAGTAACGCGTCGAGTCTGTCGTTCATTATGATGTTTAACTGGATTTCGTTTTGGTCGCATCGCGAAGTGGCAAGACGAACCGCGTCCGATCAGCGCTTTCAGGTCTTGGCGGGCAACGTTGCGCTCAAAATTCCCTCTCGCCTATGGGGTATAACCCGAGTCGAACGCAGATCGACGTTGGGTATCCGTTCCCTGGGTCGGGACTTGATCGCACACTTGCTCTTGGGCGCATAGCAGGCAAACTCGCGCGGATTGACTCGTAGAAATGTTGCCGCTGCATTTTCAACCCCTCAGGGACCAACTCTATTCGGTCGACGAACTTTTCACCGGGTTTGTGGAGTCGCGGCCAAGCAGCTATGCGGAAACCGTCGATTTTCGGATCTATCTCCAATACGTCTCCGCTGGCCGCTATGAGCCGACCGATTATTTCACGGCCATGATGGAGGCCGTTCACGACAACGCCATCAGGGAAGCGACCCAGGACTACTTGAAATCCGCTTCGACCAAGGCCGCCATCGCGTTCATGGGCGGCCACGATTTGCCGCGCAATCATCCGGTTTACGCCAAAGTGGCTTTCTTGGCCCGGGAATTGGCCCGACGCAGATTTCTGCCAGTCAGCGGTGGAGGTCCGGGTGCCATGGAGGCAACCCATCTTGGGGCTCTGCATCAGAACGCAGCCCCGGCAGCGTTGACGCGCGCCTTGAAGGAGCTGGGACGATTTCCGGAAATACCGCCCAACCTGCAGAACATCGTTGCCGGGGACGGGACAATTGATCGGCGTCTCGTCAAGAAAGCCCATACTTGGCTTTTGCCGGCTTACCGCATCCGTCGTCGGATAAACAATCCGGGCGAAAGCCTGGCGATTCCAACTTGGCTCTATGGGCACGAACCCACGACCGTATTATCGACTCAGATCGCAAAATATTTTCAGAACAGCGTGAGGGAGGACCGCCTCCTGGCGGTCGCGACCCACGGAGTGATTTACGTCGAAGGACGAGCCGGCACGCTCCAAGAGATCTTTCAGGATGCGGCCCAAAACTATTACCGGGTGCTGGGCGACTTTAGCCCGATGATCTTCTTCGGCACGCGCCAGTGGACGCAGACGCTGCCCATCGTCCCAGTTCTGCAAAGACTTTTCAAACCCGAAGACTTCGAGCGATATGTTTGCGTGACCGACGAGCCGGCGACGATCCTGAAATTTCTCGACAAGCACAGCAGAGAAGAGACACCGGCACAGCGGATGGTCCGCTGCCGACGGGCTTAGTTGAAGTTGCCGATCCGAGAACAAAGACACGAGGGTCACTGCGGTCTTGAGCTTTTCGTTCCAGCTTTTGGGCGACGAGGCAACAACCGCGTCAGATTGCCCGTAGGCCGGGTGCTTCCCGAGTGAGCGGCCGCTGCGCGACCTCTAGACAGTCATGGCGTGGGTGCGCTATGCTTCGCTGTTCGATTTCAGCAGCACCGAGGGTGTTTCTTGGGCCCCAAAGACGCCTACCATCCCCTAAGCTGCGACCCGGCGAGGGCCGATTCTCCCCGACCAACCTGCCTTGCGGTGGGTTTCACCCCATAGCGAAGCCGCTGTCACCGGCGCATGATGCGGGTCAGTTCGTTTGCGGATCGCCGGGTCATCGCAACGAATGGGTGCGGCACGACGAACATGCATCTGAACAATCCATATTCTCCAGCGAAGCTTCGGTCATGAAGAAGACACTGATAATTATTATTGTTGCGATCGTCGTCCTACTCGCGCTGGTCGTGGGCGGCGTCTACAACTCGATGGTCCGCCGAAGTCAGGCGGTCGACAGCCAGTGGGCGCAGGTGCAGAATGTCTATCAACGGCGCGCGGACTTGATTCCCAATCTCGTTGCGACGGTGTCCGGCGCGGCGAATTTCGAGAAGTCCACGCTCACGGAAATCACCCGGGCGCGAGCCTCGGTCGGACAGGTGAACCTCGCTTCCGCGCAGGCCCCCACCAACCCCGCCCAGCTCGCCACCTTCCAAAAGGCGCAGGACGGGCTGACTTCCGCCCTCTCCCGGCTGCTAGTCGTTTCAGAACGCTACCCGGAGCTGAAGGCGACCGCCAATTTCCGCGACTTGCAGGCACAGTTGGAAGGAACCGAAAACCGCATCACCGTCGAGCGCCAGAAATTCAACGACGTGGTGCAGTCGTATAACACGACAGTCAAAGCGTTTCCGGGCGTCATGCTGGCGGGGACTTTTGGCTTTTCTCCGAAGCCCTATTTCACCGCGCAAGCAGGGGCCGAGACTCCCCCAAAAGTGGACTTTAGCTTAGGCGCTGCCAATCCCGCCCTGGGCAAACCCTGATCGCAACATGCGACCTTGGCTTCATGCTCTCTTGGGCTTGATCGGCACTGCGACGGTCTGGTCCGCCGAGACATTGCCGCCCGCGCCAGCGCTGTATTTCAACGACTATGCCGGTGTGGTTTCGCCAGCGCTGGCAGCAAACTTGAACGGGCAGCTCAAGCAATTCGAACGGCAGACCTCGAACCAGGTGGTCGTGGCCGTGTTTCCAAAAATGCAGTCGGACTCGTCGCTGGAGGATTTCACGCACCGGGTGATGGAAAGCTGGAAAGTCGGCCAGCGAGTGAAAAACAACGGCGTCGGACTGTTTGTGTTTATCGCCGACCGGCGGGCGCGCATTGAGGTGAACTACGGCCTGGAGGGCGCTCTGCCCGACGCCACCAGCAAGCGCATCATCGAGGACGAAATCCTCCCGCGTTTTCGGACCAACGACTATGCTGGCGGCCTGACGGCTGGCGTCGCCGCAATTCAGCAAGCCATCCAGGGCGAATACCGTGGAAACGGAAAGACGACCGAGGGTGACAAAAGCGACTGGTGGATGATCCTCGTGTATTTGGTCCCGGTCATTATTCTGATGGGTCTCGGCTATCTGCGCCGCTATTCCCGCGGCGGCACCGTCTATGACCGCACTGGTCGGCGCTTATATGCCACCAGTCTGCTCCTTGGCTTGTTCGGCGGTGGATTTGGAGGCGGCGGTACGGGCGGGGGAGGATTTTCCGGCGGCGGTGGCAGCGGCGGCGGAGGAGGTGCCAGCGGACGTTGGTGAACCATCATGCATCCCAAAGAATTCATCGACCAACTCGACGAAGCCAAGATCGCCGCGGCCATTGGCCGGGCTGAGCAGGGCACTTCCGGGGAAATTCGCGTATGTGTGTCCCACCGGCATCGAGTGGATGCGCTGGCCGCCGCGCAAAAGCGTTTTTTGCAATTGGGCATGGCCCGCACTCCCAAGCGCAACGCCGTCCTGATCTATTTCGCTCCTCGCGCGCAGACCTTTGCGCTTTGGGGCGACACGGGCGTGCATGAGAAGTGCAGCGACGCATTCTGGCAGGCGCTCGCGGCAAAAACCTCTCTGCGCCTCAAAGCCGGGCAGTTTTCCCAAGCGGTCGAGGAGACCGTGCATGATGTCGGCAAGATGCTCGAGCAACATTTTCCACGCAGCTCCATAGGACAGAACCATTTAAGAAATACGATCGTCCGCGACTGACGCGACAAGTCAATGCGCCAAAAGTGCATGCCATGACCGCTTTCATGACAGTGTATGGCAGGCTAGGTCGCCGGAGACTGGCGCAATCTACACCTGCCCGATGCACCTGCTTTAGAACCCAGCATCCACATCCAACTCATGGCAACTCCTGACGCCAACCAGTCGCGCGTCCTGCTGCAAGCCATCGCCCACCGTGTGATGCTCGCGCGCGGGCTCGCCCCCGACTTCGGACCTGCGGCGATGGCCGAACTCAACGCGATTCATGCCGCCGCGACGGCGACGGATCTCGCGGTGCGCGATCTGCGGCCGCTGCTGTGGTGCTCGATCGACAACGACGACTCGCTCGATCTCGACCAACTCTCCGTGGCCGAGACGTTGGCCAACGGCGCGACGAAACTTCTCGTGGCAATCGCTGATGTGTCCGCCGTCGTGAAGCAGGGCTCGGCACTCGACGTTCACGCTCGGCAAAACACGACGTCGGTATACACCGCTGCGCAGGTTTTTCCGATGCTGCCAGAAAGACTCTCGACCGATCTCACCTCGCTCAACCTCGCCGCTGACCGCCTCGCGGTCGTCATCGAAATGGTTTTTGGAGCGGACGGCTCGCTGGCGACCTCGGAAATTTATCAGGCGACGGTGCGCAATCGCGCGAAGCTTGCCTATAACAACATTTCCGCTTGGCTCGACGGCACCGCGTCCCCGCCGCCCGCGGTCGGCACCGTCGCCGGGCTCGCCGAAAATATCCAGTTGCAGTATCGCATCGCTCGCCAGCTCGCCGATCTGCGACATGCCCATGGCGCGCTATCGCTCGAGACTCTCCAGATGCGCCCCGTGTTCGAAGGCGGGATCCTCAGAAGCTTGGAGGCGGACACGCCCAACTCGGCAATGCGCCTGATTGAGGATTTGATGATAGCGTCTAACGGCGTGACAGCGCGCTACCTCACCGCCAAGAAATTCCCATCGTTGCGGCGAGTCGTGCGCACGCCGGTGCATTGGGATCGGATTGTCGAGTTGACCGCTGAGCACGGCTCAACTTTGCCGAGGGAACCCGACGCAAAGGCGCTCGAACACTTTCTCGTCGCGGCCAAAGCAGCCAAGCCGGCCGGTTTTCCTGATCTGTCGCTCTGCATCATCAAGCTGCTGGGCGCGGGCGAGTACGTCCTCGAACTTCCGGGCGGTAACGCGGCCGGACACTTCGGCCTCGCGGTCAGCGACTATTCCCACTCGACGGCCCCGAACCGGCGCTTTCCCGACGTGATCAGCCAGCGGTTGCTCAAGGCGGCGATGGCCGGACATCCGCCACCGTATACCAACGAAGAATTGGTTGCGCTTGCGACACACTGCACCGAGCAGGAGGACGCGGCTAAGAAAGTGGAGCGGCAGGTTGAAAAATCCGCGGCGGCCATGCTGCTTTCCTTAAGCGTCGGGAAGCAGTTCGACGCGACCGTCACAGGCGCGTCCGACAAAGGCACGTGGGTGCGAATCGCACAGCCACCCGTGGAAGGAAAGCTGGACAGCGGTCCTGCCGGGCTCCGAGTCGGCGATCGTCTGCGGGTAAAACTAGTTCACACCGACGTGGAGCGCGGTTTCATCGACTTCATCAGGATTGGCGAGCGCATCGCAGCCACGCCTGTTAGCTAGACGCACTCGCCAAATCGGTTCGGCCAGCGCTCAGGGAGTCACCGGCGCGGATTTCTTTAAGTCAGCTTCAACGTGGATGACGATCTCCACGCTGTTGCCGATCATGCCTTGATCCGCCGCAACATCGAAGTCGCGTCGGTCCAAAGTCGTCGAGACCTCCCAACCGGAGATCGCGGCCCCTTTCATGCCCGGGCCAAAACCCATCGACCGAACCTTGAGCACGACCTCCTTGGTCACGGCCCTAATCGTGAGGTCGCCTTTGACGGCGTAGATGTCGCCATCGATGCGTTTCCACGCTTTGCTTTTGAAGGTGATCGTCGGGAATTGGGTAACGGCAAAAAAGTTGGCGGAACGCAGATCGTCGTCGCGCATGCTCGTGTTCGTGGTGATGCTGGCTGCTTCGATGACGGATTCGACGGTGCTGTTTTCGAGATGCTCACGATCGACGACGATGGTCCCTTGCACCTTGCTGAAAAAGCCGGGCACGTTGGTGAAAAAGTGCGGCACGGTGAAGCCCACCCATGTGTGGACCGGGTCGATGTCATAGGTTTCAAGCGAGGCGCGCGCCGATGCGAGCGCGCCGAATGCGAGGGCGACGAGGATGAGAGTGAATCTGGAGCGTTTCATAGGAGTCCGTTTTTAGCTGAGGATTTGGTATTCGTTTGGTCGACTGGACTATTCTACGGACCGTCTTCGTCGGGCGGCCTTTGGCATGGCGATCGGAAGTGTGCAGCTCCCGACCAAAGCCGGAGCATGACGGGCAAACCCGAAGGCTGCTATGGGGCCTTGGCCTACCTCCCGCCTCCCAACCACCAGGGCGCCGTCTGCAAGCTGGATGCGGGTAAGACCTACTGTCACGCAGGTGGCCCTGCAGCCTATAGTCGCTGCACTCAGGCAAAGCCCTGGGATTAACATCATGACAACCTCCCTCGCCTTCCGCACCACAACTTCGAGAATACCCGCGACCAAGCCAAAGGGGAAGAGCTATTCCTACCAAAGCGTCAATCCTTCCACCGGCGAGAACGTGAAGACCTTCGCGGAGTTGACCGACCCGCAGCTGGAAGCGTCGCTCGCGTCGGCCGTTTCCTGCTTCGAGACGTGGCGGCAAAAAACCTTTCCCGAACGAGCCGTCGTGGTCGCCAAAGCGGCTGCGCTCTTGCGGGAGCGCGTCGCGGAGTTTGCCGGGCTTGTGACACTCGAGATGGGCAAGCTCATCGCCGAGGCGCGCGGCGAGGTGCTGCTCAGCGCCGACATCCTCGACTACTATGCGCAAAACGCCGAGCGCTTCCTCGCCCCGAAGGTTCTGACACCTGCCTCGGGTGAGGCGGTGATCGAGAGCAGTCCGTTCGGCGTGCTTTTCGGCGTGCAGCCGTGGAATTTCCCCTACTATCAGCTCGCGCGTTTTGCCGCGCCCAATCTGATGGCGGGCAATGTCGTGATGGTGAAACACGCCGGCTGCGTGCCTCAATGCGCGCTCGCCTTCGAGAAGCTCTGGCTTGAAGCGGGCGCTCCGGCGGGCGCATACACGAATCTATTCGTCTCGCATGAGCAGGTGAGCCGGGTGATCGACGATCCGCGCGTCAAGGGAGTCGCATTGACCGGCGGAGTGGATGCCGCCCGGCGCGTCGCGGCCCGAGCTGGACAAAACGTGAAGAAAACCACGATGGAGCTTGGCGGCAGCGATGCCTTCATCGTGCTTGCGGATGCCGATCTCGACAAGACGGTCGCGTGGGCGGTCTGGGCCAAGATGAATAACACCGGCCAATGCTGCGTCGCGGGCAAACGCTTCATCGTCGCCGAAGAAGTGGCCGACCGGTTTCTCGAGAAATTTCAGGCCGCCCTCGCGGCACTCAAGCCCGGCGACCCGATGGACACGGCGACGACGCTGGCGCCCCTCTCCACGGAAGCGGCCTTGGTCACCCTACTGGATCAGGTCAACCGCGCCGTCGCCAAAGGAGCCACCGTCGTGATAGGCGGGAAGCGAATCGACCGCCCCGGTTCCTTCATGCAGCCAACGATCCTCACCAACATCAAGACCGGCAATCCGGCGTTCAGGGAAGAATTCTTCGGGCCGGTCGCGCTCTTCTTTCGCGTCAAGAACGAGGACGAGGCCGTGGCCCTGGCCAACGATTCGGACTACGGCCTGGGCGGCTCCGTCTTCACACGGGACATTTCCCGCGGCAAGCGCGTGGCGAGCCGCATCGACACCGGAATGGTTTTCATCAATCACCCGACCTGGACCGCACCCGAGCTGCCGTTCGGCGGCGTCAAGAATTCCGGCTACGGCCGAGAGCTCTCCAGTCTCGGCATTCAGGAGTTCGTGAACAAGAAACTCGTCCGCGTCGCCTCGATCGAGGCGACGGCCTGAACGCGTCTGCGGTTTACCCGAACATACCTTCGATCATGTCCACTAAACATCAGACAACGGAGATCGGCAAAAAGCCGGTTTGGTTGATTACCGGCTGTTCGACAGGCTTCGGCCGCGAACTCGCCAAGCAGGTGCTCGAGCGCGGCCACCGCACGGTCGTGACCGCGCGCGATCCGGCTGACGCTCACGGCCTGGCCACCGAGGGCGCGGCGCTCGTGCTCAAGCTCGACGTCACGGATCAGGGCCAGGTCGATGCCGCCATCCAGGCGGCCGAGGACAAATTCGGCCGGATCGACGTACTCGTGAACAACGCGGGGATCGGCTATTTTGCTTCCGTGGAAGAGGGTGAAGAGAACGAGGTGCGCCGCATATTCGAGATCAACGTGTTCGGCCTGAGCCGCATGATTCGTGCGGCCCTGCCGGGAATGCGCGAGCGGCGCCACGGGTTCATCATCAACTTCTCTTCCATCGGGGGACTTTGCGGATTTCCCTCGCTTGGGTATTACAACGCGACGAAGTTTGCGGTCGAAGGATTGTCCGAAGCCCTCTGGCAGGAGGTGGAACCGCTCGGCATCAAGGTGATGCTCGTCGAGCCGAGCGGCTTCCGCACGGATTGGGCCGGGCGTTCGGCAAACGAAAGCAAGAAACAAATCGACGACTACGCCGCAACTGCAGGGGAATGGCGCTCACAATTACGCGCAAATTCGGGCAAGCAACCCGGGGATCCGGTTCGGGCGGCTCACGCGATCATCGAGGCCATCGAGTCCGCGAGTCCACCGCACCGTCTGCTGCTCGGCAAAGACGCCTATAACGCAGCCACTGCGAAACTCGAAAGCCTGCGCGAGGACTTCGCGGCGTGGAAGGCGGTTTCGCTGGGAGCCGATTTTCCTCCCTTGCATTAGCTCCGAGGGCCAATCGGATGAAACTCGATGTCGCCGCTTTGCCGCCAGCGCGAACCACCGGGCTGGCGAGTTCAAAAGCGACCAGCATGTTCGATTTGAGAATCGTGGCGGCGGAACTGAGCTTCGCCACGGCGTTGCTCAATGTTTACCGGATGGGCGAAGCGGATCGCCTGACGGTGGCGGGGGGCACATCGACCAGCGAGCTGATGGCGAATGCCGGCCAGGCCGTCGCCCGCGCGATAGAGCGGCACTGGTCCAACCTTGCTAGGTTCGCGGCGATATTTCCAAACCCCGCCAAAGGCGTTGCCGTTGGCCCTGCCAACCGAATGTGAAGAACGAAACCAAATAGGAACGAACCATGAAGAATAACCCGCGAAGCACCTACATAACCCGTGAGAGCGTCTTGATGCAGCTTTCCGACGATGAAGTCGCTGCCGTGTCCACCGCCGAGACGGCGGCCCACCTGACGGACGGCGACGAGTACCTCGATATGGAGCACCTCGATCAAGGCGTGCAACGGGCCGATCGGAAGAAATCGCCCATGGGGCGTGTGCTCCCGAAGAAGTCCGTGCACGAAAATACATGGAAGAAGATTGTCAAGCAGCTGCCGGCGCATCCCGGTGTGGAGACGCACGTCGGGGATCGATGAAAAAGCCTGTCCTTCGCCTGGGACAGGGGGAAATGCACCGCAGCGGGCGCGCTGGGTGGTTGCGCGCCGCAGTGCTGGGCTCGGATGACGCGATCGTATCGACCGCGAGCCTCATGATTGGCGTCGCCGCGTCCTCCGCCTCGAAAGAGGCCATTTTGGTTGCCGGCGTCGCCGGCCTGGTGGCCGGGGCAATGTCGATGGCCGTAGGCGAGTATGTCTCGGTCAGCTCGCAGCGCGATGCGGAGCAGGCGGACATTGGGCGCGAAAAGCAGGAGCTCGTGGAGCAGCCCCAAGCCGAGCTGGACGAGCTCGCGGCCATCTATGTGAAGCGAGGGGTGGAGCACGGCCTTGCAATGAAAGTGGCGGAACAACTCAGCGCGCGCAACCGGCTCGGAGCCCACCTGCTCGATGAACTGGGCATCCACGAGGAGGACCTCGTTCGCCCGATGCAGGCGGCCTGGATATCGGCGGCAAGCTTCGCCTCTTTCGCCGCGGTTCCGATAGCGGCCCTTTTCGTCGCCCCGGCGGCCCTGCGCATGCCGGTGATAGCCGCGCTTTCGCTCGTCAGTCTCGCGGTCCTCGGTGCGTTTGGCGGTTACCTCGGCGGTGCGCCACTCGGTCGGGCATCGTTGCGAGTCACGATCGGGGGCGCGCTTGCAATGGCGATAACCGCAGCAATCGGCCATATCCTTGGCGTTTCATTGGGATAGATAAGATGGACCTTAAGAACGCATTGCTCGATGTCCGCCAGATGAGCGAAGCCGACCGCCTGACGGTGGCGGCCGGCACACCGTCCACTGAGCTGATGGAGAATGCCGGCAAGGCGGTTGCACGGGAGATCGGACAGCGCTGGAGTCAGCGCCGCGTTACGGTGCTCTGCGGAGCCGGAGGCAACGGCGGCGACGGATTCGTCGCGGCCCGGCACCTGTCCGAAGCAGGCTGGGCCGTTCGGCTCGCGCTGCTTGGAACCGTTGCGCAACTTTCCGGCGCCGCCCGCCATCACGCCGGGCAGTGGAAGGGGACGGTGGAGCCGTTGACCTGCGCCGCGCTTGACGGAGCGGAACTGGTGGTTGATGCACTCTTTGGCGCCGGGCTCAACCGGCCGCTGGAGGGATCGATCTTGGCAGTACTGACTGCGGCCGACCGCAGCGGAATACCCATCGTCGCCATCGATGTCCCCAGCGGACTGGCGGGAGACACCGGCAGGGCGATGGGCGCCGTGAGGGCCATCCTGACCGTCACCTTCCTGCGCAAGAAACCGGGTCACCTGCTGCTGCCCGGCCGGCGGTTGTGCGGTGAGGTGGTGGTCGCCGACATTGGAACTCCGGCGTCCGTGCTGGAGCAGGTTGCTCCCGACATCTTCGAGAATGGCCCGGAGCTTTGGCTGGGGGAGTTGCCGCGGGCCCAGGATGACAGCAACAAATACACCCGCGGACATGCGCTGATATCCGGGGGCTACCCCATCACTGGCGCCGCCCGAATGGCTGCCCGTGCTGCGGCCCGCGCCGGTGCGGGTCTGACGACCATCGCGGTGCCGCAGGTCGCCCTGCCCATCTATGCCTCGGCCCTGACGAGCATCATGGTTCGACCGCTCATAGTGACCGAGGAATTTGGGAGCTTGCTTGAGGATCGCCGCCTGACCGCCTTGCTGATCGGGCCCGGGGCGGGCGTGGGCGACGAGACGCGAGGCCGGGCGCTGGCCATGCTGGCGACTGGGCGGCCGACGCTGCTTGACGCGGATGCGCTTACGTCCTTCCAAGAGAATCCGGCAGCCCTTGATCGGGCGATCACCGGGCCGTGCGTGCTGACACCGCACGACGGCGAGTTCTCGCGCCTCTTTGACGCGCGCGGGGATAAACTCACGCGGACGCGCGCTGCGGCGCGCCGCAGCGGTGCGATCATCGTCCTCAAAGGCAGCGATACGGTCATCGCGGCTCCCGACGGGCGCGCCATTATCAATGCCAACGCGCCGTCCACGTTGGCCACGGCCGGGGCGGGCGACGTCCTGAGCGGGATCATTCTCGGACTCCTCGCGCAAGGGATGGAGTCGTTCCTCGCCGCTGCCGCCGCAGTCTGGTTGCACGGTGCGGCGGCCACCGCATTTGGGCCGGGCCTCATTGCCGAGGATTTGCCGGACTTGCTCCCGGGCGTGTTCCGCCACCTCGATAGCCTCAAACAACGTGAGTGTCAGGGGACGGATGCCCGCCGGCTTCAGCAAGACTGTCGCTGCGGGCCCACCCGAGAAACCATAGGAAATCATGCATGCGATGGTGCTAAGGAGGCTTAGGGCTGGATTGGAATGGACCGAGCTCCCCGACCGCCATCCCGGTCCGGGCGAGATTCGCGTCAAGGTGTCCGCTTGCGGTGTTTGCCGCACGGACCTGCATGTCGTCGACGGCGAGCTGCCCGACCCGCATGTACCGATCATTCCCGGCCACGAAATCGTCGGCCGGATCGACGTGCTCGGCGCGGGGGTCGAAGGACTGGCGGTGGGGCAGCGGGTGGGAATCCCATGGCTCGGACATACCTGCGGCGCCTGTCCGTACTGCGCCGAGCACCGCGAGAACCTCTGTGACCGGCCGCTCTTCACCGGGTACACGCGCGACGGTGGTTTCGCTACGGCGGTGATCGCCGATGCGCGTTTTGCGTTCCCCCTTGGCGAGGTTGGAAGCGACGTGGCGCTTGCCCCTTTGCTATGCGCCGGCCTCATCGGCTGGCGGTCGCTCGGTATCGCCGGCCCGGGCAGGAATCTGGGGCTCTATGGCTTTGGCGCCGCGGCGCATATCGTGGCCCAGGTCGCCCGCTGGCAGGGGCGGTCCGTCTTTGCCTTCACGCGTCCGGCAGATGGGCCGACGCAAGCATTCGCGCGAAGCCTGGGCGCTGCGTGGGCCGGCGGGTCCGGCGAGATGCCGCCGGAGCCACTCGACGCGGCAATCATCTTTGCGACTGTGGGCGATCTCGTCCCGCTGGCGCTCAAGGCAATCCGCAAGGGCGGTCGCGTCGTGTGCGCGGGCATCCACATGAGCGATATCCCGAGCTTTCCCTATCGGTTGCTCTGGGAAGAGCGGCAGCTTGTCTCGGTAGCCAACCTGACGCGGCAGGACGGCCTCGATTTCCTGAACCTGGCACCCCAAATGGGCATCATCACCAAGACCACGAGCTATCCGCTCACCCAGGCGAATCAAGCCCTGGCGGATCTCCGCGCCGGCCGTTTCGAAGGCGCCGCGGTCCTTGTGCCATAGATCGGGTCAAGCAGGGTTGACGCAAATCCGGACGGGACCCCACCGCCGGATCGCGCCTTCGCTCGTGATTTTGCCGGTAGGCCGATACCCCATATCTATGCGCCCGCATTGAGCGCATTGTCTTCAAGTTATGGGAAACGGATGTGCAATCCGTTGCTCGTTCTCTCGGCTTCTGCGCCTGTCGGAGGCGGGGAAAACGGGAATCCCGACTTCTCAATCCAACAAAAACGAAGAAAACGAAATCGATAGCAATGAAAACTATTGTTGAAAAGACTGATGCGGAACTGAAGGCCGATGTGCTGGCCGAACTCAAATACGAACCCGGCGTAGACGTCACCGATATTGGTGTCCTGGTGAAGGACGGGGCGGTGACGCTCAATGGCTCTGTAACCAATTACGGCGAGAAATGGAACGCCGTAAGCGCGACGAAACGCGTCGCCGGAGTTCGAGCCATCGCTGACGATATTGTCGTCAAGCTGCCGTATTCCCTGACGCGTACAGACAGTGAGATCGCCGCGGCGGCTGCAAATCAGATCGGCTGGTCCACTTCCATTCCAACCGGAGCAGTAAGAGTCATGGTCCGCGATGGCTGGCTCACACTGGAAGGCGAGTTGGAGTGGGGTTACCAGAGGAGCGACGCCCAAGAGGTCATACAGTATTTGCTGGGCGTTAAAGGCGTGACCAATCTGATCACGATCAAACCCAAACTGTCGGCTACGAACGTTAAGGATTCGATTGAATCAGCCTTTGAGCGCAGCGCGCTTTTGGACGCTGATAAGATCCAAGTGGAGACATCCGGAAACAAGGTGACGCTCCGCGGCAAAGTTCGTAACTATGCCGAACGCGACGAAGCCGAGCGCGTTGCGTGGGCTGCCCCTGGGGTATGGTCGGTGGATAATAAGATCGACGTGAAGTGGTCCTGGGGTTTCGAGGACTAGCACGGGATTGCTGCCCTGCGGGGCATTTTGGCGCGGGCCCGGACGGCAAAGTCAGGGCCCGCAGTTAAGACGGACACCAAGGCTGGCCCAAAAGGTAACCTTGGTGTTTCACCTTTGGGTTAGTTAACGCGCGGATTCAAAACGGGAATGCCGCCAAACGAACCGCAGCTTTGGCGAGATGTCATCATGGCAGAACATTCAACAACCGTATCGAAATCGCCAAGAGTCATCGGCTGTGCCCTTGAAGGCTGGCTGGCTGGCTCCTCTGGCATAAATGACCGGCGCCCAGGACACCAAGGCGCCTTCACCTTTAAGTGGAAACCGTTGGGCCACCCACCAATTGCCGGATGTCGTTCTGCGCAAGGTTAATATAGACGGTAGCCTCCTCGTAACCGATTCGATCGACGTTCTCGGGGAGAAGGAAAATCTCTTCGTTGGCAATCTCGGGAGCGGCCTTGATGATCACTTCGCGAATCCTCCAGTCTCTTCCGTGAATCATCAGCCCGGTGACGGAGCCGGCCGGCCCGTCGGTCGCCTGCACGCGGTAGCCGGTCACGGCCTGGGTACTGCGCAAGTGGGGATCCTCACCCGGCTGAGGCAGCGTTTCCTCCTGGAGCGCTTCAGTGGTCAGATGATCGTCCCCGCCCTTCCAATAGAACGGCCAGCGATAATACCGATGGTACGCCTCCTCGTACTGCCGCGAGATCGGGCGGTGCAGATCAATGGACGGACTTTGTTCGATCTGGCTGCGAGTCAGGTTGACGCGCAGGATATCATTGTCGGCGGCCTCTGCCCTCTCAAAGGCGCCAGCGGCGAACGCGTGGGACGGGAGCAGCACCAGGCGCCCCGCCAGCCAGGGTCCGGTGTCCGCGACAAGGTAACGGATCGTCCACACCTGGTCGTCAAAGTAAAAATCTTTCACGTGGCCGATGTGACCGTCAATCGCACCGAGTTTCTTTCCGTAGAACTGCTGGATATTTTGAAGCATAAGATGGCGAGTCGGGGGCGTCGGCTGTGATTGCGCGCGATCATAAGTCCCCGGTAAATCGCGAGATCAGCCTAGGCGGTCACTCGGCATGCGAAAATGGGGCATTTCCCTACTGCCCGAATCATGCCTCACCGGGCCGCTGGCGGCCGACCGGATTCACGGGCGGAAAGGGACGGAGCTTGGATGACCCTGCCGGTAGGTTTACAGCCCATAGAGGCCGGAGACCGAATCCAATATCATTCCACAGGAGAGTCATCTTCCTGAGGCAAGTCATTTCCATCAAACATCATGAGCAGCAATTCCGTCATCGCAGTCTATTCAGCCCATCCCGCCGCCGAAGCGGCGGTCAAGGAGCTGCAAGCATCCGGCTTCGACATGAAGAAGCTGTCGATCATCGCGCGCGATTATCAAACCGATGAGCATGTTGTTGGCTACTACAACATCGGTGATCGGATGAAGGTCTGGGGCAAGACCGGTGCATTTTGGGGTGGAATATGCGGACTGCTGTGGGGTGCCGGACTTTTTGTGATTCCCGGCCTCGGGCCCCTTCTGGTGGCAGGACCGTTGGTTACCGCGATTGTGGACGCCCTGGAAGGCGCCACCGTGGTGGGTGCCATGAGCGCGGCCGGGGCGGGCTTGTTCGCCATGGGTATTCCGGAAAACAGCATCCTGCGCTACGAGGCTGCCCTTAAGGCCGGCAAATTTGTTCTGATTGCGCGTGGAACCCCGGACGACGCCGTACGAGCCAAGGAAATTCTAAGCCACGGCAAGCCGGACTCGTTGGATCATCATCAATGACGGGTTCCGATTCAAGGGTCCGACCTGCGACGAAACGATGGAGGCGGTCGTGATCAGCCGGGAGATTCGGCTGGCTTCCCGTCCGCAGGGTATTCCCGTCCCCGAGAATTTTGAGTTTGCGCGGAGCGAAGTGGGCCATCCGCGGGATCAGCAGGTGCTGATCCGCAATCTCTTCATGTCGGTGGACCCTTACATGCGAGGGCGCATGAACGAAGGGAAATCATATGTACCTCCGTTCGAGTTGGGTAAGGCGCTCGACGGTGGTGCCGTCGGTGAAGTCATCGAATCGCGCGCCAAGGAATTGAAGCCGGGCGATCTCGTCACTTCCAATTACGGCTGGCGGGAATGCTTCCTTGCTTCGCCGAAAGAGCTGCACCAGGTCAGCCGGGAAGTTCAACCGCCTTCGGTCTATCTCGGCGCGCTCGGCATGACCGGCATGACCGCCTGGGTGGGATTGACACTCGGAGAGGTAAAGGCCGGCGACATCGTTTACATCTCCGGCGCCGCCGGCGCCGTCGGAAGTGTGGCCGGGCAACTGGCAAAGTTACGTGGGTGCCGCGTCATCGGTTCGGCCGGTTCCCTCGAGAAAGTCAAGTTTCTGCGGGACGAATGCGGGTTCGATGTCGCCTTCGATTACAAAGTTGGTCCGATCGCCGAACAACTGAAGATCGAGGCTCCGGAGGGCATCGATGTCTATTTCGACAACGTCGGCGGCAAAACGCTCGAAGCAGCGCTCTCCGCCATGCGGGTGCATGGTTGCATCATTGCGTGTGGCGGCATCTCCGGCTACAACGATGACAAACCGCAACCGGGGCCTTCCAATCTGTTCAACGTGATTACCAAGAGGTTGACGATGAAAGGGCTGATCGTTCGCGACTGGCTGGATCGCCAAAGAGATTTCGAAAGAGAAGTCGGCGGATATTTTCGCGCCGGCCAACTGAAGAACAAGGAGACCGTGGTCGACGGAATCGAACAGGCGGTAGGCGCCTTTCTTGGGCTTTTTGAAGGGAAGAACACGGGGAAGATGGTCGTGAAGTTGGCCGAACCGGCGAACCGGCCGAGGCCGGTGGCCGCCTCTGGCATCTCGCTCAAGCCTCGGGTGAAAAGTTAAGCGCAGGATATTTTATGACCGCCCACCAACTCTTTCAGCCCTTCCGGCTGAAGTCCCTCAAACTCAAGAACCGGATCGTCATGGCTCCGATGACGCGCTCGTTTTCTCCCGGAGGCGTCCCCGCCGCGAACGTGGCAGATTATTATGACCGCCGCGCGGAGGGAAAAGTCGGGCTGATCATTTCGGAGGGTACCGTGATTAATCGACCGGCGTCATCCAACGATCCGGATATTCCTCAATTTTACGGAGATAAGCCGCTCCTTGGATGGAAAGCTGTGATTGACAAGGTGCATTTGGACGGCGGGGTCATGGCTCCGCAGCTCTGGCATATGGGCGTGGTCGCTACCAAGAACACCGGCTGGCTGCCGCCCGCTCCGTTTGAAGGCCCCTCGGGCTACGTCGCGCCTGGCAAGATCGGTGGCGTCGCGATGACGGAGCACGATATTGCCGACACGATCAGCGCCTTTGCGCAAGCTGCGGCGGAGGCCAAGACGCTGGGATTCGATGCGGTGGAGATTCACGGTGCGCATGGCTATTTGATCGACCAGTTCTTTTGGCACCCCACCAATCAGCGTACGGATCGTTACGGCGGAAATACGTTGGCTGAGCGTACTCGTTTCGCCGTGGAAATTATCCAGGCGGTTCGCCGTGCCACCGGTCCGGAATTTCCGATTTGTCTTCGCGTCTCACAATGGAAGCTCCAGGACTATGCGGCGAAGCTCGCAACGACGCCCGGGGAGATGGAGGCCTGGCTTGTTCCCTTGGCGCAGGCGGGAGTCGATATCTTCCATTGCTCGCAGCGCCGATTCTGGGATCCGGAGTTCATTGGCTCCGATTTGAACTTTGCCGGGTGGGCCAAGAAGTTGACGGGTAAGGCAGCGATCACCGTAGGTTCGGTGGGGCTTTCCGGAGATTTTCTGGCTGCCTTTAAGGGCGAAGCCTCGACGCCGAGCTCTTTGGACGAACTCCTTCGCCGTTTCGACCGGGGAGATTTTGACTTGGTTGCCATAGGCCGCGCTCTGCTCGCTGACGCAGGCTGGGCTCGCAAGATCGACGAAGGACGTTCGTCCGAATTGCGCGGTTTCAGCAAAGAGACTCTCGCCACGCTCTGGTGAGTGTCGTGCGATGATCTCGTCCGACTTCGGCCAACTCACCAGTGCAATTCTGCTGATGGTCGGCGCGTTACTGCCGGTCGTAAATCCACTGGGCGACGCGCCGATTTTTCTCAGAATGACGCCCGGCTGCGACGAATCAACGCGCGCCGATCTTGCGAGGCGCATCGCTTTCTACTCGTTCATTCTGCTGCTGGGTGCGATGTTGCTTGGCTCGTTCGTCCTTCGGTTGTTTGGCATTTCGATTCCCTTGGTGCAGGTGGCGGGCGGCGCCGTGGTGTGCGCGCTGGGCTGGAAACTTCTGGCCGACAGCCCCAAATCGGCAGAAGTCACCGTTGACCCGATCCACGCGAATCTCATCGCACTGGGGCGGGCATTCTCCCCGCTGACCATGCCGCTGACGATCGATGCCGGGGTTATCTCGGTCGCGATCACGGTCGGCGCCAATCACGCACACACGTTCAAACACGTTGTGATTCAGCTTCTCGCCGCCGTCATCGGGGCCGGCATCATCGCTTTGTCAATTCTGTTGACGTATCGCTACGCCCAACGGGTCGGCGGGCGGATCGGGCACACGGGCATGGTGGCGGTAGTGCGGCTCACGGCTTTCATCATGCTATGCATCGGTGTTGGGATCGTTTGGAACGGCGTCAAGTTGCTGCTGGCGGAGATTGGCGTTCCGGGTTGACCGGTATCGGAGGGAGATCATCAACTGCTGATTCAGCCCGGAACGACGTAACCTCGCGGGCGACGATGTGCAGGTTCTTCGGAAAATCAGGAGAAAGCCGTGTTTAAAAAAAATCGGTCTCGGCAGGTGAAAGCAGCATGATTCTTAACTCTCTGCACTGAAACTTCCCTGTCGTCGTAGGAATTAATGGCCACTCCGATTTCATGCGGCAGGGTTATACCCCATCGCGGATTCGCCGAGGATGGTGCAATCTGCACCCCTGCATCCGTCCAGATCACGGTGTGTGAGACAAATCTCTCGAATGTGTCGTCAGCGAAACGGAATTAGGCGATTGCGGCCATGGCCGAGGCGAACCGTGCTGCGGGAGGTCTGATGCAGGCGATAATTACGGAGGCGTCCTCTATGGCCAAGAATTTCAAGTCTACTGCAGGAACCCGGCGCGGATCGTCCGCTAAAAAACGGCGTTTGCGGCAGTCTTCTCGCAGCCGCACAACTTCAGATGCCGCCCTCAGTCCTAACCGGAAAGCGCTTGCTGCGGGAAACAATCGGCCGGACGCCAGCGATCAATCTGCGGAAACTATCACGACAAAATTTGCCTTTCACACCAATCCCACGCTGACGCTGGTTTGCATGGCGCCCGGGGCGCCCGCGCTCTTTTCGATCGATTTCGCAGCCGAACTCACCGGCGTGCACCCGGAAATGCTCCGCTATTACTGCCGACTCGGCCTGCTCGGTAAGGATCGGGCCCGGATGGATGGCGAACCGACTCTCGACGAAGACGCGCTCCAGGAAGTGCGTCGCATCGAGCATTATCGCCGGCACCTCGGGGTCAGTCGTCGAGCGCTACCTTTGATCTGCGCACTCCAGCGTGAAGCCGAGCGGCAAGAGATCGAAATTTATTTCCTGCGCGGTCCCTGGGGGCAAGGCGGGCCGATCACCGGCGTTAACTTGCGATAGATATTCCCTAGCAGAGGGTAACACCCCATAGCTCACTGACTTAGTCCCAGCCTATACTCGCAACTAAGAAACGACGAATCAGGAGGAGTGACTTTTCCCTGTTATCCGAAACGGCAACACCTATGAGACATAAACCCGACGGCGTCCCTAATTGTGGTCAGCCCAGCGACGACGAAATTCGCGATTACGCCTATCACCTCTAACAGCAAAACAACTGCGTTTCCGGCCATGATCTCGACAACTGGCTCGAAGCCACCGCGTGCTTGAAGGCAAATATCCCCTCTCATCGGTCCGGCAGCCGCCTCCATCAGCATCCGAACGGCCCGGTCGTCCGCGAAGTCTCGCACGCTCCCTGAGCACATCCTTGGTCGAAAGACAATCAAGCCATATAATTTTATGCTCTATAACCTCAATCATATCCGCGGTCACAAACTCGCCGCTTCCGACGGCCCCATTGGCCATGTCAAAGACTTCTATTTCGACGATAAATCCTGGGCTGTGCGCTATCTTGTGGTGGACACGGGGACGTGGCTCACGGGACGAAAAGTGCTGCTTTCCCCCCATGCCTTCGGCCGCTTGGATAATGACGGCAAGAGTTTGGCAATAAATCTGACGCGAAACCAGATCGAGAACAGCCCGCCAATCGACGCGGACCGGCCGGTCTCGCGGCAATACGAGGAAAATTACTACAGGTATTATGGCTGGCCCGTTTATTGGGAGGGCGCCGGGATTTGGGGGGCGGGCGATCTACCCGTATTTATTCCGTCGTCGCGACCGTACGATCTGCTGTCCTACGAATATCCAAGATGGGATGACATCCATCTCCGTAGCACGGCCGCGGTTACCGGCTATCGGATCGAGAGCACCGACGGAACCATCGGCTCTGTGAGCGGTTTCATGGTGAACGGCAAACGATGGGTGATTTGCGAACTGGCCGTGGAAACCGGCCACTGGTATTCGGGCAAGGAAATCCTGATCTCAACCGGCAAGATCAGACGGATCAGCTTTGATGAATCAAAGGTATTCGTAAACCTCACCAAAGAAAACATCCAGCAGACTTCAGAAGACCAGGTCGTGCAGGCTGGCGCCGGAACCCATAGAGCAGGGAATTGCAACGACTAAGTCATCCCGCGATGGGCGTCAGCGAAGGCGCGAGATCTGCATAAATCCGCCTCGCAGAAACCCGGCCGGAGCGACCGCCTGACTTCAATGCCCAACACATCCCTGCCGATTATACACAACATGGAGAAAAACCCTCTCAACAAAGGTGTCTTGACCGAGAACTTCGCTGGCATCGGCCCGGTGACCTACGCGATGGTGCATGCGCGCGCGAAAGAGTTTGCCTTGATCGCCGGGCGCACTGCGGCGCAAGTATCGCAGGCTGACTATGAACAGGCAAAACGTGAATTGACGGGCGGGCCGGAGACGGATCCGCAGGAAGCCGTGCTCGAAGCGATACCCGAGTCCGAACGCTGGGATCCCGTGCCGGGCTCGGCCGGGCGCCAAGCGCCGGAGTCGCCGAGCGAAGACGAGGATGACGAGGGGCGAAGCGAAAGCGAGCAGCTCGCCGAAGAGGGCGTGGGGGAAGCCGAGCACGATCAGATGCTTCAGGCTGCCCGGGCAGCCGAGAAAAAGGACCGGAGCGAACCGTGAATTCTTCAACCATACCGCCCCATGGCGTCAGCAAAGGCAAAACTCGCCGTCCAGCCCATGCTGGCAGGACAGAAAAGCTAAGATTCGCTCCGCCATCAGACTCCGACTTTCCCATGACCACCACCGCCATTGCCGGCATTCCCGTGAAGAAGGCATTGCCGGACTATCCGATCCACGAGCTTCTCGCAGAACGGTGGAGCCCCTACGGCTTTGCCGACCGACCGATCTCGGATGCAGATCTCAGCTCATTGTTTGAAGCAGCCCGCTGGGCACCCTCCTCTTACAATGAACAGCCATGGACCTATTTCCTCGCGACCCGAAAGACCCCCGAGGAGTTTGAACGTCTCCTCTCATGTCTGGTCGCCCCTAATCAAACCTGGGCAAAGGCCGCCGCGGCGCTAGTCCTGGGTGTCGTCAACCTGAGGTTTTCGCAGAACGACAAAGACAATCGGTCTGCGGTTCACGACCTCGGCCTGGCCTCCGCCAACCTAGTGTTCGAAGCGACATCGCGCGGCCTCTCGGTTCATCAGATGATCGGTATCATCCCGGATCGTGCGCGTGAACTCTATAAGATTCCGGAACATTCCGAGGCATGGACGGCGATGGCCATCGGATACAAGGCGGAGGCTGAGGAATTGCCGGCGGCTTTACGGGAACGGGATCTCGCGCCGAGGCAGCGCAAGCCAACCGGTCAGTTTGTTTTCACCGGCTCATGGGGACAGCCATCGTCACTCGCGCGGCGAGAGTCAGCGCCTGTGACGGAGTGAGCGTGTGTCGGCGCTCTTCCATCTTGGGCAATTGCGCTTGAAGACGCTAACCGGCTCATTGAGCTGCTGCCAGAGGGAACTCTCCGCAGGCAACTTGAGATACTTGGGGTTTTGCTTGGGTTAGTAGCAAACTGGATTTCTCGTGTCGGGAGAGACGGCTTCGGGGGCGGGTAACACCCGATGAAGCGAGACACGCTGGAGCTGTCGGCAGGAGATCACTTCTGGGCAAAGTTTGTCCTCCATGAAGAAACGTGCGGGTCTTGTCATTTTGACTCATCCGAGATCGCCTCGTTCATCGAGGCAGCCCGCGTCCGCTGACCGAAATCGGCTATCTTAGCCTTTGGAAAGCCGGGATGCATCATAGGGCACTTGTATTCGCATTCGTAATGGTAGGTCTACACCGTATCGCCGACCGTCCGCATTGAGTGCAGTATCTTAGGGTCATGGAAAACGGATGTCCCATCCGTTGTTTGTTCCTCCTAGTCGCCGTGTCTGTCGGGAACGGAGGAGCGGGTATCACGACTTCTCAATCAATCAACAACAGACCAAAGAGAGATCGACTGCTATGAATACTATCGTGAAAAAGACTGATACGGACCTCAAGACCGATGTGCTCGCCGAACTCAAATATGAGCCAAGTGTGAACATCACGGACATTGGTGTCTTGGTGAAGGATGGGGCGGTGACGCTCAATGGATATGCCACCAGCTATGGCGAAAAATGGGATGCCGTGAGCGCGGCAAAGCGTGTGGCCGGAGTGAGGGCGATCGCTGACGACATTGTCGTTAAGCTGCCGGATTCCCTGCTTCGCACGGACGGAGATATCGCTGCTGCGGCCGCAAACCAAATCGGCTGGTTCACCTCTATTCGGGCTGGAGCAGTAAAAATAACGGTGCGTGACGGTTGGCTCACCTTGGAAGGCGAGTTGGAATGGGGCTACCAAAAGAGCTCCGCCCAGGAGAATGTGCAATATCTGGCGGGCGTAAAGGGCGTGACCAATCAGATCACGATCAAATCTAAACTGCCTGCGAGAAACATCAAAGAGGCGATCGAAAGTGCCTTCGAGCGCAGTGCGCTTTTAGACGCCGACCAGATCGAGGTGGAGACGGCCGGGAGCAAGGTAACGCTCCGCGGTACCGTCTGCAACTTTGCCGAGAAAGAGGAAGCCGAGCGAGTCGCCTGGGCCGCGGCCGGGGTATGGTCGGTGGACAATCAGATCGACGTAGACTGGCCTTGTGCCGACGAAGATTAATCCGAGATTTGCTCCCGCGCAGGCAGGCGTCTCAACGCGAGCCCACTTGGTAAAGTGAAGGCGCGCTGGCGAAATAGGCACCAAGGCTAGCCTCGAAAGGCAACCTTGGTGTTTTGCCGTTCGGCCAGTTGCGACAATCGCTCAAGCACTGTGGCAACTCGGCTTTGAGGCGGCGCTGACAGTCGATGGACGCGAGGCCCCTGGAGGCCTTCAAAGCCGAACCGAACGGGCTTATGGCCGATGCTGATAAACCTGAAGACGCCGCATCTGGATGGTAAGCAGGCCTTCACGAAGGTGCGGCTAATCCGGAACTGGCGATGACATTTCGATAGTGGCGGTAGGTGATCACCCCACGGCAACAGCAGCCGTTAGGCTTGTGCTCACTGCCGAGCAAGAAGAGGGTTTTCCTCCCCAGTTAAGATTTCTCCACCTGTGGAAAACAAATCTACCCGCCCCGCCGTGATTCCTGAATCCAGCCAGGACGATAAGGCAATGGAAGGTGATCTTGCGAGGTCAGTACCGGCTCACGCGGGTCAGGCGGTGGATTGCACTTCGCTGTATGTATTCATCGCCTACGATGACCGCCTCGCCTACGGACGCGCGCTGCGCACCCTCGCCCATGTGGCCCGGGCATTGACTGATGATGGCATCGAGTTGCATCCGCTGCCCTGGCGGTTCGATGTCCTCGCCGAGGCGAGTTGGCGTGCGCTCGCGGTCGCCGACGCAGCCAGGGCAGCGATAGTCATGCTCTCAACCAGTGTCGCTGAGGTGCCGCTGGAGACGATCCATGCTTGGTTGCCCGAGTGTTTGGGCCAGCGACGCGAACCGGCCCCAGCGGTGTTGGCCCTGCTTGGCGCCCCCGATCATCCGGACAAACTCGAATCCCCGCGATACCAATTCGTGCGCAACACCGCGCGCAGTGCGGGTTGCGATTTTATTGAGCCAATACGATTGGCGGCCGACTCCACCACGCTGAACGTGGGAACACCAGCCGCCCGGTTATGAGTTCCGTCTACGACCACGCATCGCTGACCCAAGCCGCGCCGTCCGCAGTGCACGGCGAACCGAAACGTATACTCGTCGTCGATGACGATCCGTTTGTGTGTGGGTTGCTGGCCGCCACGTTGGAGGATGCCGGTTATCAGGTCAAAACTGCCGCGGACGGTGAGGCTGCTTGGGGAGCGCTTCTGGGCAGCCGCTACGACCTGTTGGTAACCGACGACATTATGCCCAAGGCCTCCGGCTTGGCTTTGGTCCGGCGGATCAGGGTAGCGGATATGGCGTTGCCGGTCATTGTGGCCTCGGAGAGGCTGGATGCTATGGATATTGTGAAGTTGAGCCGCGATCCGTGGTCCCGGTTCGATGGTTTCGTCCGTAAGCCATTCACTATGTCCGAAGTGCTGGCGGCGGTGCACACCCTGCTGGCTAAAGAGTGAGGCACCACGCTGTTCATTATTTTGTCACTCACTCTGATTGCCTCAGGCATGCCGTCCTGCGGCAATTTGGCATTTGTTATAAATCGACGGCAGGATCGCCGATTGCAGTGGGTGGTTCCCGTCCACCATGGGAATCGGTCTGGCTGAATGATCCATAAGAGGTCGGGATGAGGCACGCGGCTGCGCTTTCCTTGAGACCGGGATATTGACTTGCCTCGTTGGCATGAGTCATGCAATTTTCGAGTTGAGTGGTGAAAAAGAAGCCACCCAAGAAGATTGCGAAGGCTAAGAAACCCGCGTCGAAGAAGAACCGCGGCGGTATTGAGTATCGATCTGATGGGACAGTGACTTGGTCGGTCGGGAAGTGATCATTTTTCGGTTTGCGACCAGCGCGATTGCTCTGCGATCCGGTTATTTCAGCGATCGATCAATCGTGATCGGATACGGCAGAACGGACTGGATGCGCCGGTAGCCATATCGCGGGTGGTGGCGACAGATTGCGAGCTACAGTGTCCTCGCCTAGAGAATCTTCTGGATGACGATCGTCACGGATGCGCTGAGTTCCCTCCCGAATGGGCGAGAGTCCGAAACTGGGCATTCGTTCACAGGCTGCTCCCAACCGCGGATGCGGATGCAACGCCCCCGTCCCCGCCGGTCACGCCCCACGGCGACCAGGTCAAATCGCCTGGTCGTCGCTCTTCGATCAGGTCGGCGCAGAGCAAAGGGGCGAGTGATACATCGTCGCCTGCTTCGCCGAAGGGAAAGGCAAAGCGTGCATCAGCGATCGTCGCTGTCGCAAAACCGCCATCGTGTGCATAGCGAATGAAGATCGGGCGATCACCGAGATCTTCGTCACCGCCCAGGCAAAACGGATAGATGCCGCAGGTGTGGCCGAGCCATAGGATACCGACGCGCTTACCCACACTCAGCTTCTCGACCATGGCCCCGATCACATCGATCCGCCTGACCATTTCATGGCCGGGTACTGGCATTGCGAGCGGCGGTGCGAGCACCGACTGATTTCTCCCACGCCCCCGGACACCCAACGTCTGTGCGTCGGGCTCACCATTCTCTCCGTTCATTTTCTTGAGCACCGGGATATGCAGGGCTAGCTGACCACGAGTCGCTTCAGCAGTGCGTTCTCGTCGCGCAGGAACTCAAGGACGAGCTGATAGAGCACAAGCACTACATCTATCAACACGGCGAGGCCCTGGTCAGCATCGGTGGCCGCTTTACAGCATTATTGGTACCTAAGACTGCCCGAGATTAGGACAAAATTCTCCCCTATTCAGTCCCTATTTGAGATTGTCAATGTGTGCGAAAGTCGGCGCCGCCAAAGCTTATGGAATCAGGACGCGCATCGCTCCAGGTGAATTCTGCGGCAGCCTCTCGCTGCACCAACCCGCTGACCGCCTGGGCAGCAGCATCTACTATGCCATTAAATAGGACAGAATGGAGCATCCATTCCCTCCCTATTTCGGCACCGCTGATCGCGCTATCCTGAGCGCATGAAAGACACGCGCATGGCAAGAATAGAATCCAATCTCGATCCTTCCTCCAACCCCTCACGGCTCGGCGTAGCGGAGCCCGATTTTTCGGGCTTCGATTCCGCCGCCGACATCGTCCGTGATGCGGCGAAGTGGGGCCTGCTCGACGATCTTCGAAATTTGCTTTGCGGGAACGGGCAGAAGAGCGACGGGGACAAGCTTCGGGTCGCCCGGGATATCGGGTACGAACTTGCCGGGACGAAGAACCGCGATTTTGCCGTCGATCTGTTCATTCATGTGACCGGCATCGCCGAATTCGGGCTGGCCAGTCTGAGGGAATACGGGCGCAAGCACGGCTGCACCCATGAATGGTTCCGCCGGGAAGCGGAAAGAATGAGGAAACGGCTCGATCTGCCTCTTTTGCCCTCACAGCGGCCTGAAGAGGTCCGGGCTGTCTATCGCCTGGTCAACCGACGCAACGATGCTCCCTGAACTCGATAATCTTTTGACGGCATTGCCGCGGGAGCACATCGAGGAAGCCTCGCGGCTTGGGCTGGCGCTCAAACCGGGCTTGGACCTTGAGAACTGGTCGAAGCTTGTGGCGCATCTTGTCCAGATGACCGGCCGCGCCAGCCGAAACCGGGATACATTGACCGCCTGGCTCGGGGACTTGCTGGCGTTCGGCGGCGGCAGGTATCGCGGCCAAATCGCCGAGTACGCGAAGGCGGCGGGGCTCGATCCGGGGACGCTGCGGGCCGCAAAGCTCGTGTGCTCGCGGATTCCTCTGTTGAGTCGTCACAACACTTTGTCCTGGTCGCACCACTGCGAGGTGGGAAAGGCGTTCAAGGCTCCGGATGAGATCGAATCCTGGCTAAGCCTTGCTGAACGGGAGGGTTTATCCGTCCGCGAATTGCGAAAACGCATCCGGCAGCATCTTGCCGGCCCGACCACGCCTGATAGCGGTCCCGCGTCGGCCGGCGTGGCAGCTCCGTTTGCGCTATTGAGAGAACTGCGGGCCGTGGGGCGGTTTGTGCAAAATCATTCCGAAGTCTGGCAGGAATGGTCGCCGGCTACGTGCGAACTGGCACTTTCGGAGATGCAACCGATTGCAGATTTTCTTGAGGAAATGAAATCCCGCAGAGCGGGCAGGCGCAGCCAGCCGATGGCTGGTTGACACCTTACGAGGTGCAATGAGGCGCATCGCCTCGCAATCATCACCCATGAAATCCACCTCCATCCAACATCGACTCATCGTTCCCGTGCAAGCTCGCGGGAATATAGGGAAAAGCACCACCCTGGGCGCTCTTGCCGGCTGGCTCGAACAGCATGCCGTCGAGTGGCGCGGCTTCGATCTTGATCCTGACCACCAGAGCCTCGCCCGGCTGTTTCCCGAGATGGTCACGTTGACGCCACTTGGTGACGAACCCGAGGGGGATTTGATCAAACTACTTCGCGTTTGCGCGAACCAGCCGGTCACTCTCGTCGATCCCCGCGCGCATCTGAGCGGAGTCCTCATTCATGGTTTCGAGATGATCCGGTTTCCCGAATCGTTTGGCTCAACCGGGGGTCGGGTGACGGTACTCCTGTTCCCGGGAGACGATCTGGAAGTCATGACTGACCTCGATCAGACGGTCAGCCAGCTCGGCGGCGCTGTGGATTACGTTGTCGTCAAGAATCGGGCGCGGGCGCCGCGGACGCGGATGTTCGATGGATCGGAGCTTGAGGCCGAACTACAATCGCTGGGCGCCGAGGTGCTGGAAATCCCCGCCCTTCTTTCCCTGGCCCGCAACCACCTTGCGGCACTCGAAGCCGACTTGGGCCGGGGAGTCTCCCATGTCGAGACCGTTGTGAACGGCGACTTGGCGCTCGATCCGCTCGTCCGCATGGTCATTGAGGATTGGATAAAGGTGCTTTTTCGGCGATTCGACCGAATTGCGGCAAAGCTCTTGCCAACGGATCTAGCCGGCGGAATAAGCCCAGAACCGATGGCGCCGACGGCGGGCGTTCCCATCCGCCGCGGTGCCAAGATCAACCGGGACAATCTTTAGATGCCGGCGGGCAATCCAGAATCCTATTTGGAGCAGTGCATCGCGGCGCTCCCGCCCGAAAAGCGGGAGGCGGCGCGCCGGGCTTTCGCGGACATTTCGGAGACCGGCGACGATTCGTATTTGAGCAAGCTGTTGGCCGTCTTTGAGGCGAATAACGCCTATGCGAAAAGTATTTCCAAGGAGCTGACTGAGGCCGGCGGCAAGATCGTCCGCGAGATGACGGAACTGGCGAGCAAATCGGTCCGGGACCAGGATCAGGTCGAGGCCCGCCGAGACGCATTCTTGAGAAAATCCTTC
>Ga0302320_10005208_pt1 | contig 29236 bp, 19 predicted proteins | sample Bog_T0_3_FD_202130 | JGI IMG/M metagenome (GOLD analysis project Ga0302320, IMG submission 202130) | Peat permafrost microbial communities from Stordalen Mire near Abisko, Sweden - Bog_T0_3 | ecosystem: Environmental > Terrestrial > Soil > Wetlands > Peat | place: Sweden: Abisko, Stordalen Mire...
CGCTGGCCGCCGTGATTTTCAGATCGAACTCCCCACAAATGCTTCAATGCATGAGTTGATTGATGGTATTTGGACCCTGCCACGAGATATTGTATCCGATGGCTATGATGTCGCACTACAGGCACTGGCCAGACAGGTGCCTATGACAATCCACGAATTTCCGTCCGGTACAGAAAGCTGGTCCTGGGTTGTTCCTGAAAAGTGGACCTGTCATGAGGCTTACCTGGAGACTATCGATGGTCAACGTCTTTTCTCTTACGCCGACCAGCCGCTGCATGTTGTCTCGTATTCGCTCCCGTTTGAAGGTGAAATCTCCCGTGAGGAACTGTTCAAGCACTTGCATGTTCATCCCCGGCTTGCTGACGCAATCCCTTTCATCTTTAAATATTATGAACGGGATTGGGGGTTGTGTTGCAGCCAAAAGCAGAAGAATTCCTTCCACGACGACCGCTATCGGGTGGTTATTAGATCAAGCTTTACTTATGGATCGCTTAAAGTTGGCCAGGTTGTTGCGCCGGGGCGGAGCGACGACACAATTATTCTTTGCGCACATCTCTGCCATCCTCATCAGGTGAACGATGATCTAACCGGTGTAGTCGTTGGGATTGAGGTGATGAGGGCACTTCTGCAACGCCGTGATCTGCGTTACACCTATTGTTTCCTGATCGTGCCAGAGACGATCGGCTCGGTAGCCTGGTTAAGCCAGCACGAAAACTTAATCCCTCGAATGAAAGGCGGACTTTTCCTCGAGATGCTGGGGCGGAACCATCCCCATGCATTGCAGCTTTCACATTCGGGCGATACCGAGATCGATCAATGTTTCGCCACGGTTCTTCGTGAATCTGATGCCTCGGCGTGGACGGGGAAATTTCGGACAGTTGTCGGCAACGACGAGCGACAGTTCAATGGTCCTGGTGTCCGTGTTCCAATGCTTTCCTTGTCTCGCGTGCTGCCACCCTCGTCGGGCACCCTCTATTTCACGGAGTATCATTCCAGCCATGACACGCCGAACCGCGTTCCCTCTGGGAGTTTGGAGAAATCTCGAGATCTTGTGCTTCAAATGCTTGATACATTTGAAAAAAACGTAGTTCCCCGCAATCAATTCAAAGGCGAGGTGTTTTGTTCACGTTTTGGGGTTCACATTGACGCCTATGAGGACGCAAAGGGCAATCGGGCGCTCTTTGACATAATGGATTTGGCGGACGGAAAAAATTCCGTGCAGGCAATTGCCGCCCGGTGTGGCATTCCGTTTTCATCAGCTTGGAATGCTCTGCAAAAACTCCATGGTCATGGGCTCGTGACTTGGGATGAGGCACCAAGGGAAAAGCGGGAGTTGGCGGCGCAGGAATTAGGGACCGTGTTCAAAGGGTAATAATATACAAAGCATAAACCGCATGAAACCAATTAGGATTTATCTTGCCGACTTAACCTATACCACCTTGTCATTGGCTACGGATGCGTTTCCGCTCAACATTGGTTTTATAGCGGCCTATGCTGACAAAACGTTTGGCAAAGAAGTTGACTTAAAGCTGTTCAAGTATGTCGAGGATTTGGAGCACGCGATTATTAATCGCCCGCCCGACATTCTCGGTATGAGTAATTATCCTTGGAACTACAACCTTGGGTTGGAGTTCTTTAGAATGGTCCGGGCAATCTCGGCCGAAACCCTTTGCGTGATGGGAGGCCCAAATATTCCGTTTGAAGATGAGGCGCGCAACCAGTTCGTCAAGCACAACTCGCTTATTGATTTGTATGCATACTTGGAAGGCGAAGAAGCTTTCGCCGGATTAATCAAACGTGCGATCGACGTTGGAACTGATCGCCACAAAATCAAGGCGGCTCCGCTCGACGGCTTCATCCACCGCATCAGCGACACCGAAGTCATGAAGGGGGCCATGTTGACGCGAAGAACAGACCTTGACGAGATTCCCTCCCCGTATCTGACGGGATGGATGGACAAGTTTTTCGATGGAAAACTCTCACCGATGATGGAAACCAACCGGGGTTGCCCATTCTCATGTACTTTCTGTCACGAGGGAAACCGGCTCATCTCCAAGGTGAACCAGGTTAGTCTCGAGCGCGTGAAGGCAGAGCTTGATTATATAGCAGAAGCTGTCCGAAAAGCCCCATGGCTGATTTCCAATCTGATGTTCGCTGACCCGAATTTTGCGATGTACGAACGTGACTATGAAATTGTTGAGCATATTGAAAAAATTCAACAACGGCAGAACTGGCCGCGTTCGATTTTTGCCTCGACCGGAAAAAACAAGAAGGAGCGAATTGCCAAGGCGCTGCGAAAACTTAACGGTTCGATGTCAATGTGGATGTCCGTTCAATCAATGGATCAAACCGTCCTTAAGGAAATCAAGCGTGACAATATCAAAACGTCGGAGATGATGGCCCTGGCCGGAGTTTATCAGGAATTGGGGCTCCCGACGCTTTCCGAGTTAATCTTGGGTTTGCCCGGCGATTCGTACGAGCGGCACGTTAATTCGCTGTCACAAGTGGTGGAGGCGGGTATTGATGTAATTGATACCTACACTTGCATGCTGCTCAACGGCACGGAGCTTAACACCAAAGCCAGTCGTGAGAAGTATCAGATTGGTTCGCATTTCCGCATCTTGCCGCGCGACTTCGCCAGACTCAATAATGGTCGTATTGCCGTCGAAATTGAAGAAATCATTAGTTCAACGAACACCCTCTCTTTTGCAGATTATCAGGAGGTCAGAAAGCTTCATTTCATGATCGCTGTGGTCTATAATGGCGGCGGCTTTGGTTCCTTGCTTCGGATGTTAAGGCAGAAGAAAGTTTCAATCATTGGACTGCTGCAGAACCTTATTGCACACATTGAGTCGGCACCCCCTTCCGTGCAGGAGGTATTCAGATCTTTTGTCCGACTAACGAAAGATGAACTTTGGGACTCTGAAGATGAGCTTCGTGCCTATGTTTGCGCAGATAACAATTACGATAAGCTGCTCAATGGAGAGATTGGCAGCAATTTAATTCAAACGCATGTTGCCAGGAGCCTAGCCGTGATGGATGACTGGGTAGGCTACGTTTTTCAAATCGCCGAAACCATTTTGGGCGACGAGTTGCGGAGGGACGCTGAAATGTCAATAATGTTCTCGGATATACGCGCTTTCTGTGCGGGACGAACGCATAACCTCTTTGGCAACAACCGCGACGAAGACATTCCATCGTGCAAGTTGTCTTACAACATCATGCATTGGATGCAAAGTGCCGTCGATGCGCCACTCTCCAATTATAAGTATGAAAGCCCAGTTCCGTTTGTTTTTAAATTTTCAAATGCAAAAAAAGAAGAGATGGCTTCGCTGATCAAACGCTATGGAACCACGGCCACAGGCATAGGGCGCATCATTGTTCAAATGAATCGCAGCCGTTTATGGCGTGAGGCTTTAGTAGAGCAAGATCAGTAGCGATCTGTGCTACGTTCCTGACCGAAATGAAGCAAATAAGCTATGCGCATTCTACTAGGCACAGGGTTGGGAAGAGGTGTAGCTGAATACGGCAACATGGGTGATGTGGCCATGTTGCAAGCGGGGGTGACCCGCCTGCTCAGATTGTGGCCATCTGCAACGATCCAGGTGCTCACCGATTGTTCCGAAGATCTTGTTGTACATTGTCCGGAAGCAAAGCCTGTCGCCCACCACGGAGGCGAGGTTTGGTTTGGGGAAGGCCTTCCAATTGGCCAACTGACCAGAATTCTTCCTAGCTCAATTACTTTAAAATTGGCGACGTTCAGCAAGTCACTGAGGCTTCGGCGGCCTGGTCTTTTTGGTCTTATATTAAAATCCAAATTGCGATTGCGCGATCGCCCGGTTGATTTGAACGCGGTTAGGGAGTTTAGTAAAGCCTTTGACAAAGCCGATCTGGTCGTGATTTGCGGGGCTGGCGGCTTTTTCGACAACTGCCGTGGTTGGAATATGGACACCCTAGACTTGGTTGAAGCCGCCATTCAGCGTCATGTGCCGGTGGCCATGCTTGGTCAGAACTTTGGTCCCCTCGCTGATGTTGAGGTGTTGGCGAGAATGAAAAGCATTATACCGTCAGTGGATCTGTTAACATTGCGAGGAAACCGCGGAGGAGCAGCGTTTATCGAGTCAATGGGAATCGGTAATTCAAAGTTTCAAATTACGGGAGACGAGGCCATCGAAATGGCTTATAACTTACGGACAGAGGAACCGGGTCGGGCGCTTGGGATTAATATGCGGGTTTCAAAATCCGCAGAGACCGGCTCGGATGACGTTCAGAGACTCAAGCCAATATTGCAAACTTTTTCCAGGAGACAAAATGCAGACATGATCCCCGTCCCTATTTCAATCCATCCATATGACCGGGATGATGTTGCAATCAAGGAACTCTTGGTAGGGTTTGACGAACAGTCCGACGGCGGATGCAAGCTGCGTACGCCAATGAAAGTTATTAAACAAATCGGGCGTTGTCGAGTTCTGGCATCGGGTGCGTACCACGCAGCTGTATTCGCACTGTCACAGGGCATTCCCGTTGTTTGCCTGGCAAAATCCCCGTATTTTGGTAGCAAGTTCTTGGGACTCGGCGACCAATTCGGGCCCGGTTGCGAAACCGTTTTTCTAAATGATCCGGAAATGCCAGAGAAGCTTAATGAAGCTCTTGAGAAAGTATGGCAATCCGCAGAAACATTGCGCGTACCACTACAGATGGCGGCGCGGAGACAAATTGAGTCGAGTTGCGGGGCCTATCAGAAAATTCGGAATCTGCTCGGCTAAACTGAAGTACCATCAGTACTCACAAGAGTGATGCTAAAAGTTTCTTGCTGCTCCAAGTTTGGATAATGTAAAATGATAAACGCCCAAAGCAAGCCAAATGTGTTCGTCGTTGACACTCCCTTTCAATTGTTGAATGCGATAGAAGCCGCAAAATCTCTCGCCTTGGCGAACAATCATTTGGTCGTTATAAAGTATCCGGGACTGAATCAGTCAGCGTTTCGTCCACTTATTAAAACAGAGGACTGGGTCAGCGTAATTTTTCTATCATTAGAAATTGATGGGAAAAGTAAAGCGCCTGAGTTTTTATGCAGCCCCATGGTCCGTAAATGGCACAGTCGCCTTCTTCATCTCAAGCAAAGACGTAAATTTACAAGGATTTGTAAATCGTTCAGGCAAGCCGGCAATTTGTTTTTGGGCCATTATTGGATTCAGTACAAATACTACATGCGACACTTCGCCAACAACCTGAATCATGAGAAGCTTTATCTTTTAGACGACGGAACCGACACAATGGATATTAATAAACGTCGAAAATGCATAGACCTTTCACTCGACCCGGCTCATGAACACCAGAGCAAGCCCGAAGGCTCGATTCTCGCGAAATTCAAAGGATACATACGCAAAAGATATTGGGATTGGAATCTTCAAGAAGCTGAAAGCGTTACATTTTTCACAACCTATGGATTGGAAGTCAGAACCGGGGATCATTTGGTTAAGAACGACTACAGATATTTGAAGAGTTTAGCGATAAATTCTACGGCGATTAATGAAGTATGTTTTCTAGGCGGGTGTTTTTTTGAGGATAACTTTATGAAAGAGGAAATATATTTAGAACATCTGAGGAAAATGAAGGCTTACTTTGAGAAGGAAAAAATTGTCTATGTGCCGCATCCCAGACAGTCTGCGCACATGATAGAGACAATTGCCAGCTCGCTGGGTTTTGAAATTAAACAATTTGGTGTTCCCATTGAGGTCGCAATAGTCACAGGCGGCTATCTTCCTAAGGTGCTGGCTTCTTTCACTTCATCTGCGCTTGAAAGCTGTGTAAACATCTTGGGCCAGAGTTTGAAGATCATTTGTTTTCGTATTGCTTCCGAGCACCTTTTGAAAGGAAGAGGGGAAATAGCGGCGGTTTATGAACATTTCAATAACAAGGTTAACTTGAACTTCACGATTATCCCCTTGGAAATCAGCCAGCCAGATTTAACAATTCCAAGCCGAGTAGTTATGAGTTAGAACTTGGATCAAATAGCTGCAGAAACGCAAGTGGATTGCTAGTTTTCGGCTTCGAGATTGAGTCTGGGATAAACGCAAGCAATTATTTTGGCTGATGAAATTTGTTTTTGTCACCGCCATGCCCGGTTTTTCTTGGGGTGGTTCGGAGGAACTCTGGAGTCAAGGCGCCCTGAAACTCCATAAGGATGGTCACACCGTAGCTGCTTCAGTTCCCTTCTGGCCGACCATCTCGCCCCGGGTCACCGAAATGGTCGACAAGGGGATTGGCGTTTATATCCGTAGGCCTATTCCAGAAAATGTGATCGTGAGGTCTTGGACGAAGGCCGCGCGCATGCTTGGAAATGAAGCTGGCAAATTTCGTTGGCTACGTCTGCAGAAGCCCGATTTGGTTATAATCTCTCAGGGAGGAATCGCGGATGGAATGGAATGGATGAAGTTTTGCATGGATGCAGATTTGCCTTTTGTGGTGATTTGCCAGTGCAATACTGAGTTTTGGTGGCCAACCGATGAGGTTGCCATAACATTGGCCGAAGCCTACCTGACTGCCAAAAAAGTATTCTGTGTCTCTCAAAGCAATCTGAAATTGCTGGAGCAACAAATTGGCGGGAAACTGCCAAATGCGGTGATCATCAGAAATCCGTTTAATGTGTCGCCGGATAAGTTAATTCAATGGCCGATCGAGACCGATACCTGGCGAATGGCCTGCGTAGCAAGGCTGGATCCGGTTGCCAAAGGACAGGATTTGCTGTTTCAAGTTCTTGCGCAACCCCGCTGGCGGGAACGCGCAGTTCAAATCAATCTTTATGGCGCCGGACCGTTTGCACAAGGGCTAAAACGATTGGCCGAATATCTACAGTTGAAAACAGTTCACTTTCACGGTCATGTGAACGATGTTGCCGCAATTTGGGCACACAATCACATGCTAGTGCTGCCATCCCGCTGGGAGGGACTTCCCTTGGCACTCGTGGAGGCGATGTGGTGCAGCCGCCCCGCCTTGGTAACCAATATTGCGGGGAATTCCGAATTATGTGTTGATGGGGAAACGGGTTTCGTAGCTGAAGCCCCTACCGCACGAATTCTTGCGCAAACCATGGAAACAGCTTGGGAAAGATGCTCTGACTGGCACACAATGGGCTTGGCGGCTCGTTTGCGAGTGGAGCAAATCATCCCTAGGGATCCTGCCGGGGATTTTGCCCGACAATTGGTTGCTTGCGCAGGAAATGAATCGGTACCATAAGTTATATAGTAAAAGTGAATCTCACGATTGCTTCGCTTCGACCACGCGACATTTGCGGGCGACGGGCAGACAATAAGTGATATCAGCAGTCCGAGTTGGAAACGGTGCTGCATTTGGTCTGCAGTTCGAGAAGTAATACCTTGCCGTACTCCTTTTGGGAGATCTGTATTTATAGGTTCCTATAAGCTTTGAGATCACTGATTAAATCGTCGCCTTTGCTCTGATCACTGGGAAATGACCATGTATGACTGTTCCGTTATTGGCGGGGGTATTGTTGGTTTGAGTGTGGCCATGTCGGTTTTACGCCGACAACCGGGTCTTAAACTAATTCTACTCGAAAAAGAAGACAAACTGGCTTTGCATCAAACAGGGCGAAACAGCGGCGTCATTCATTCCGGAATTTATTACAAACCAGGCAGTTTCAAGGCCCGTTTTGCTTGCGAAGGCAACAGGACAATGACGGAGTTCTGTCAGCAATACGACATTCCTTACAAGATCTGCGGCAAGGTGATTGTCGCCACTTGTCAAAAGGAAGTGCCCGCGCTTGAAAATCTATACCGTCGCGGCCAGGAGAACGGACTTAAGATTGTCCGGCTTTCTTCAGAAGAAGTGCGGGAGTTTGAACCACATGTCCAGTGTATTGGCGGCATCAGGGTGCCTTCAGCCGGCATCGTATCCTATCGGGCTGTATGTTCAAAACTTGCCGAGCTAATCCAAAACCAAGGAGGGCAGATACAGACGGGAGTCCGGGTGGAATCAATCAGACACCAGAATGGAGTGCATATTATTGAAACCTCTCGCGGAACCTTTAAGGCTAAATTTCTGATTAATTGCGCGGGATTACACAGCGATCGTGCCGCTCGCCTGGCAGGCCTCAATCCAGAGGCAAGAATTATTCCCTTTCGGGGCGAGTATTATGAATTGATTCCACAGAAACGGTGCTTGGTCAATGCACTTATTTACCCGGTGCCCAATCCAGACTTTCCTTTTCTGGGCGTGCATTTTACTAGAATGATCGACGGTAGTGTTCATGCGGGGCCAAATGCAGTTCTGGCATTTAAGCGCGAGGGTTATTCCAAAACTGACGCGAATGCTCGCGATCTGTTCGAAATTCTGGCTTACAGCGGCTTCTGGAAGCTTGTTAGAAGGCACTTTGACGAAGGTATCAAGGAAATGTGGCGTTCGACTTTTAAACGAGCCTTTGTCCGAAGTCTTCAAAAACTTATTCCAGATATTAAATCCGATGATCTGGTTCCAAGCGAGGCTGGCGTGCGGGCTCAGGCAGTAATGCCCACTGGCAAATTGGCGGACGAGTTCATCATTTCACGCGGGCAAATGGCGGTGCATGTCTGCAACGCGCCGTCACCTGCGGCGACGGCGTCGCTAGAGATTGGCCGTTATATTGTTGATCAGGTTCCCGAACTTCGTTCCGCGACGGTGGTTGGCCCCGCCGCATACCCAACTCTGTCAGCGCTGGCAGAATGAATTAGGTCAGCTGGATTTCTCACAGTTTTTAACGCAAAATATTCTCATGCACTCTCCCCCAATCAACGCCCTCAATGACATTCATTATCGCCGCATACTCGGCGTGCGGTTCTTTGTCGGGGATGCGCCGGAGGCTGTAGAACTGGGTGCGCGTCCGGGCTTGGTTGTCGTGCCAGCTGCGCCAGCGTTGATGGAACTGTCCCGCGACTCCGACTACCGCCAAGCATTGTGTGAAGCTGACTTGGCGATCACCGACAGTGGGCTGCTGGTATTGCTCTGGAATGCCATGACCTTGGATTCAATTCACCGAGTATCAGGCCTGGAGTACCTTAAACTTCTGCTCGCTCGGACTGAGTTCCGCGAACCAGGAGCCGCGCTTTGGGTTATGGCCTCACAAGATTCCCTTCGTCGAAATCTCAACTGGTTGAGGTCGGAAGGGTATCCAAACCGGGAGGAAGACTGTTATGTGGCGCCAAAGTATGGGGCCGGCCCAATAAGTGACAAGGTGTTGGTAAAATTGATAAATGAACGCAATCCCCGTCACGTTATTATTGGACTCGGAGGCGGAGTCCAGGAAAAACTCGGCCTTCACCTTAAATTGCACTGTGCGGTCCGGCCTGCTATTCACTGCATTGGAGCGGCCATCGGATTTTTGAGTGGAGATCAGGTCAGAATTCCGGATTGGGCGGATCGTTGGGTTCTGGGCTGGCTATTCCGCTGTGCTTCAAATCCAAAACGTTTCATTCCGCGATACGCAAAGGCCTTGCAACTGCCGTTTATTCTTTTGCGGTATCGTGACCGATTGCCGGAATCATCGGTTAAAACATGTTTGTATTGAATCACCGCACTTGAAGCCGGGCGAAATAACTATAATTAGATGATCGCATCTCGAACAAAAGGAACTGCCAAGCTTGGTATTGTCTGCCAATGCATTGTTGTTGCCATGGTTTTTTGGGTATGGTTGCCGTTGACTCAATGGCACGGGGGAATTTGGGCATTGGATCTTTCACAATATGTTTCGTATGTGGCCGTCCTAATGTTGGGAATAATATTTTCATACGCAACAGCGACCAGAACAGCTTGGTTTGCACAACATTCCTTTACCATTTGTCACCGTCTTGCGATGCGCCAGACTTTCTTTGCGGCCGGGCTACTTCTATTCTATTTGGTTGGAGAAAAAGACCAGACCATGTCCCGGTTGTTTTTGTTTACATTTGTTCCAGTTCTTTATGGACTTCTGCTCGCAACCCTTGGGCTTTTGCCGCCGCTGTTAAAAAAGTTAAGCTATGGAGGCATGGGAAACCAGCGGGTGCTGGTTGCTGGAGGCTGCCAGAATGTCCCCCAGTTGCAGGGATGGTTAAACAGCAAGGAACGGGTTGGCTATTCCATCGCAGGGATGATCAGTCACGGTCAGAATATTCAAACTTATGGCGGGCTCAAAATATTGGGCGTGTTGGATGATCTTGAACGCATTATTGCGGAAGAAGATATTACCTTGGTCATTCTTGGTGAATTTCTGATGTTTCGGCATCTCATGACGCATTATACGAAGGTCTGCGAACGGCATGGAATTCGGTTGTTAGTGATCTGTGATTTTGAGAGTGCTCTGCGACATCCGGTTACCATGTTCGAGGATGAAGGCATACGCTTTATTGCCCTGCGGGACGAACCTTTGGAAGACCCGTTTGGTCGGTTTGCCAAGCGGTTCCTTGATATTGCTCTTTCCCTGCCGGTTGTATTTTTGATTTTACCATTCACGACATTGTTGGTCGGATTGCTTCAATGGCGTTATTCTCCTGGCTCAATATTCTATCGTCAAATTCGGTCCGGATTGCAAAATCTTCCATTTGCGATCTACAAATACCGAACTATGTATATCGCGAACCCAGACCCGACGCGGCAAGCAACGAAGGGTGATTCTCGGATATATCCTGGCGGAAAATGGTTGAGAAAGCTCAGCATTGACGAATTGCCGCAATTCATAAATGTGTTACGAGGTGAAATGAGCGTGGTGGGCCCGCGTCCGCATCTGATGCAGCACGACGAGGTTTTCGCCCATGTATTGTCGAACTATCCAGTGCGAAGGAATGTGAAACCGGGCATCACGGGTTTGGCGCAGGTGCGAGGATTTCGCGGGGAGACCAAGACGCGTGCGGATGTTATCCAAAGAGTTGAGAGCGACATTTATTATCTTGAGAACTGGACGTTCTTTATGGACTGCTGGATTATTCTGCGGACAGCATTGCAAGTTTTTTTTCCTCCGCATACAGCTTCGTAACGCAGACAGTCCGTAAAGCGGCTGCATTGGCAACGGTAACGATAAGAAATAATATATTTGTTTTAATCAATTTCATAAGACAAATCGGTTGGCCGCCAAATTGCTTACGGCATGTTTAGTGCTACAGTTATGTCATATGAGATTTGAGATTTTTTGTCGCTTGGTATTTTGTTCAGGATTAAAAGCTCACGAGCAGTTTTGTCATTTTTTTAATTCTTCCAGATGTGTTGTTAAATCTTACCTGGCAGCAAAAATTGTCTCGAAATTGGGCAATATTTTAAGTCTAGCGTGGATAATTTTCCTGGCGTTTTTTTTATTTTCTGTTTCCGCTAACGCTGCCACCACGATTTCATTCATGCTGGACGAGCCATGTAAAACAAGTGCCGGCGTATATAAGCCGGACGGCACGCTTGTAAGAACGCTATGGAGCAATGTGCGTTACTATGCAGCTGGATTTTATTCGGCAACCTGGGACGGCAACGATGATAATGGCAACCCTGTTTCCGCAGGAACGTATGCCGTAAAGGTATTGCAACACAACGTCAATTACGTTTGGGATGGGGCGATAGGAAACAGTTCGCTAGCACAATCCGGTCCGACAGTTCATCGTGGATTTTACACGATGCACGGCATGGCGATTTCCGGCAACCTAGGATTTTATTGTCAGGGTTACAATGAGGGACAATTTGGATTTCATACATTTGTTACCTCGAATCCGAACCAAGTCACAAATTCATGGATTTGGGTCGTCCTGAATGGCAGCACAAAAAACTCGGTTGGTCTGGCAAATCGCAACTGGTGGTGGACGGCGGCAGATGCCACAAATGTTTATTTTGCCTGTGATGCGTCCTACAACTCGTCAACACTGGCGAACTATGGCGGCCCTGGTTGCATCGTTGCTGGAACGGTGACGAACCAAAACCCTGTGACATTTTCTAGTGGTGTATTAATTACAAATGGCCCCGGCGATGCCTTCCCAAGCGGAATTTATGTCGGCACGCAACCGGGATTGAGCGGCCTGGCCGTTCAATGGAACTCAAATTTGCTCGCCGCTTCGGTTGCTCCTGACAACAAGATTTACCTGTTCGACAAGAGCTCGGGTGCGTCCGTTGCCAGCATTCCAGTATCCAATCCCAACGGCTTGGCTTTCGCCACAAATGGAGATTTGTGGGCCATCACTGGCTCAAATGTTGTGCATTACACCAGCATGAACTCAACTCCAACGCTTGCCGCAACATATGCCTTCATTAATCCGCTGGCGATTGCAGTCTGTCCGACTAATGTTAATATTATCCTCGTTGCTGATGGAGGAAGCCAGCAGCAAATTAAAGCTATTAACAGCAGCGGCACATTGCTCTGGACCTACGGACTGGTGGGAGGCTATCAAGCCAATGGTCCGGCGGTGCAGACAAACAAGTTTTGGTTTGTCTTTGATTTAGAGAAGAAAGGCACGGTTCCACTCGCCGGGACATACATCTGTTTTGCCCCGGACGGCTCATTCTGGGTTGGCGACGGAGGTAACCATCGCTCGCTTCACATTTCATCGTCGCAGAACTATCTTGAGCAAATCATGTGGCAGCCGCACAGCTACACCGATTCAGTTGACGCGAATAATCCATCCCGCGTGTTCAATCAATTTTTGGAGTTCAGCGTGGATTATACGAAGCCGCTCTCGAACAGTTGGACGCTCGTCAATAACTGGGAGGCCGCGCTTGGACCCAGCTACACCTTTCAGGATAACGCCGGACTTTGGACGGTTACTACACTGACCAATGGTCGCACTTATTGCCTGATTCAAAATCTTTCTGTAGGTGTGGCCACATTTGAAATATGCGAATTGGTCTCGGGCAGCGGAGTCAGGCCAACCGGGGTGTATCCGAATGGCACAAACAACTACAATTGGGTTTCCATGAATCCCAATGGCGACCAGAGTGTTGTCGCGGCAAGCGATGCCAAATGGTATGTCTATCCGCGGACTGGTTTCGATGGCGGTGGCAATCCGACCTATGGCCCGATCGTCACCATTGGCTACGCAAGCGATGGCAGCACGAACCCCGTCCCACGAACTGGATCGGCGAATGGTCCCGGTCAAACCACAGTCAGCAGCAACAATATCATCATTTCACTGGATACCTCCCTAAACAACGGATTCCACTTGGGAGGGGTTAAGGTCGGAGGCACAGGCTGGCTTTGGCAGGCCAGCCCATCAGGGACACTGAATAACGACGGACATTTCGAAATTGGCGGGGGTTTAACCTATCCGGCGAGTGGGCTGGTTTCCATAGACAATCAGGTGGTTTATGGCTACCACGGTGAGTTCTTTAGGAATCAGGCGCAGGCCGCGCAGTATTTTCATTATCTGGATGACGGTCTGTTTGTCGGCCAGTTCGGTGAATCCAATCTGGGTCATCAGGTGGGGGAAGGTGCAATTCCGGGCTATGCCGGCAACAATACCTGCCCGACCATGAGCAAGGCCGCTGGCAGCTATTACATTTATGCGAACGACGAATCAAGTCATGGTTTGCAGCGTTGGCAAATGGTGAACGCACAAAGTGTCAGGGAATTGAATGGCAGCGGCGCACTTGGAGGATCGATTATTGTGACAAATCCGGTCGTAGATTTTCCAACAGCCGTGACGGGTCTGCCCGGAAACCAAAGTGGAAAGTTTAAATGGAATCCGGTCGCCGGGGCCAGTTCCTACAACTTGCGGTATTCGCTCATCAACGGCGGACCTTACCAGGCAATTGCCGGCAACACAACGGCAAGTAATTATACTGCCACTGGATTAACCAATGGAACGATTTATTATTTCGCCGTCACGGCAATCGTTGGAGGAAGCGAAAGCATACAATCGGAGCAGGTAAGCATACTGCCTTATGATACCACCAAGATGGTTGTTGCAGCAGGACGGCTGGATGATGCCAACGTCTACCAATTGCCAATCAACACGACCGCCACCAATCTGGCAAACTCCATGCCTGCATTGCTTGGTACTTATCGGTATGTGGGAAACCGCAACAATTTGGAGATGGCTAATTACGGATTCGGAAGTTTGATGAATAATGAAGTTGGTCGGCGGGGATATTTGATTTACGACTTCAAAGGTGCGGGAGTTAACCTTTCAAACTTGTCTACCGGTTTTACCATTACCAATGATGCAGGATGGCAGCACCTTGGATTTGCCTACAGATATTTTTCTGTGGACGGGGTTTGCTCGAATAATCCGGCTTACGGATTAAACGCAAATCCACTAGGGGTCATTGGCGTGAGTGTTGCCGACACCAACTATCATTTCCTGACTGTTTTCAGCCCGTCGAAGTTTTCTGATCCCCGGCATTTTACGATAACCCTTACTTCCTCGAATGGAGATTCGGCATCATATTTAGTCAACGATGTGTTTGGCATCTCCCATATCTTTCAGTTTTTGTTCAAAGGAAATGTCACGCTTCAAGTAAATGACCTTGCAAGTGCAAATGTTGGTACGGTTCAGGGCCTGTTTTTGGACGATCTGGACGACTTTGGAAGTTTGCTGCCGCCTACTGATTTGCGTATCATATCGCCTTGACGAAGAAGCGGCACGTCAATTAATTGTTTATACAATTACTTTGTTTTTACAAAGTTATTTTGTGAGTGTTACTTGTATTTTTCCGTCTCAACTATAGGAAGTGAATTGCCAAACAGCATGCTTTTACTTAACTCCGTCAGTTATATCCTCTTTAAAATATCCATTTGAATAAACATAGGCGTCTGATTGAATGGTGCCGGCTGCTGGCTGGCTATTCGTTCGTACAGGCGGCTGCCCAGGGACTGGGTTTTCTCGCCGGTATCTTGGTGGTTCGCACCCTTCCAACTGAAGATTACGCCTGTTTTGTGATCGTCAACACGATTGGCCCCGTCATGAACATGTTATCCGATAACGGCGTCACAAACAGCCTTTCCGCAATTGGTGGCAGGTTCTGGCAGGATGACGCAAGGATGGGCAGCTTGGTCAATACGGCAATGAACCTGCGACGACAGCTCGTATTGATCAGTTCAGTTGCTGTCACACCCGTGCTTGTCTGGATGTTGAGGCATAACCATGCCACAATTTTCACCATTGCGTCCCTGGTTGCCATCACCGTGACCGGTGTTTACTTCCAATTGAATGCCGGAGTATTCAGCGTGGTGGTGAATTTGCGGCAACAAGTGGGACGGATGCAGACGCTGGTCTTCTCCGGAGTGCTGCCCAGGCTGGCTCTGATTGCGATATTTACCGCCTTGGGCTTGCTCAATGCACCATTGGCTGCGGCCGCTGGCACTGTTGCCTTCGCTATTCAGTTCTGGCTGTTGGAAAAGTGGGTCAAACCGCAAATAAACTGGAGTGCGCCACCCAGCAAGGAATTGAGAGAGGAAATTATGGCGATTGTAAAAAAACAAGCGCCATTAACCATTTACTTTTGCCTGCAAAGTCAGATTGGCATCTGGCTCATCAGCATCTTTGGCAATGTCCATAGAGTAGCAGAACTAGGTGCGCTGGGAAGAATCGGCATGTTGTTCAGCATTGTTGTAATGACGGTTTCCGCGCTGGTTGTTCCTCGTTTTGCAAGATGCCAGGAACCGGCCCGTCTAAGTTTCCAATATATGCTTATTCTTTTGGGCTTTGCCGGTATTGTTCTGTGTGGTACGGCCTTTGCATGGCTGTTCCCGAAATCACTGCTCTGGTTGCTGGGACCGCAATATGCACATTTGGCTGATCTGGTCTGGTTGGCTGTGCTTGCATCGGGAACTTCATCTTTGGGAGGGGTGCTTTACTCCCTTAATGTCAATAAAGGCTGGATTCCGCCCGCCATATTTTTTATTCCACTGGAAATTGCGGGCCAGGTAATATTATGTCTTGCCTTTGACCTTTCATCCGTGCACGGCATTTTGATGATTAGTATTCTAGCCCCGATAATACCAGGATTGATCAACCTCTTGGTCGGTATGAAAAAACTGAATGCAATGGCAAAGCATGATATTGACCGGGACTAAATCGGGTTTGCCAGCGTTAGGCAGGAGTAGTCTGGACTTTGAATTCCGTTCGCACCCGCCTTTGATGTGAATCTTTCCGTTATGATTTGCACGCATAATCCCCGAGCGGATTATTTGGCGCGCACGCTGGCTGGGCTTAAGGCGCAGACGCTGCCGATGGAGCAATGGGAATTGCTGTTGATTGACAATGCGTCTGAAAATCATTTGTCGGACTTTTTAGATCTGTCGTGGCACCCGGACGCACGGCACATCCGGGAAGATCGGCTGGGAAAAACCCAGGCATTGTTACGTGGTATTCGTGAAGCGAAAGGAAACGTTCTGGTCGTCGTGGATGATGATAATATTCTGGCGCCAAATTATTTGACGTGTTCACTCGAAAAAGCGAACGAACACCCGGAGGTGGGGGTGTGGAGCGGAAACAATATACCCGAATTTGAAACGATCCCGGCTTCCTGGAAACAGGAATTCTATCCTTATCTGGCCATCAGCCATGAAGACAAGGATCGGATTTCAAAAGATATTGAAACGGCGCCGCTGCCGATTGGAGCCGGCATGGTTTTTCGTCGTGATGTTGCCAAAGAATATCTCCATTGGATGACATCGCTAACCAAGAGGCGCATTTCCGTTGATCGCCGTGGTTCCGGCTTATATGCAGGCGAGGAAGACACAGAACTGGGAATTATTGCCATCAAAAACGGATTTGCCTGTGGCCGCACGCCCAGTTTGCGGTTGACACATCTCATGCCGCGCAGGCGAATCTCTGCGGTCTATCTTTTTCGAATCGCAAGGGACATTTCTTATTCCCATATTTTGATATACCGGTGGCACGGTTTGCAACGCGCAGAATTCACCAAGCGAGATTTGTTTGAACAGTCCGTCCGGAGTTTTCTACTGGTGATTATCGGTGCAGCCAGTGGAAATGCCAAACGTTTTGGCCGGGGGATGGTGGGAATTGCATCTCTTTGCGGCACTTTGCAGGCTTTGCAAAGCCGTTGAATTAATTTTTTGCAATAAAACGGAAAGTGTGCGTCCACGCAGGTTGGCGATGAGTTCCCTAATAATAGTTTCAAGTTACGATGTGTTTGACACGTTGCTGACCCGCCGTGTCTGCGATCCCAAGGCGGTTTTTTATTTTGCCGGCCGGGAGGCTGCAAGGCGCGGCTTGATAACTCTTAACCCGGAAGCTTATCGAAAAGCGCGGGTGGAAGCGGAATCCCTGGCCCGAACAGGGCTGCCCGAAGGAGAGGTTAACTTCGATCGGATTTACCGGGTTTTGGGCAGAATTGTCGGCTGCACAGACAGTCAGCTTCAGGAATTAATGGACATTGAATTGGCCTGGGAACAGCAATTGATTGTGCCCGTTTCTGGTGCAAAAGAAATGGTGGAAGCCGAACGTCAAGCAGGCCGTCAGGTTCATTTTCTTTCCGAAATGTATTTGCCTGGGAAATTTTTGGAAAGTCTGTTGCGGCGGCACGGCTTCATGCAAACCGGCGACGAACTCTGGGTCTCGCATGAGTATCAGGCCTCAAAGAGGTCGGGAAAGCTGTTTTCCGTTTTTTTGAAGGAAGCCCGCCTAAATGCAAATCAAGTTGAACATCATGGCAATGACTGGAACGCCGATTATTTAGCGCCGCAACAGATGGGAATTCGGGCCGTCCATAGTCCGCAGGCCAATCCGACGCACTGCGAAATGCTATTGGAACGGCATTCCCAAGAATCGAATGGCTGGACCTCGTTGATGGCGGGAGCGGCACGGCTGGTGCGGCTCCAACCACATGCCGATGCGCGTATTGCCGGGCTGTGGCGGATCACGGCCGATGTACTCTGCCCGGCGCTCACTGGCCATGTCCTGTGGATTCTCCAGCGGGCTAAACTGCTCGGATTGCGACGACTCTATTTCGTTTCGCGCGATGGGTATGTCCAATATTTGATGGCAAAGCATATGGCCGCCGTGCTGATTCCGGATTTGGAATGTCGCTACTTTTATGGTAGTCGGCAAGCCTGGCATCTGGCTGGTTTGAGAGAAGCGGATGACACCGCGCTGGAATGGATTCTCGGACCCTGTGATGGAATGAGTTGCGCGTCGCTTTTGAAACGCATGGATTTGACCTGGGAGGAATGTGAACAATACGCCCAGAATATAGTGGCGGCGATGGGCAAGCCTGAAAACGGTGTCACCGATGGTGTACGGAAGGCAATGATGCAGGCGTTGCGCAGTGACGGTCCGTTTCTGCAAGCAGTCAAGGGCAAAGCTGAAGAAAAGCGCGCGTTATTGGAGGAGTATGCAAATCAGGAGGGCCTGTTGAGCCAACTTCCAACCGGCATGGTGGAAGTCGGTTGGTCGGGAAGAACCCGCGCCTCGTTGGAAAGGGCGCTTGCCGGACACAATCTTGCCAACCTGCATTGGTTTTACTTTGGAATTGAACATCGGGCACAAATGGCTGATACCGCGCGCGTGCATTATTTCCTCTATGGCCCGGAACTTGGCCGTCCCGACATCTTCTCGCTGCCGGTAGTGTTGGAGAGTTTTTGCCTTGCCTTGCACGGTTCGGTCAAGGGTTATCGGCGCGAGGGGAACAAAATCATTCCGTGCTTCCGTGAGGACCTGGAACAACAATTGGAAACTTGGGGACGTGGATATGTTTTCGCCGCAATCGAAGAATATCTGCGAAATTTTCCGGTGGAATGCGGACCATTTCCAAATACCGGAAATCTGGCTGACGCCGTTAGGGAGTTGCTGGCGGATTTTTGCACAAACCCCACACCGGAAGATGCGCGGATTTGGGGTGCCATTCCTTTTGAGCATGATCAGGCGGCCGGCAGGTCACTGCCACTGGCACCCGTGGCACGCCTCAGCCTGACAAACATGAAAAATGCGTTGATTTTTGGTGGCGTTGAGCGGGCCTGCATGGGTGACTCAATGGGAGCCTGGGGAGCGGGTTCATGGGCGGCGCGGCCAAGGCCCCTTTATTTCCTGATGCTGGCTGCTTGGGGAGGCTATCTGCGTATTCACTGGAAAAATCTTCCCAAACGAATCGTTCGTCGGCTCTACCACCTGAAATACCTGTTTAAAAATTTATGACTTCGGCCATTTGCACATTATTTGAGGGTGACCACCATTATGGCGTTGGTGCGTTGGCAAATTCACTTTACACACAGGGCTTTCGAGGGACGATATATGCGGGCTATCGGGGTCCACTACCCTTGTGGACTGCTGGTGCAAAAAAACTTGATGGTTTCACGGAATTCAGCCCGGCGGATGGATTGACGCTCCGTTTCATTCCGCTGACGACCGGGATTCACTTCGCGATGCACAAACCGGATTTCATCCTGGAGGTTTGGGAGCAGCATTGCCCAAAAACTGAAGCCTTGTTTTATTTCGACCCTGACATAACAGTCAAATGCCGCTGGACTTTCTTCGAGGAATGGGTTGAGGCGGGTGTCGCAATGTGTGCTGACGTGAATCCATCCATGTCCGCAAACCATCCGATTCGTCACGCCTGGAAAAAGAGCAGCATGTCGCGAGGCATTGAATTTCGGCGGGAGTTGGACACCTATTTCAACTCGGGGTTTGTCGGCGTTGCAAGCAAGAACAAAAGCTTTCTGGTTCTGTGGAAAACCTTGGTTAAAAAAATGGTTGAGTCGGTCAAGGTGCTCGACGTTATGAAATTCGGTGAAAGAACAGAGCCGTTTAACTGCCTTGACCAGGACATGTTTAACATTACCGTCATGGCAAGCGAAACCCCAATCAGTTCAATGGGGCAGGATGGCATGGACTTTCAATTTGGCGGTGGCGGCTACGTCATGTCACATTCCATCGGAAGCCCAAAGCCTTGGAACAAGCCATTTTTGTTGACGGTTATTTGCCGTGCAGCTTCACCTTCGCGCACCGACAGGGAGTATTTCAAACATGTGGAGTTTCCAATCCGACTTTACCCATTAGTCGTGCTGCGATTCAAGCGCTTCCGGCTATTGGCCGCCAGCTTTTTAGGTAGATTCATGCGCAACATTTAATAAGCCAAAATAGTGAACACAAACCATCCAGATCGTTCCGACCTGTCATCGGTTGATATTATGGTTGCCAGGAAAATGGAATCCGTTGGCATTTATGCCAACCTATAGGTGCCCGAATTTTGATGAGAATCGTCTTCATAGGTAGCTGCCTGGAGCCGGGACAGGATGGTGTTGGTGATTATATTCGCAGACTGGCGGCGGAGTGTGTCCGGCAAGGTCATCCCAGCATAATTTTGGGCTTGAACGACGCACGCATTTCAAAGCCAACGCTTGAATTGCAGGAAAGCGATGGCACTTCGATATCAGTGCTGCGTTTGTCTACCGCAATGCCCTGTAGTGAACGGGCGAAGGCGGCTTGTGAATGGCTGGAAGCTTTCAACCCCGACTGGATCAGCCTCCAATATGTTTGTTATGGGTATCATCCGAAAGGGCTTCCTTGGCAGTGGAATCCAATTTTTGTCAGGTTGGGTAAAATGGGTGAACGCCGTCATCTGATGTTTCATGAACTCTGGATAGGGGAAGGAGGTTATTCCACCTGGATGCGTCGGCTTATCGGGATTGGACAACGATGGATCATTCGCAAAATGTATCAGCGGTTTCAGCCGGATGTGGTCACCACAACCATGCCCTTGTTTCAAAAACGGCTGGCCCGCCTGGGAATCATGGCCAAAACGCTGCCACTTTTTGGCAACATTAAAATCACCCGGCGCGATGACGACCGCATTACCTCGCTTTTGCGGGCTGCCGGCAGTCGGCTGGTTCAAAAACCGCGCTCAGCATTTTTGAACGGAGTGTTTTTTGGTGGAGTTCATCCCGATTTTAACGTTGCGCTCATGATACCGTGGCTGGCAGAACTCGAAAGCAGGTCGGCCAAGCCAGCGCTGTTGAGCATGATTGGGCGTGCCGGGTTGGCAGGAGAGTGGTTGGCCAGACAATTGGAAAGTTCGATGCCGGGCGTCATCGAGGTGGTCGCACTCGGCGAGCAACCGGAGGATATAATCTCGCAGGCCCTGCAGTTTGCCGATTTCGGAATCAACACCGGTTCGCCGGAATTTCTTGGCAAAAGCGGAACCTTTGCAGCCATGCGGGAGCATGGCCTGCCGGTTGTGCTGGCAGACGGCTACCTTGATTCGACTATTCAACAGAATGACGGCCATGCAGTGTTTCAATTTTCAACCACCAATTCGGTGGCGGCTGTACTGAACTATTCACGGCCCGTCATTGTCGGATCGGAGGTCGCCCGCGCAGCTACGAATATGGTCCGCTACTTTGAAAGCATTACCTTCAAATAAATCCAGATAGCCCACTGCTAGTCGCTCCAAAGGGCCAAAACAATTCAATCTTGTAGCATGAATACCGTCGCCGTCTGCATCCCGACCTATAATCAGGCTCCTTATCTTGAGGCAGCCGTGCGGAGCGCGATGGTGCAAACGCATCCCTGCGAGGTGTGGGTTTCTGACGACGCCAGCACCGATGATACTCCGCTGACCATGGCGCGAATTCTCAAGGAGCATCCTCAAATCCGGCATATTCGGCACGACAAAAACCTCGGCATGTCTGGCAATCCGCGTTGGATCGTCCAGCAGCCTCTCACTGAATACGTGGTCAAGTTGGATTCCGATGATGAACTTAATCCGGATTATGTTGAGAAATTATTGAAAGTCATGCTGGAACATCCAACGGCGGCCTATGCCCATGCCTCGGTGCAGGAAATTGATGGCAATGGGCGGAAGCAAAAACTTCGCCGGTTGGCCCGCAGCAACGGGTGCCAGAGCAGTGAGGAAAGTCTGCGGGCTTCCGTAACGGGTTACCGGGTTGCGGCCAACATCTGTCTGTTCCGCCGGACGGCACTCCAGCAGGTTGATTACTATCGAAGCAATTTGAATTTCGCCGACGATTGGGATTTGGCTGTTCGATTGGCTGACGCGGGCTGGGGCAATGTATATGTCAGTGAGGTTTTGGCCAATTACCGCGTCTGGGATACTACCGACAACGTGAGAAGTCGCCGCAAACTGGCAGAGGTGCAAGGCTGTCAGCGGGTGATTGAAGACAGCCTGATTCCCGCTTTTACCCGTCGTAATTGGAGTCTGGCTCCGATCATTAATGCCCGCCGCCGGCTGGCCTTGGGCCATGCCGAATGCCTGAGGTTAAACCAATTCACTGAAGCCGAACAGAATAATTTGAGGAAAGCGCTTTGCCAGCTCGGGGACTCGTCAGCCCTCCGTTGGAAATTCCAGTGGATTCGCACCCCGCTCGCTCCGATCTTTCAGCTTCCGGCAACAGTGATTGCTCATGCGAAGGCTTGGTGCAAAGCGATTTTTTTCAAGAAGTTTTGATGGCACAGATGGAACACGGCCGTCCGCCCTTTTTTTCATCTTTTTAAATGAACCTACCGCCTGCCAGGACCCACGCGAACGATCGCAGGAAGAATCATTCCGAGTGGATTGATGTTCTTCGAGGTTTCGCGGCAATGTGGGTAATTATCTATCATAGTCGGGAACAATTGTGGGTCGGATTTTATCAAATCCGAAAAATGCCGGGCGCGTATTCAGGCTTTGATCATCTATTGGCCTGGCTGTCGCTGCCGGCCGCCTGCGGGGCCAGTGCGGTGATGCTGTTTTTTTTGGTAAGCGGCTTTTGTGTCCATTTGCCTTACGCAGCAAGCCGTCGGGCTTTTAACATTACGCAGTATGCTCTGCGCCGCGCATTCCGGATTCTGCCGCCTTATTTATTTGCAGTCTTGTTAACCTGTCTGCTCGAATGGCTCGTTTTTTGGCTGGGCGGAAATTCTCCAACCCCCTGGCATCAGGTCTTAAGGGTTGCCCTGTTAAGTCAGAATTACGGGGAGCACGGAGGCCAGCTGTTCACGAATGGTTCGCTCTGGACTTTGCCAGTTGAAGTCGAACTGTATATCGCCTATTTGCTTTTCTATTTCCTGTTAAAAAAAACTGGTGGTCCGATGGTTGCAATCATCGTTTCAATTACAAGTATTGCGGCGACGATTGGATATCTATGCGGCATTGAGACACTGGGTGCAAACTTCCTTCGCTTCTGGGCAATGTGGTGTGCCGGCGCGCTTCTGGCCGAATGGTTTAGGCGCGGACGGTTGCCAGAATTCAAGAAGTGGAACGGTCTGACTTTTATAATTTTGGCCATGAGTGCTGTTTTTGGAGTCGAACATCAATGGCATGACGGCTTTCTTCAGTACATATGGGCAGCGGCCTATTTTCACGTGATATGGTTTGTTTTGGCCAACCCGGAATCTTTCTATTTTTTCCCAAAATGGTTTGGCCGGCTGTGGGTCTGGCTTGGCACGATTTCCTATTCTGCATACCTGATCCATAAACCATTGTTCGCCCTGTATGGCTTTTTGTGGGTTCGCTTAAACGGCGAAAAACCGGCCGATTTTTTAGTGCCTTTGCTTTTCTCCTTGTCCATCTGGCCCGTCGCGTGGTTGTTTTGGAAATGTTGTGAGTCTCCGTTCCACGAGCTCTCCAGACGCTTGGGCAATCGGTTCAAATCAAGGGTGGAAGCGAATTGACTTATACTGTGAAAATCGTTTATAGCGCGCCCAACCGTGGTCATCATTACAATTATGCCCGCGAACTGTATCAGGCTGGATTGTTGAAGGCGTTTGTTTCTGGCTTTCCAAGGATCAGTCCGCGAGCACCCATCCCTGAAATTGGGACGGCATTAAAGCGGGTGGATCAGCTTCAGACGCTCTATGTTGCCAGCCTGAAGTTTGGGATGTCGCGGTTGATTTCCGAGGAACTGGCGCACTGGGCAAAGATTCAAATAGACCGGGGCTCCCGCCAGTCTTTGAGGGATGCAAATGTGTTTCTTTATTACAACGGATGCGGGCTGGATAGCGCCCGTTGGTTCCGGCGGAATGGCGGCATTGGCATTGTCGAGGCGGTGAACAGCCATGTGCTGGTGCAGGAGCAACTGTTGCGGGAAGAACACCAAAGACTTGGCCTAGCTTGGCAACCATTTCATCTGCGGGAAACCAGGCGGCGGGTTGCGGAAGCAGAGGAGGCGGATTATGTGCTGCTGCCATCCACGTTTGTCGCCCGCAGTTTTTTGGCGAAGGGCATTCCCGCCGAACGCCTGTTGCGTGTGCCTTATCCGATGCAAAAAATAGCCGGAGCTTCTGTGTCATTGCCAAAGCCCCACATTGACGATGGTGTCTTTCGAATCCTCTATGTGGGATCAATTTCGGTAAGAAAAGGTTTGCGATATTTGGTTGAAGCCTTTCGCCAGTTAAAGCATCCGAGAAAGGAACTGTGGATTGTGGGGCCGACTGCCAGTCCGAGCGGTTTTGAGGATCTGTCCCTGCCCGAGGGAATTAAATTCTACGGGACGCTCAAGGGGGATGCGTTGCAGGAAATGTATGCCCGTGCGACCGTTTTTTGCCTTCCCTCCATAGAGGAGGGTCTTGCCCTCGTTTTGAGTGAAGCGCTGGCTCACGGCCTGCCGGTGATCGCCACGGAAAATACAGGCATTGAAGATCTGCTGGCCGAAGGAAAAGGAGGAATGGTAGTTCCAATCTGTGATTCCGGGGCAATTGTTGGCTGTTTGAATCGGCTGGCGGAAGACGGCGATTTTCTGAAAAAACAACGCATGGAAGCACTTGAAGCAGCGGCCCGACTGACAGGGCAATCCAAAAGCACGGCAACTCTGGCTGCAACATTGCTACGGGTTATTCACCAGCATCATTCAAAAGCAAACAATCCCAATTGAAATGTCTTCGCCGACTCAAGACATTTTTCCGGCGGATCACAGGTTCCAGAGGCATAAAAGACATGATATGGCCTCTTCATCTCTAGCCATGACGTCGTTTCAATTGCGGATTCACCGCTGTTTATGCCTGCTGGTTCTTTCGATGATTTTTGAAGGCGTTGCCCGAAAACTGGCCCCGCAATCCGTTGGAATCTTGATTTTTTTCTTTAAGGACCTGGTCGCAGTCGTTCTCCTGTTTTTATGCTTGACCGGCAAACCCAATCCCGAAGCGTCACGCTGGCTCGGCGTCATGGGCAAGTTTTCAGCGTTGCTTGTCCCGTGTATTTTATTGACCGCAGTCAACGATCCAGTGTTGGCAGTTTTCGGAGCCAAACAGTATATTCTTTTCCCCATCGTGGCGGTGGCAATGTGCGCCGCCTATGTTCCCAATCATCGCCGCGAATTGTTCTCTTTCTTCCGGTTGATAGTCCTGTCGCTTTTCGTGACAACGCTGGTTGCGGTGGCGCAAAACCGCTTGCCGGCGGATAATTGGTTGAATTTGTCGGTGGCGGGTGATGATTTGAGCGGATTTTCCGCCGGTGGTTACTTGCGGGTTTCATCCACTTTTTCATTCGTGGGTCAATATTGCTTTTATCTTAATGCCATGTGTTATTGCCTGCCTGTTTATTTTTATTTCAACAAATTCTTTCATGGATGGGCCCCAAATGTTCAAACGGTTGTCTTAATCGGTCTGACCATTGTAGCCACATTTGTAACCGGTTCCCGGGCGTCTGTCATTGGTAATGCGACCATGTTGAGCGTTGGTGGTTTGTTGGCGGCGTTTTGCGGTGGGGGCAGAGGTCTCATCAAGATTATAGCTGCGCTGATTGTCGGCGCCTTGTTGCTACTTGCTTTGCAATCACTATATCCGGAATTTTTTGCGGCCTATCAGGCGCGTGTGGAAGGCCATTCCGAATCATCACACACCGTCGAAATTGAAAAGCGGGTGATAGGTGGTTTGCTGGATTGGACGGATGGCTGGGAAGAAGCTCCGCCCAGCCTGTTTGGCTATGGGCTGGGCGCGATGAGTAATGGCTCGGAAAAAATAAGCGCTTATGCGGCCCGATGGCGCGATGCCGGCTTTTGGACGGAGACGGATCAAGCCACGACCTTTTTTGAAGGCGGCTGGTATTTGGTGCTGGTTTGGTATGGGTTTCGGTTCTGGGTTGTCATCCATAGCCTTACCTTGGTGCTCAAATTGCGTGATTTGGAATACCGGTTCATTGGCTGTCTGGCTTGGGGATTTATCTCTATCATCGGTTTGCAAGGAACCTTGTCAATTCAACCACCTTTGTCCATCTGGTGGTGGCTGGCCGTGGGCTTGATTATATGCCTTGGCCACTTCGACCGTGGGCAGCCGGGGAAAAAACAAACACAAGATTTTAATTTGAATGCTGGCCATATTTGAGAGTCATCCCGTTCAGTATCGGGCTCCCGTCTACCAGGAACTGCAACGCCTGGTTCCCGACCGTTTCCATGTGTTTTACGCAACCGACGTATCCGTGCGAGGCAATCTTGATGTTGAATTTGGAAAAACCCTGGCTTGGGATGAGCCGCTGCTCGACGGTTATCCCAACACCGTCCTGAAACAGGAAAGGGGCGAGCCGTTGAAGGGGTTTTGCAGCTTGCGCGGCGGCGGAATTTCCCGCGTCTTTAATGACCATCGCCCGACAGTCATTTTGCAGACTCAATTTCTTTACGAATATGATTTTGCCGTGTTGTTTCAGGCCTGGGCCAGGCGGATTCCTGTTTGGATCCGTCAGGAAACCCAGGACGAGGCGTTTCAGCGTTCACGCAGCAAAGAATTTTTGCGGTCGATGACCTACCGGATTTTATATTCCTTGACGCAGAAGGCGTTTTATTTTGGCGAATTAAACCGGGAGCATCTCTTGCGGCATGGGATGCCGGAAGACCACCTTGTTCGCGCGCCTTACTGCACACCGGACCGTTTTCAAAATTTGTCGGAGGCGCAATTTGCCCAGATCCGGGAAGATTGCCGGAGCCGGCTCGGAATCGATCGGAACAGGATCGTGATCGGATTCTTTGGAAAATTGATTCCTAAAAAAAATCCCGAACTCTTGATGACAGCGGCACCTTTCTACAAGGAGGTTTTGAAGGACAAAGTAACCCTGCTTTTTGTCGGGTCCGGCGGATTGGAGGCGGAAATGAAAACGCAGGCCCTTCAATTGGAACAGCGTGGAATTCAAACTATTTTCACTGGCTTTGTCAACCAGTCGGCCATCCGTGATTTCTATGCAGCCACCGATATTTTGGTTTTGCCTTCACAACATGCCGGTGAAACCTGGGGACTGGTGGTCAATGAAGCCCTGCAGTCGGGCTGTGCGGTGGTGATTTCTGAAGCCGTCGGATGTCATCGCGAATTTGGCAGTTGGGAGCGGGTGCGAACCATACCAGTTGGCGATGCGATGGCCCTGGCACGGGCGGTGGAAGAGCTGGCTGTTTTTCCAAGGGAATTTGGTTGGGCGCGGGAAGGCATGAAGGCTTATTCCACATTGGCGGCCGCCAATGCGCTGGCGGTAGAAATCCGTTCTGAAATGAACCGCTCATGAAAATTCGTCTGGTGCTTTTGACGCATCCGGCTTCGCTTGCATCCGAAAGCATGCCACGGTTTGCCGGCATGATTGGGCATGCGATGGTGAAGCGCGGCCATGAAGTGGAAATGTGGACGTCGCCACAAAAGCTCGTCCTTCCGTTCATCAGGTCCGCCTTTGTTCGTAAATGGCTCGGTTATGCGGATCAATTTTTAATTTATCCACGAGAACTTTGTCGGAAGGTTAATCGCCAGCCCAAAAACACCTTGTTTGTTGTGACCGATCAAGCCTTGGGCATTTGGGTTCCCCGTTTGGCGCATCGTCCCCACGTGATTCATTGCCATGATTTTATGGCGCTAAAATCCGCCCTCGGGGAATTCCCGGAACATTCAACGAGCCGGACGGGGCAATGCTATCAGCGTTTGATACGAAAAGGATTTTCCCGGGGCAAAGCCTTCATTTCTGTTTCTAAAAAAACCCGGGAGGAACTCCATCGCTTTTTGCCGCAGGCACCGCCCATTTCTGAGGTCGTTCATAATGGCTTGAACCATCCTTTCCGGCCCATGGAACTGGCGGAGCGGATTTCCCTGCTGAAAAAAACTGGGGTTGAGATTTCGGAGCATGGCCTGATTGTTCATGTCGGCGGCAACCAGTGGTATAAAAACCGGCGGGGAGTGTTGGAAATTTACCGGGCCTTTGCGGCGGCTCATCCTCATCCTCCATCGCTTTGGATGATTGGAGCCACGCCCACGGATCAATTGCTGAATCTGGCCGCGTCCGTTCCCGCTCCGGGAAAGGTGCATTTTTTATCCAGTCTGTCCAACGAACAGGTCAATGCGGCCTACTCTCACGCGCGTGTTTTGTTGTTTCCCAGTCTGGAAGAGGGCTTCGGCTGGCCCATCGCGGAAGCAATGGCCTCCGGATGTCCAGTCATCACCACCGATGCCGCCCCCATGACAGAAGTGGCCGGTGACGCGGCTCGCTTGATTCCGCGGATGCCTGCGGATGCAGCCGGACGGGAGGCTTGGGCAAAATTCGCCGCCGGCATCTTAAATGAATTGGTAATTATGAATCAAACCAGCCGGGCAAACCTCCTTGTTAAAGGCAAATTAAATGCTATGCGGTTTGATGCGGAAGCTGCGCTGGTTGCCTATGAGCGGATTTATGAGCAGGCGCTGGGGTCAAGTTAACGGCGAGGGGTCTTTCCGAGTTTGACAGGATAAATGCTGTTGAACCGATTGGGAACACAACGCGAATCAAATATTTCAATGCTGAAATCAAAAAACGTTTTTTATTTTTTGCGTTTAGGTTTTAGTTTTTTGGGCAGATGAAAATCCTTCACATCATCGCCAGCATGGATCCGTGCACGGGCGGAACCTGCCAGGCAATCCGCAACCTGGCCCTGTGTGCAAAGGAACAGGATGTTACAATGGAAGTGGTTTGCCTGGATGACCCAGAGTCAGATTATCTTGCTCATGAGAGTATTCGGATTCATGCCCTGGGAAAAGGTCGCACCGCCTTGAGCTATCATCCGGCCTTGCGGCCTTGGCTGGAGAAGAACCTACCCCATTTCGATGCGGTCATTGTTAACGGCCTGTGGTTATATCCGGGCTACCTGATGTCAAGACTGTCGCGGCTTCCGAATGCACCCCACTATTTTGTGTTTCCCCACGGTATGCTGGATCCTTGGTTTCAACGTGCGCCCGGACGCCGCCTGAAAGCCATCCGAAACTGGTTCTATTGGAAGCTCATTGAAAACAAGGTCATTGCCAATGCCAAGGCGGTCTTGTTTACCTGTGCCGAGGAGATGCGACTCGCACGCGAAACATTTCAACCTTATCAACCCAAACACCAGATCAACGTGGGCTTCGGAATTTCC
>Ga0302320_10005209_pt1 | contig 29235 bp, 22 predicted proteins | sample Bog_T0_3_FD_202130 | JGI IMG/M metagenome (GOLD analysis project Ga0302320, IMG submission 202130) | Peat permafrost microbial communities from Stordalen Mire near Abisko, Sweden - Bog_T0_3 | ecosystem: Environmental > Terrestrial > Soil > Wetlands > Peat | place: Sweden: Abisko, Stordalen Mire...
ACTCTGACCTTCTCATCGGTAAAGTTGGACGACTCAACGGTCGCCAAGGCCGGCGTCCATTTGTCGTAACCGCAGAGACTTTCCCAAAACTCGATCAGCATGATGCATCCTATTCTTACCCATTCGGATTAAACAATAGAACTGTAAAATCCCGGTTCTCGAAAGCGAGACCGGGGTCGCTTGGAATTCCGATTGAAGCCTAGAATCCGCTCACCATTCGATGGTGACGAGCCTAGCCGGTGATCCGCCAACGTTGGTGATCTGGTGCATCCCCGGCGGCAACCAAGCCGTTTTGCCGGCAGGCAGCTCGATGGAGCGCGGCTGGCCGTAGTTCGACGGCTCGCCCTCCTCGGAGTTATCGATGATGTCGCGCAGATGCAATGCGGTGAGAGCCACTAGCAGGGTCTCGTTGCGTGCGCTGGCATCCTCCATGACCTTGCCAGGGACAAGCTCGATCCGGTCGAAAGTCAGGGCCTGCCGCGCTGTCCTAACGTTGACAACCACCAGAAGTGGGGGCCGCGTATCGGAAGAGTTGACATGCACGGTTTGCCTGCTGTGAACAAAGCTCCGCTCGCCCGACTTTAGAGCCACCGGTGAGCCATTCACCATGATTGTGCAGTCGTTGACTGCGAGCAGAATAACTCCAATTTCTGAGAGCGGATCGATGCTGAGACCTTCACTGCCATGCAACGTTGCCACCGAGACACGGGCCAGCCTTTCGTACGACTGCGACGCGCTGACGCCTAACGCGCCAAAGAGTACGCAAAGGAGGAGCAGGAATGAAGCCGATTTTCTCATTTGGATTTCCCTCAATCCCGTTTTACTTAAGCCGCGAAATCAATAAAACCGCGCTGGGGGTCGGTGGAGATTAGCTTCACCGTCACCTTGTCGCCTACGTCGAGGCCTTTTCCGCCCTGAACCAGCATTCCTTCTACATGCGGATCGAGGGTGCGGACGAAGGTGCCGTACTTGTTGACGCCGGTGACGATGGCGGGGAAGCTCTGCCCGATGCGGGGGTGCAGGACGACGGCGGCGATGCGCTTCTGCATCTCGCGCTCCACCTTGCGCGCGGCGTCTTCCATCAGCGTGCAGTGGACGGCGATGGCGTTGAGATCGTTCTCGGAATAGGGCGGGGGCTCGTGGGCCAGAAGCGCCTTCATCAGCCGCTGCGTGACCACGTCGGGAAAGCGGCGGTTGGGCGCCGTGGAGTGCGTGTAGTCCTGGACGGCCAAGCCGAAGTGGCCAGGGGAAGGCTCGTTGGGCTTGACCAGCACGTACTCGCCGGGACCCATGAGCTTGATGACAGCCAGCGAGAGGTCGGGGAAATGGTCGGGATCTTTCTGCTTCTGGGCGAGGAGGAAGTCATTGAGGGCCTTTGAATCTGGTTCGGCGGGCAGGGTTGCGCCTAAGCCCGCAGCCACCTCGACAATACGATCCCAGCGCTTGGGGGTGCGGACGATGCGGCGGATGGAGGCAACGCCAGCAGCTTCAAAGGTGCGGGCTGCGACTCCATTGGCCGCCACCATGAACTCCTCGATGAGTGATGTGGCGCGGTTCTTCTGCTGGCGGACGATGGAGACCGGCTGAGCTTGGCCGGATGAGTCAGCCTGCATTTCAGGGCGGGTTTCGACGGTTTCAAGATCGAGCGCGCCATGCTGGAAGCGGCCGCCCACCATGCGCTGGGCGGCAGAATCCTGAAGCTTGAGCTGGGCGGCCAAGTCGGTGTTGGCAGCTACTTTGGCGGGAGCGGGACCAGTGCCCTCCAGCCATGCGCCGACGGCGTTGTAGGCAAGTTGCGCGCGGTTGCGGACAAGTGCCGCGTAGACCTTGCCGTCCGTGGCAGTACCGGCGGAGTCTACGGAGAATTCGATCACGTGCGCGACGCGGTCCTGATTCTCATTGAGCGAGGTGATGCCCTCTGACAACTCGGCGGGGATCATGGGAAAGACTTTGACGCCGGTATAGACGGAAGTGGTCTCGCTGCGGGCGTGGGTGTCAATGACCGTGCCAATCTTGACGCGCGCATCGACGTCGGCCACGCCGACGAGCACGCGAATGCGGCCGTCGGGGAGTTGCTCGGCCCACTCAATCTGGTCGAGATCGCGCGAGGTGTCGTTGTCAATGGAGGACCAGAGCAGCTTGGTCAGGTCCTGAATGCCAGGGATGGTGGGCGGCGCAGGATGGGCCTGAATGGCCGCGAGTTCCGCATCGGTTCCGGCGGGAAAATCAGGCTGAAAACCGTGCTCGATCATGGAGGCGTGGGCCGCGACGGCAAGATTGAAGTGCAAAGGCTGGCTGGAATGCATGACGAAATAGGTCTCCTCGGGGGTGAAGAGCAAGGCTACCACGGCAGGGGACGGTGTGAGGAGAATGGGCGGGACGGTCTGGGTTTCGCAGTATCCCACCCTAGCCGCAAAAAACAAAGACGCGGCGAGGGTGGGGTACTCAAAGTGCTATCTGTGAAAATGCTTTATTGAATGCCGAGGTCGGCGAGGACCTTGGGCTTTGCTTCGTCCTGAACCAAAAGGTTGTGGCATGCCGAGCAGTCCTGCGTGATGCTCTTGCCGTCTTTGGCTGAGTGGTCGCCATCGTGGCAGCGGAAGCAGCCCGGATAGCTCATGTGGCCGATGTGGTTGGGATGCGTGCCCCAGGTCACCTTCATATACGGAAAGACATTCTGGCTGTAAAGGACCACGAGTTCGTCGCCCGCGGACTTGACGAGCGCTGCCTTTGAGGGCAGCACTTCGGGATGCTGCGTGCGATAGAAATCCTCAAGCTGCACGGGAATCTTGGTGCTGGCTTCGGCTTCGCTGGCGTAGCTGGCCTTTAGCAGTTCCAGGCCCTCTTTGTGAACCCAGGGAAGCTCGGGTGAGACAGCGCCCTCGGCCATGGCGCGGTTGAGCGCGTCTTCAGCGGTGACAAAGGTGTGTGCGGCGCGGTTGTGGCAGTCGATGCAATCCATCACACGGCGTTCGCCCTGTGGAACGGCGCTGCCGTTGGCGGAGGCGGCAAAGACGGTCTCGGTGCCATCGTCGTTGCGCTTCTGCACCCAGGGGATGGTGGTGCGGGTTGGGTCGGTGGCGATGTATTCGATGTGGCCCAGGTGGACGCCATGAATCCCAGTGAGATGCGAGAGGGAATCGCGGCCGCCCAGGTGCAGAACCAAGACAGTCTGCGTTTCGGTGTTCTTTTCGTCGTCGGCAAAGGTGGACTTGACCAGCAGCTTCTCGCCGATAAACCGGGCCGGTGTATGGCAGGCCTCGCAGATATCTCGCGCGGGGCGCAGGCTCTTGACTGGCGATTCAATCGGGGTTGGATAGCGGTCGAACGCGACCTCGACAAGCTGCTTGGTTCCATTGACCTTTGCGGCAAAGTAGGAAGACGCGCCGGAGCCGATGTGGCATTCCACACAGGCTACATGGGAGTGGGCGGAGATTTTGTAGGCCGTGTACTCCGGGTGCATTACGTGGCAGGACTGGCCGCAAAACTGTGGGGAGTCCATATAAGCCGCGCCGCGATAGCTGGCCATGGAGACCACCAACAGGTTGACGATGGTGGCTACCAGAACGATGTCCAGGCCGTGGCGGAAGATGCGGTCGTTGAGATCGATCTTGGGAAATTCAGCCGGAATCTGGCCGGCTTTCTGGAGCATTTTGCGGCGCAGAAAGACGCCCACAGGGATCAGCAGCAGGCCGACGATAAACAACCCTGGCAACAGCAGGAAGAAGATGATTCCTAGGTAGGGGTTATCGTTGGGGCGGCCGAAGAGCTCAACGAGCCAGTAGGCGATCATGGTGACGCCGGAGGCGGTGGTGATGGCGCCGCCGGCCAGGCTGATGGGGTTGTTGCCGAAGAACAGAGCTGGCCGCACCCAGCCTTCGCGGAATTTTTGCAGCAGTGGCACGCTGTCCCTCGCTCAAAGTTGGATGGCCCGCCTTGGAGGGCGGGCCGGTTATGCTGCTACTTCTTCAAGGAGCGTACAAACGCTACCACATTGTCGAGATCCGCGCCTGCAACTCCGGCGACCGGCTTCATTGAAGCCGTACCAGCCGTAACGGCCTTCTTCAGGTCCGCATCGCTCATTGCCTGCGCGGTTGGGCCGCCGAGGGGGTTCACTTTTGCCTTGGGAAGATTGCCTAAGCCTTCGGCGCCGTGGCACATCTGGCACTTGGCTTTGTAGACCGCCTGGCCAGCCGGTACAGAGGCGGCTTGAGCCAGTTGGGCAGCGCTGGCCATACAGATCACGGTGGCCAGCATCATCAGACTACGGATCGACTTTGTCATTGCGAGACTCCTTGAAGTTTGGCGGCTGGTGCGCGGAAGCAGCCCCTGCCGAATGGATTGTTTCACAAACCGGCTACCTGTGACAGGCCAAAGGCCGCCGAGGAACCGGGAAAATGATTGGATAGTCTTTGGGACGGCGAGGAGCTTGCCCCTGCAACTGCCCATTAACTCGATAGACTTGCGATCTTGCTTTTTCAGATGAACGTGCTTAGGTGGTGGGTACGCTTGAAACAGAGATGGACCGGTAAAGCCCTTGAGCCCGGTCCATCTCCACAATCTTCGGCAGAACAGCGGTTTCGATTAGAACTCGTAGTGTACTCCGAGCATAACGTTGTTGGCGTGGAAGACGCGCGGCGCTGTGGCGCCCGCAGTCCCTTCGGTCAAACCGGTCGGAACCCCGATTGAACCGCAGGGAGTGATGGTTGCCGTGAGAGAGGTTGCGGTGCTGCACAACGGTGAGCCGGAGGGTCCGCCCTCGCCGTAGCCGTAGTAGTTGAACTGGGCTTTCCAGATCAGTCCCGGATGCATGGTGTAAGCCAGGTTCACAAAAGGGGACTGGTAGGTGGAGACCATGGAGCCGTTCACATCGCGGGCGTCGTTGAAAAAACGGCTACCATTTACGGCGCTTGCAGTGTAACCCAGATTTGCGTGAACCTTGTCTATCGGGGTATAGGAGAGCGACACCATTCCGAACTGGGTGGGCGCGCTCATGAAGTCCCTGGCCAGCCATGTCGCGTTCCCGACGCAAAGGTTGGGTGCGCCCGAGCTGGTGACAGTGGCTGCGCCGGCGAAGGCGGGGGTGGTAGCCGTAGCGGCTGCGGCGCCGCTGCTGTAACAGATGTTGGTTGCTGCGTACACGTCGCTATAGGAGTAATTGAGGTTCACTCCATAGTGCTCGCTCGGCGACAATACCAGGCCCATGCTGCCCACGCGGCTGTAGTCGATGTGGTTGAGCGGGCCGTTGTAATTGGCATCGCCCGCGGCAACGACATCCTGGTTGTTGTTGGTGTTATTGTGGCGCTCCCGATCGCTGTAGGACCCAGAGATGGTCGCCCAGGTCTTCGGCCTGTAGAGCGTATGCACACGGAAGATCTTGAATTGACGCTGACCCACCGCGGTGAATGCGTTGTCGGCATAGCCGATCTCCGCCGTGCCGTTCAGATCCCAATCCTTGGTGATCCGCAGCGCGGCGTTGAAGACTCCCGCATTCTCGTTGATGGAGATCGTTCCGCTTACCGGATCACTTACCACGATCGGAATCGGGCCCTGGTGTGGAACGCCCTGACCGATGTTGCGGTTGCTGAAGCGGTAGGTGAGTGCAAAGCGCGCGCGCGCCGATGCGTCCCAGCTTGCCGTCAGATTGTTGATCAGGTACTCCTGGCCATAGTAGTTGTAGGCCTGGGCTCCTGTGTTGCCGTGGGGCAGCGATCCAGTTCCGGGAGTCAGAGTGCCGGAGTAATAGATGGTTTCGTTGCCGGTCGAGGTCTTCGTATCGGTAGGCGTTAAAAGGGTCGCGGGAAGCGGGATAAAGGCGGCACTCGGCTCGTGCGTAGAGGAGTAGGTTGCCTGATCAGCGAGGCTCACGGTTGAAGAGGCGCGCCAGACGATGCCGAAGTCGGCCCCGATTACGGTGTGCTGCGCGGTGGCGTTGCCGCCCGAATCGGTAGCTGAACGGACTGCGCCATTGAGACCCTGCACACTTTCATAGTAGGAATTGAGGTTTGACTGGCCGCGGGTGTAGTGAACGTCGCCGTTCATCACAATATTCTTGATGCCCGAACTCTGCAGGCGCAGGGTTTCAGTCGGCGTCCAGATACGGGTGGGCTGGGTGCGTGTGTAGTGTGTCATCACCGCGCAAGCTGGGTTGATGACCGGCAGGTTTGTCGAGTTGTTGGAGGGCGACAATATCGTATAGTTCGTCGCGCTCGTGTATCCGGAGCCCATGCTGGTGGTCGTGCAGGCGCCGATGCCGTACGGCGTGAAGCTGGTGAAGTTGCCCAGGTAGGCCGGGGTTCCATCGGATTCCTGCACATTGAAACCGCTTGGATTCAGGGTGTAGAAGGTGTCGGACTTGTAGTGATTTGCCTGCACCTCCAGGGTAACCTTGGTTCTAGCTTGCGGCTTCCAGTCGATTGCGCCGAGGAAGTCGTCGCTGCCGTTGCGCTGATACTGCTCAAGCAGGGCGTTGTACTTCATGTTCAAAGGTGTGTAGGAGGGGCTGAGCGCCGGACCCTCCATAGTGCTGTGAGAGTACGCGAGCCGATAGGTGAATACATCGAGCGGTCTGAGCGTGAGGTTCGTGTCCGTCATGCGGCGAACAATGTTGAACCTCACAGGCGAAGTGTTGACCTGCGACCACGGGGCAGCAGCGGTGAGGACGCCGTTGACGTTGTTGTTGATCGACAACCCGGAGGGCAGGTTCGGGTTGGCCAGCAGATCGTAATCTGAATAGAGCCGGTCGCGCCGGAACAATCCCGAGAACTCGTAAGCCTTCCCCTTGGTGGCATCGAGTTTGGCCATGATGTTGGGATCGCCGCCAAACCCCGTACCGAACGCGGATAGATGATCGAACAAGGAGTGCTTGTTGCCGGGAAGCGCGCGCATCTCGAAGGTCTCACCCTCAACACGCGGACCGCTTTGAAGATTGACGAGCGTGTCGTACATGGCGTTGCTGCCCGAAAGATTGGTCATGCGCCCGCCCATGTCGATGGTGTGATGGCTCGTGTAACCATCCGGCGTTGAGAACTTCGACTCTGGAGCCGGTGCGGCAGGAGTGGCATCCTGCGCGAGTGCGATTCCTGCCGTGGCAAGGAGCATGACGACGGTCATGGCACCTGCAACGCGGCGGACTTTTGCGGATGTGGGCTGTTGATTGATGAGCCCTGAAAACCGACCGTTATTCTTCATATAAAGCCTCACTTGAAAAAGAGCGCTGTTCCTGAAAACAAAACCTAAAAGCCTTGTGCAAACCCTGGGCGGAAAGGCTGCCGCCACTTTCCTTCGAAAGGGCGGCAGTGCTTCCTCATCGTGTAAACGCCGGACTGACATTCGAGCCGTGGATGAATGTGTGGCAGGTGACGCAAGGCGTGACAGTCGTTGAACCTGCATCCAGACCGTGAACCCCTCCTTGTGAAAGCGGGCTATGGCACTGGTTGCACAGCGTGGCAATCGACGGCATGTTCAAGAGCCTCGGATTCTGCGTTCCGTGCGGCGTATGGCAGGTAACGCAGCCTTCGGCACGGACCGGAGCATGCTCGTAGGTGAAGGGTCCGCGCACGTCGGTGTGGCACTTAGTGCAGATCTGGTTCTGGTCTTCGGTCGATCTCAGGTTGTTTGCCAGGAAGGTGCCATGGACGTCGTGGCAGTCCGTACACTTGACCAGGCCTTCGTTGACCTTGTGATGGATAGGCATGTTGAACTGCGCCTTCTGGTCAGCGTGGCACTGGTAGCAGAGCGTGGGCTGCGGAGCCTTGAGCAGCGTCTCCTCCTTACTGCCGTGAATATCGTGGCAGCTTATGCAGCCGACGCCGGCTTTGGCATGGGGAGAGCGCTCGAAGTTGGGATGCGCGCCAGCGTGGCAGCCGAGGCATTTTTCGTCCACCTCTTTGGTGGTCGCCTTGGCGGGATTGAAGATCTTGGTAACGTCTCCGCCGCCGTCGACGTGCGCCTTGCCAGCGCCGTGACAGTTCTCGCAGGTTGCGCCGTTGCTGCCATGCATTTGGGCCATCTTGGTGTGGGGGTTGTCAGCGAATTTCTTGCCCACCTCTTCATGGCAGGTAGCGCAAACCTCACCACCAACATAGTCGCCGGGAGCAGTATCCTTGGTCTGTGCGGTGGCGGTCTTGGCAACTGAATCGGCTTTGGGAGCCTGAGCTCCGAGAGCAGTGGCGCCCAGGATGCCTGCGCCCAGCATCAACATCAAACAAGCTTGCAGTCCCGGCCACCTGCCCGGAGCCGCACCGATCGGCAATTGCGTTACAGGCCCTGCTCTATGCATGAAAAATACCGCCTTGTGTGATCTCATCGATCCCTCCGAACTCAACTCTACCAACGTCCGGTTGCACAATACGCCAATCCCACGGTGGGAATGCCGGATCGTCTACAGGCTCGCTGGCCCAAATCAACCGAAGGATCTGTTTGTGCGGAGCATCACTTCATGATCGGAAGATTACGGTTTCGTCATCTTTGCCGCGGTGACGCCGATCACATTCGATATATAGAGTGATTCCGCTTCCAGTTTCCACTTCCAAAGTGACGTGGATTGCCCCATGCTGATAGCCGCGTGGAAGGCAATTGGGACTCTCCGGCCTTCCGCATTCACGGCTGCTCCTGGAACCCGTAAAACGGCGTGGGGGGTAATACTCCTTTCGGAAGATAAACACAGTTTTGGTTAAGTTTCTGTGCAGAACTGGTCAGTGTTCGCCAAAATACCGCAAAGCCGGTTATCCACTGGGCGCTCTGGGTCTGCGGGCGTTCACAAGGCTGGCTGCCTGGCCGGCGGCCGATCCTGCGTGAGAATAGTGCGAGAACCTTGGCATTCAGTTGATGCTTGGGAAGCAAATAGGCGAGAGCAGCAGCCTCTCAGAGACGTGAGGTCCATCACATCCATGGGGCTGTCTGCTCCGGCAAACTCGAATCGAGCAAAGGTCTCATTTTCGTGGGACCAAGGTGTTTTTACATTTATCGGGCGCGTGGGCATTTGTGCGCGGGACACTCGAAACGGCCTGGGCGAAAGTGCTTGATCGGCGTCGGAGAGGCAGCACGATGGCAGACGCAGAGATCGCGGGAGTAACACACACGCGGCAGAAGCACCTGAGCCGTCAGGTTCCGGTGGGGTGCGCGGCCTGCGCCAATCGCCGCCCCGGCTGGTTCTGCTCTCTGGGCAGCGCGGTTCTTGCCGATCTTGAGCTGGTTACCAGCACGATTTCCCTTCCTGCGCAGGCTTCCTTGTTTACGCAGGGCGAAGACGCCAAATGCCTTTATTTGATCTGCGGGGGCTATCTTAAGCTGACTGCTGGTCGGCTGGAGGATCGCCAGATGATCGTCCGGGTGGCCGGACCTGGCTCGATGCTGGGCCTTTACGCGGTTCTCTCCCACGGCGTCTATGAGGTTTCAGCCGAATCACTGACCCCCGCGCAGCTCCGGCCGGTGGAGCGGGAGCGGTTCCTCGGCTTCCTGCGCAGCCACAAAGAAGCGCAAATGCGGGCCGTGCAATGCATCTGCCAGGAGTACCGTTTTGCGTTGCAGGACGCCTGCCGCGTGGCGCTGGCCGAGACCGTGGCCGCCCGCCTGGGTCGCCTGTTGCTGGAGCTGGCGAACCAGATCGGAGAACACCTGAATGGCGGAGGCTTCCGATTCCCGCTGCTGCTAACCCACGAAGAGATGGCCTCCATGGTCTGTACGACCCGCGAAACCGTTACCCGCACGCTCGGACAGTTCCGCAAGGATGGCTGGATCTCGATCGAAGACTCTCTGGTCACGCTTCACCAGCCGGACCGGTTGCAATCGCTCGCCTAGGCTGCGAATTGCTGAAAAGCCGCTCTCGTCTGGCCTGCTTCCCGAGTCCAAGAGCTATCATTGAGTTGTCAGCTTTCAGTTTTCAGTTGCCATCACTGACTGCGGGCGATCTTGAAACTGACCACTGATCTCAGGAATAAAACTGTTCAGGTGGGAGTTCATGCCGCGTATGATGCGTCTTTTTGCTTGTTTTTCCCTTGTTCTTCTTTCTTGCTTCGTTGCAGTTGCCCAAGACCCGGCTCCGGCTCCTGTTGCGGCTTCAGCCCAGCCCGCCGTCACCTCGGCTGTGAGCCCTGAGAATCAAGAGTTCCAGAAGATTGAGGATTCCTGGTCCAATGCCGTCAATCTGCGTGACCAGTATGGGCTGGAACTCGTCCTATCTCCTTATTTTTTGGATGTATCCGCCACAGGCGACATTACCACCCGCAACCAGCAGGTTGCCATGGCGATTTCCGGCGAGGACAAGACCATCCATTTGGAACAGAGGGTGATCACCGTGCGCATGCTGGGCGACATTGCCGTAGCCAACGGAACCTATACACTGCACCACAAGGCCGGCTCTGCACAAGTGGACGAGAAGGGCGTTTTTACACACGTCTTCCAGCGGGTGCATGGGGCCTGGCTTTGCACCAACTCCCAGCGCACCGTGCTGCGCACAGACTCGAACGCCAAGACGAAGAAGCAGTCCAACGCCGAGATGCCATTCCACGTTCCGCTGTTCAGCCGGTAGCGGCAGCGGGGGTCCTTGCCCGTCAACTTGCCAGCCGGCTGGTTCCCTGCAAGCGAATCGACACATGAACGAGGCTGAGCGCGGCCGGAGTAACGCCGGCGATGCGGCTGGCCTGACCAATGGTGACCGGGCGCACCCTCTCCAGGATTTCTCGCATCTCGCGGGAAAGGCCGCTGATGGCGCGGTAGTCGATCCAGGCGGGGATGGCGACTGCCTCGGCGGCCTTCAGCTTTTCGATGGACTTCTTCTGCTGATCCAAATAGCCGGCGAACTTGATCTCGGTCTCAACGGCGCGAGCCTCATTACGCAAAACGGCCCTGCGGGCTCTCGCGTCCTGGCTTGTATCCTCGCCGGCCAGTACCGCAGACAGATCCGCGAGCAAGGGCTCCCGCGCGAGGGCATCGCGCAGCACGCCCAAAACCGGCTCGATGGTGACCTCTGGCCGCTTGAGCAGTTGCGCCCAAGTAAGTCCGGCGGTGGCCGTCAATTCGCCGAAGCCTGCCGAGGCCAGCTTCTCGACGCTGATCTTTTCCGTCGTCAGCATGCTTTCCAGAGCGGTTCTCCGCGCCTGCTTTTGCTCGTACTCCGCCCAGGCCTCATCGCCGATCAAGCCCAAGTGACGGCCATACGGGGTGAGACGGCGATCGGCGTTGTCAATGCGCAGGTGGAGGCGAAACTCGGCGCGCGAGGTGAACATGCGGTAAGGCTCATTGATACCCTTCGAGATGAGGTCGTCAATCAGGATTCCGGTGTAGCCCTCGCTGCGGTCCATGGTGAAGGGCGGCTCGCCTTTGAGCCAGAGGGCGGCGTTGATGCCGGCCATGATGCCCTGGCAGGCTGCCTCTTCGTAGCCGCTGGTCCCGTTAATCTGGCCGGCGAGGTAGAGGCCCTCCATGCTCTTGACGCGCAGGGTGCGATCCAGCTCGGTGGCGTCTACACTGTCGTATTCAATGGCATAGCCGGGGCGCAGCATCTCTGCATCTTCGAGGCCGGGGATGGAGCGCACAATCTGGAATTGCACCTCCATGGGCAGCGATGTGGACATTCCGTTGATGTAGACCTCGTGGGTGTTGAGGCCCTCGGGTTCGAGGAAGAACTGGTGCTGGGTCTTGTCAGGGAATTTGACGATCTTGTCTTCGATGGACGGGCAATAGCGCGGACCGATGCCCTCAATCTGGCCGGAGTACATGGCCGAGCGATGCACATTTTCGCGGATGATGCGGAGGGTATCTGGAGTGGTAAAGGCGATGTGGCAGCTGATCTGCGGCTGGACGATCCTCTTCGTACGGAAGCTGAAGGGAGTGGGGTCGGCGTCGCCCGGCTGCTCCTGAAATGTCTCCCAATGGATGGTGCGGCCGTCGAGACGGGGCGGCGTGCCTGTCTTGAGGCGGCAGGTGCGCAGGCCCAGCGCGCGCAGCGCCTCGCCGAGCAGCACCGAGGCCGGCTCACCGCTGCGGCCGGCGGGATAGCGCTCCTCACCGCAGTGGATGAGGCCGTTGAGAAAGGTTCCCGTGGTAATGATGGTGGCGCCAGCCAGCAATTGGCGGCCATCGCGAAGTTTGAGGCCGAGAACGCGGCGGCGCGAACGAACCGGGCTTGGAAGCTCGTCTATTCCGTCCCGCCCATTAGTCCCTGGTTCCTCCTCCATCAACAGACCCACCACCTCGGCCTGGCGGATGTGAAGGCCGGGCTGCGACTCCAGTACCTCGCGCATCTTCACGCGGTAGAGCTGCTTGTCACACTGGGCGCGCGGACTCCAGACGGCGGGGCCGCGGGAAGTATTGAGCAGGCGGAACTGAATGCCCACTGCATCGGCTACCTCGCCCATGACACCGCCCAGGGCGTCTACCTCGCGGACAAGGTGGCCCTTGGCCACGCCGCCGATGGCCGGGTTGCAGCTCATCTGCGCGATCAGGTCGAGGTTCATGGTGATGATGGCCGTCCTGAGCCCCATGCGCGCCGCCGCCATAGCCGCCTCGCACCCGGCGTGGCCAGCGCCCACCACCACGACATCGTATTGTTCGGTAAACGCCATTGGACTCCTGAAAAATCGACTACATGGCTATTCTACGGATTCCGGACTTCGGGCGCAGAAAGCCAAGCCTGTAACGCGGAGGCGGGGCTCCTCTATAATTGGGCGTCACTCAATGCAGAAAGAACGGCGGGGGCTGTCGGGCGAAGTGATGACCTGTTTGTGCGGAAATCCAGTGGATGGCGCTGACGCGCTTTGCGCGCGGTGCGCGGCTCTGCGCATCCTGGAACTTGGCGCGGACGCGACCGAGAAAGAGATCAAGGCCGCATATCACGTTCTGGTCAAGGTATGGCATCCAGACAGATTCCAGGGCGACAAGGCGTTAAGGGAAGCTGCGGAGGCAAAGCTCAAGGCCGTCAATTCGGCATACGTATTTCTCTGCTCGAAATCCTCGCAGGCAGGAAGAGACAGCAGGCGAGAACCGGAATCCGCCTACACAGCGTACCAGGAACCGCAAACGAAGACTGAATCTGCCGATGCGCCGCCTACAAGAGGCGAAGCTGTGCCTGCTGCGATTCCAGCGCGGAGTTCTTACCGATGGATCTTTCCAGCCGTCAAGATCGTTTTCAAGATTGCCGGCGTTGCTTTTGTGCTTCTGCTGGGCCGGTATCTCTGGATCGCGTTTGATGTTCCAGCTCCTTCCAGCGACGATGCGGAAAGATCGCTCGCTTTGGGCAAAGTGAGCGTGCTGAATGAGCTTGCCGCGCCAAAGCAAAGATTTCTGGAGGCAGTGGAGCAGGATCTGCGCAGATTGGACCCGCGCAAGCCAGCGCCGGAGACCTTGCCGCAAGCGGCGGAGCCAGTACCGGCGGCCAATTTGCACACCCAACCCGCGACGCCCGCGCAAGTTGCCAAACGGCAGCCGGCCAAGGCTCCGCCCGCGCCGGGCAAGGTCCGTTCCTACATCACCATTGGTTCAACCCGAGACGAGGTGCTGGAGCAGCAGGGAACCCCAACGGCATCGTCTGACGATAAACTCGTCTACGGCCGGTCGGAACTGTACTTGAAAGACGGCTCAGTGATTGGCTGGAGAATCGACCCTGTCTCCTCGCCGATCCGAGTCAAGCTCTGGCCGGCAGCTTCAGTGGACCCAGACCCAGGTTATTTCGCAGCTGGCTCGACAAGAGATTTTGTCCTGGCGGTTCAAGGCACGCCAACGGCGTTTTCTGAAAACAGGTTTGAATACGGCGGCTCGGTCGTCTATTTTCAGAACAACCGGGTGGTCAGTTGGAAGAACGATCCTGCATCGATCCCGCTGCGGGTGCAATAGCCGCGGTCGGCGTTCCCGTCGCAGAAAGCACCCCGCCGCGATATGCCGGCCCAGCTCGTTTATGGAATCGTATAGTGCTTGATCTGAAGCATGAATCTGTACGCTCGGTGCAATTTGTGAACAGGAGCAGTCAATCCTGAGATACCGGAGGGTTCGTTAACCACCGGGAGCCCTCGTGACTGGACCTTGGCGACATTGGGTCCGTCGCTTCTGTCATAAAGATCGCGCACCTTTTCATCGCGCTTGTAGTAGATTCCGCACTTCTTGTTCGCCCCAAAGGATCGAACAACAACAAACGTTCCATCCTTTGGCTCGATCATAGAAGTATCGAAAGAGTATGCATCCCCCTGAAAGCCGATCAGATTGGCTTTTCCTTTTACATCCATGCCGCCACACTGCGTAGTATGCACGGGCAGATTCCCTGTGCAGTAAAGCAGGCGCATGGTGGAGGAATGGGCCTGGATTTGCTGTAACATCTCCGCGCCTACCGCCGCCTCGGTGCTGGGTGAAGAGAAATGAGCACCAATCAGTGTTCCATCTGCCATCTGCACGGTAACACCCATACACAAAAGAAGGTGTGGGTAACAGATCTCGATCGGATCCTGACCCACACGGTCTTCATCCAGATAAATCGCCATTGGCTTCTGCCTCCCTCGAAGTCGCTTCCTCCAGCGCAATCTTGCTTTGGCTATAATGCAGAATACCCGACGGCTAATAGCCGATCCCCGAAAACGTGGGCCCCTGTCAATGAAAATTAACCACCTTCCCGGTTCTCGCGTCCAATGGAGTAGTCAACTAGCGGGAGAAGCAAAAAGAATGCGAAATCGTTGGGGTGTGGCGATGCTGCTGGCCGCTGGGTGCGCGATGGCGGCTGCTGGGCAGGGCAAGGACAGCTTTACGCCGATGGCGCTGGATGCGGGTTTCGGGCCGATGGACATTACCGAGCCGGCCATGAAGCCGGAGGAGATCATTCGCCAGTTCGCCGCCAAGGAGAGCGAGTTCCAGCGGGCGCTGAACCACTATACCTATCGCCGCGTGGCGCGCGTGCAGACCATCGACGACGATAACAAGGTGAGCGGCGAGTACTATCAGGTGGACGATGTGATCTTCGACTCCACGGGCAGCCGCACGGAGAAGGTCGTTTACGCGCCGGAGAACACATTGGACCGCGGAGGGGTCTCGATGTCGCCCTCCGATCTTCAAGACATCCAGCACGGCTATCCGTTTGTTCTGACCGCCGAGGATATTGGCCAGTACGACGTGAAGTACGTGGGCCGGCAAAAGGTGGACGAAGTGGACTGCTACGTCTTTGACGTGGGCCCGAAGGTCATCGAGAAGAAGAAGCGCTACCTGCTTGGCCGCATTTGGGTGGATGCGACCGACCTGCAGATTGTGGTGACCAATGGCCGCATGGTTCCCGACGACACGCGCAAGAACAACGAAGATCTGCATCCGCCCTTCATGACCTGGCGGCAACAGGTGGATGGGCATTATTGGTTCCCGGTCTACACCAAGGGCGAGGGAATACTGCACTTCAGCGGCGGCAGCGGATACATGGCCCAGGACGTGCATATGAGAGATACGATCAAGTACACCGACTACAAGCAGTTCGGCTCGACGACGAAGATTATTTATGAGGGGCAGGATATTACGGCGCCGGAGAAGGCGCCGGATGCGCAACCGAAAAAATAGCCTACTCGGAGTCCATACGAAATAAACCACCACATGACTGTCATCCTGAGCGGAGCGCAGCGGAGTCGAAGGACCTGCGGTTTCCTTTCGATCGCACTCTTTTTCGTATCAACCCAGTTTGGCCGGATCACTGGTCTCCTCATCGTCAAAGAAAACAGAACCGTATACGGGCCCGACCTTGTTGCCACTGAGACTCACCAGCAATTTCGGGTTGATGCTCGTAGATGAGTACCCATGCCTTTCTTTCCATGAAGGGCTATCTAGCCACTTAGTGTTCTCCCCTACCTTACTGACCAAGCTGTCATGCTCTATGAGGTACCAATGATCTTTATGCGGAAATGCAATCCAGATATCCTTACCGTTGTATTTTTGGTTGATTGTCAGTCGGGACTTCAACTGTACCTTTAGCGTAGTTGTGCCGTTTATGTGATAAGCAAGGAAATCGGCACCTTGCCAATCGTCAGCCAATTTAATGCAGTTAAACCCGTAATCGGCGAGTGTAGCCGCGATCTTCTGGAAGTTGAATAGCTCCTTTTGTTTGGCGGAAAGTCTGCCGTATGGAACGTTTTCAAAGCGGATGTGTTTTTCGGTCATTTTTTGTCTTTCGATTCATAACGTTACAGCGATTGTATGTCTGCGTATGATTGCACCGTCCCCCTCTGATTGCACTTATTAGGGCAAAGGCAAAAACAACCGCAGGTCCTTCGACTCCGCTGCGCTCCGCTCAGGATGACAGTTTTGTGGGGATGCAATCTCTTCTCCCGGATCAACAACTGCTAACTTTACATCAATAAAAGAGGTACTTGCGCCAGCGGTCGTCGGCGCGGCCTAACATGCGCATGATCTGGCGGCTGGTGTGGAGCGAGAAGGGGCGTGGCTCGCGCATCAGAACCATGTCGTCGAGCTCGTGCAACATGCGGTTGCCTTTGGCGCGGTTGCAGCCGTGGCAGCAGGCTACCAGGTTCTCCCATGTGGAGTTGCCGCCGCGTGAGCGGGGAATGACGTGGTCGAGAGTGAGGTCGCCAGAGGGCAAGACCGTGCCGCAGTACTGGCAGGTGTTGCGGTCGCGGAGCAGGATGTTTTTGCGCGAGAGGGCGCGGGTCTGGTAGGGGATGCGGCGGTATTCCAAGAGCCGGATGACCGAGGGCATGGCCATGCGGCTGCGCTGGGCATGGAGAGTGAGGCCGTGCTCCTCCTCAGTGCGCGCAATGCCTTTGAGCACCAGCACCAGGGCGCGGCGCGCGCCGCAAATGTTGATGGGCTCATAGGAAGCATTGAGCACGAGCACGGGCATCTGGAGCATGTGAGCGGGCTGGACGGCGGCAAAGTCTCCGGAGTAGGCAGCGGCTTTGGCGATGGACTTCTGCTTGCGGGCATGAATCATAGCTTTTCCCAGCGACATCTCTTATCCCCTCGTCAAAAAGATGGTTGGTCTTGCGATGAGTAAATGCTTGCCGGTTGCACGGTTGCAGCAGGCGAGTTGGTGAGGTTGTCTTCCGCGCCGTCAAAAAATGCGCTGCGGCTGAATTCGTGAATGAGACGCGCCCTGGCCAGCGTGGCTACATACACCGAGGCCGCGCCGGCCCGGACAAGAGCCTGTGAGGCGGCACGGGCCGTAGCGCCGGTGGTCAAGATGTCGTCGATGAGCAGAATGTGCTTTCCAGCGACTGCGGTCGAATCGGAGACGGAGAAGGCGGCGCGCACATTCAATCGCCGCTGGCGTGGGGTGAGGCCAGCCTGGCTCTCAGTGGCTCGCAGACGCATGAGCGTGCTAGACGCCAGCGTGAGCCGCCACGCCGGGTGGGTTTTGCGCAACGCTTCAAGCGCGGCTGCGGCCAGGGAGCGGGCCTGGTTGAAGCCGCGTTCGGCGTGCTTCGAGCGGTGCAGCGGCACGGGGACCACCAGCATCTCGGCCGGCGCCTCGGCCGCCAGTTGGGCAATGGCCTGCGCCAGCATTTGGCCCAGCCCCTGCGCGGCCGGATGAAGCCGGTCATATTTGAGCGCGTGGATGGCCGCTTTCATGCGGTCCTGGTAAAGTCCGAAGGCCACCGCTCGTACAAAGGGCGGCGGGGCCAGGCGGCAGGATCGGCAGAGCGTGGTTGGACCCGAAGCCTGCTTCGGCGCGGCGAGGGTGTCACCGCAGCGCGCGCATGACGGGCCGCCCTGGACGGGAAACTCGGTCCAGCAACAATCGCAAATTGGCACGTAGGAGAGCTGCGGCAGAGGGGAGCCGCAGAGAGTACAAAAGGCAGGCAGGAGGGCACAACTCAAGGCGTCCATGGGACTTCGAAGTACGCGGGCGATAGCGCGCCAACGGGAAGTCTCCGATGGTGGAACGTCGAACGTCAGTGAACCGGAGTCACTGCTGAAGACGCACCTCACTTTGGGGCCGGCGCGGGAATGAGCACGCCGCCTTGCCGACAGTATACCCGGCGCGGGCGGGAGATGCCATGGGTTTTCAAAAAGACAGTTGTCAGGCGTCAATGGCCGGGAGGGTACATCCGCACTATTGAGCGGCAGCACGGCCAGCGCTTTGCAACCAGCCGCCAGGCCATAGATGAAACTCTTGCATGGCTGTTCCGGTTTAACCAAGCACGAATGCATTCAACACTGAACCGCGTCAGTCCGATGGGGTTCAAACAAGACGGGAAAGGCGCCGTCACGAAGATCGCCGCATGAACGCCGGAGCCGACCCGATAGAGGCCGTGGGAATGATGGTCAAGGGATACGCATTCTGAGGGCAAAGTCACGCCGATCGAAGCGATTGGCAAATCATTCGCATCAGTGTTCCAATCCCTCTTGTGCATTGTCCCTCGTATCAGTACCATTAGTCGCGTATCAGATACATGTCCTTTGACCATGGGGAACCGATGCAATCCGTCGAAGTGCAATCAAATCTTGCGCAATTGAGGGCCAAACGGTCAATCTCAGCAATTCAATTGGCAGCGGAAGCCGGTGTCAGCCGCCAGACAATTCACTCCATCGAATCCGGGCTTTATGTTCCAAACACAGTCGTCAGTCTAAAATTGGCTCGCATTCTTGACACGACTGTTGAGGAACTATTTCGACTCGAAGCGCCTCCCAAGCCGATTGAGGAAACAGCGGAAGTTCATATTCTTGGCGGGACCGCCTCAATGCCCAAGGGGCAGCCGCTGCGGTTGGCAACTGTCAATGAACATTTGGTTGCCGTAGCGCCTGATCCGGCTAGCTGGGGCCTTCAACCTTCCGACGCTGTTTATATTGAGCCTTTCCGCAGCAGCAAAAGCAGTGCGAATGCCAACGTTCGACTCCTGAGCGACAGCTGGAAGAATCCTGGGCGCATTCTTCTCGCCGGCTGCGATCCAAGCGCATCTCTGCTAGCGCATTCGCTTGAGCGGCAAGGCTTTGAACTTATCATCGCGTTCGAGAATAGTTCGCGTGCGCTTGATTTGCTGCATGAGGGACTGGTTCACGTCGCCGGCACGCATCTGGCCGAGAAAGCAGGCGACAAGGCCGATCTGCTTCCGATCACCAAGATGTTTCCTCGCAGCTCAATCGCGGTACTTTCCTATGCAACGTGGAAGGAAGGACTCGTCGTCGCAGAGGGAAATCCAAAAAAGATTACCGGCATTGGGGATCTGACACGGAAGGACGTACACATCACAAATCGCGAGCCTGGGGCAGGTTGCCGCCGACTGCTGGACGATCTGCTGAAGGCGCATGGAATCGCGAGCATAAAGGTGAAGGGTTATGACCGCAGCACACTGGGACAACTGCCCGCGGCGCGGCTGGTGCAAAGCGGCGAAGTGGATTGCTGCATCAGCACACAAGCAGCGGCGCTCACCTTGGGCTTGAGCTTTCTTCCACTCGCAGAGAAACCCTATCTGTTCGTCCTCCGCCGCACGCATCTCACACTGCCGCCCATTGAGGCGTTGGTCGGTATGCTGGGCCGCTCTGCATTCCGGCGCGAAGTTGAGTCTTGCGTCGGTTACGATATGCGCACTGCTGGCAACCGGCTGGTATAAGGCCATCGCGTATCCATCTGCGCCATCGCAGTGGTTCATGCCGGTCTACTATGAGCCGCGCCCGATCTTCAACGCCAAGTTGCAGAACTCAATCAAAAGGCAACGCATACAACGCCCTGCCAACAGGCGAACAGTGCAGGCCTGGTGTACCCATTCCTGGAATAATCGAGATGTGAGCTACCTGTCCCTCCCCTACCCCCACCCTATTCTGCAAAGAAATTCCTTGTTTTCAATAGGATACGGCTAGAGATTCGCTCCAAATTCCTGATTCTAATAAGGTTATTCGCAGATTCCGGACAGCAAAGGAGTTACGGTGTTTTTGGCGGCTCGTGAGCTTATGGCAGCGTGCCGGGTATTTCCTTGCTGGACTTCTACTCATGAGTATGCGCCGCCAGATCGAAATGATCTGCAAAGTAGATTCGAGGTCATGCATGCCCCGGAGGCGAGACCCTTCGGCGTCGCTCAAGGCAGGCTCGCTACCCCACGGACCACCCAGAGGGTACCCACCTGTCGGTGGGTACCCCGGCTCTGGGGCGCCCCGTGGCGACGGTGATCTTTCATTCGCACTCTCTTAGGACTAGAATTCAGAGAACAGGAGGGCGTGATGGCATCTGGAGCCGTGGTTCCGAAGCTTGACCAAAGCGCCGTGGAAGCCCCCAAAACGGCCTATGTGAAGAAGACATACTCGCCGGAGTACCTGGCGGAGCATGAAGCAGTGATGGCGCGGGTTCGCGAAGAAGGCGGAAAGCGCATTCGCCGCTCGGTGGAGAGATTGATCGCCATGGGGTTCTACGACAAGGACGGCAACCGCCTCAAGAAGGAGCTCCCCGCAGATATGCAGCCGGGCGCGGATCGCGACTTCGGGGGATAGCGGATCGCATCGTTCCACGGACCCGACGTTACCCTTCTAGTTCCTGAGTTGCCGGCATGGATGAATATTGCATTGGGGTAGGCTCCGTGCTCGACTGGGAAGCTGCGGGAGTTCTTCGAGCAAGGGAAGGCCTTGCTGGTTGCCGACTGACTTAGCTTCCGGGTTTCAGTGGCGAGACCTGGGGAACCTGGCGTAATCTTAGAGAGGAGGTTCGCTTTCAACATGAAAGAACAGGCTTTGAGAGAATTCTTGACGGTCCTCAAGAACCGTCTGCGTGGGCAGGAAAACAGCATGGAGACCATAGAAAAGCAGTTTGTGTTAGAACGGAACAAGGACTTATACGAATCATCCAAGCTAATCACCCAGGCGCACATCAATGAGCTGGAGTTCATCATTGAAGAACTAGAAGAAATACTCGACTCTGAGTGAAGTTTGGAGACACCTGGGGTGGCGCTACAAGCCAAACCGCTTCATGTCTTCCCGAAGTTTCTGCTGTAACTTTGGAGCTTGACGAGTTTCCCTTACACATTTCTCATGCGCTTTGATTCTTTCGAGGTGCTCTGCGATCTCCGTTACCCACGGCCCTTCGATAAAGCAGGTTACATTGTCCATTACCTCGTTAAACAAGGGCATCTCAGGCGTGTAGCGAACAATTCTTTTCAATTCAAATTCAAAGACTCGCTCATCGTTGATAAGAAGAGCAATAGTCACGGGGGTTCTGGTCGTTCCTTGAAAGTTTGATCCGGGCGAGCCCTCAGTCGGGCCATCCTTGTGAAAAACTCTATATGTCATTGTTTCAACCCTGAATTGAACAAACGAGTTTGAGAGTTCGAGAGTGTCCTTGATTGAGGGATCGATCATCTTCGGGTCTTTTTTCAGGTGCTCCGCATAGAACCTCAAATGCGAGTTATATAGTGTCCACAACGTTTCCCTCAGTTTGAGGTCAATTGCCCTCTTTCTGCGCCGCTCAATCTCTGCTCGAATTTCTTCCGGTTCCATATCCCCACCATCCTAGTCGTCGTACCGTTCACAGTCGCAAAGATCTGAGATTTCTGGCGGATTTGCTCTTAGGTTAACGAGAAGATTATCCGCTCTCGCATACTCGAAATGGAAGGCGTTGCCAACAGGATCTTTTAGCTTCAACTTGCCAGCTTTGATTCGCTTCAGAAGGTCAATCTGTTTCAACTCATCACTGGGTAAAAGAACCAATCCACGACAACACGAGTTATGCTCTCGCTGATATCTCTTAAAATGCTGAGGAAACTCAACATCTGCCGTCACGAGGAGCGCGCTTTCTCGTTGACATAGATCGACTACGTCGGGGTAGTCAGGGGCGTTGGGACGCAGCCCGCATTCCAATGTAGTACGAGCATCGGCCGGGAGGTATGGCTTCAGGTTCGCACCAAGATCGTTATCGATAATGAACGGCTGCTTTTTCTTGCTCATTAACGGCATGCTGTTTCAATCCTAAGACGGGAACAGGCCAAATGTCGAAGGCAAGTCCTGAAAAGCGTACCTCAGGGGCTAAAGCCTACATGATTGTTCGGCCTTTTCGGCACGACTGAAGTCGTGCCCTGATACAGAGCGTCAGGACGAAAAGCAGCCGCAGGTCCCCTTCGACTTTGCTCAGGGCAGGCTTTCGACTCGCTGCGCTCGCTCAGGATGACAGCGGTGGGGAATGGGACACGTGGCGGCGCGAGACGCATACGGGGAGCGTAACGAAAGGCCCGTGGCTAAAGCCAAGTCTATTACACGCATTGATTCAGAGGCCTGAAGGCCTCAGCTCCCTCCGTATTGCGCGCGGCGTCTTACGCTCCCGCCTTCTTTTCGATCTTGGCCCAGGAGTCTTTTAGCGGGAGGGTGCGGTTAAAGACCAGATTGCCGGGGTTCGAGTCTCGATCGAGGCAGAAGTAGCCGACGCGCTCGAATTGAAAGCGGTCTTCGAGTTTGGCGTTGGCGAGAGAGGGCTCTAGCTTGGCGCTTGATAAGATTTCGACGGAGTTAGGGTTAAGATTGTCGAGAACGTCTTGGCCTTCCGCAACGTCGCTGGGGTCGGGCTTGAGGAAAAGCTTGTCGTAGAGACGGACTTCGGCGGAGATGGCGTGGGCGGCCGAGACCCAGTGCATGGTGGACTTGACCTTGCGGCCGTCGGGCGAGTTGCCGCCGCGGCTGAGGGGATCGTAGGTGCAGTGCACCTCGACGAGATCGCCGGCTTCATCTTTCACCACGCTGTGCGCGGTGACGAAATAGGCGTTGCGCAGGCGGACCTCTTTGCCCGGAGACAGGCGGTAGTACTTGGGCGGAGGAACCTCGCGGAAGTCATCCTGCTCGATATAGAGCTCGCGCGAGAAGGGCACCTGGCGGGTCCCGGCGGAGGGATCTTCGGGGTTGTTGGCAACCTCGACGAACTCGACCTGATCCGTATTTGGTCCCTCAGGGTAATTGTCGATGACCAGCTTGAGGGGGCGCAGGACGGCCATGGCGCGGCTCGCGCTGCGGTTGAGCTCGTCGCGCTGGTAGTGCTCCAACATTTCAATGTCGGTGGTGCCGTTGGTGCGCGAGACGCCGGCGGCGGCAACGAAGGTGCGAATAGCTTCAGGAGAGAAACCGCGACGGCGGATACCGGCGAGGGTGGGCATACGGGGATCGTCCCAGCTGCTTACGCGCTTTTCTTGCACGAGCTGAAGGAGCTTGCGCTTGCTGAGCAGGGTATAGGTGATGTTCAGTCGATCGAATTCGATCTGCTGTGAAGGGAAAATGCCGAGCTGCTCGATATACCAGCGGTAGAGGGGCTGGTGATCGGCGAACTCCAGGGTACACATGGAGTGGGTGACGCGCTCCAGCGAATCCGATTGGCCGTGGGCGTAGTCGTACATGGGGTAGATGCACCACTCATCGCCGGTGCGGTGGTGCCGGGCGTGGAGGATGCGGTACATGACCGGATCGCGCATGTTGATGTTGAGCGAGGCCATGTCGATTTTGGCGCGGAGCACGCGGCTGCCATCGGGGAACTCGCCCTGCTTCATGCGTGTGAAGAGATCGAGATTTTCTTCAACAGACCGATTTCGATAGGGGCTGTCTTTGCCGGGCTCAGTGAAATTGCCGCGGTACTCACGGATTGCTTCTACGGAGAGATCGTCGACGTAAGCTTTTCCAGCCTTGATGAGCTGGGTGGCCCACTCGTAGAGCTGGCCGAAGTAATCAGAGGCATAGCAGAGGCGGTCCCACTCAAAGCCGAGCCAGCGCACGTCTTGCATGATGGAGTCGACATACTCCTGCTCTTCCGCTTCGGGATTGGTGTCGTCGAAGCGCAGGTTGGTTTTGCCGCCGAACTCGTCGGCGAGGCCAAAGTCGATGCAGATGGCCTTGGCATGGCCGATGTGCAGGTAGCCGTTGGGCTCGGGAGGAAAGCGTGTCTGAATGACGGCGTCGCCGTACTTTTTGGTGCGCACATCCTCTTCGATCAGATCGCGGAGGAAGGTGTTTGCAGTTGCGACGGTTTGGCTTGTAACGTCTGGGCTTTCCGGATTCGAGTGAGTCATGGCTGCGATCCATTATTTCACGGGAGGGCTGTGCTCAATGCCCGCGGCGGTAACAGCGGCAGGCTGAGCATCCCCCATACGCCACTGTTGGCGGGTGTGGCTCGAGAAGAACTTCAGAGGTTCCCTGTAGGCATAATTCCAAGCCGAGCAAAGTGGTTGGCAAGGAACGGGGCGTATCGGAAGAGGCGCCGCGCTCTTGTGGGTTGGCCCGCGCCACTGTTAAAAACAGGTGAATTCGTCATATATTCATAGAACTCTGCGAGTCTTGGTAACGGAAGCGAGAGGGGTAAGCTCCGCTTGCGCGGAGCCATTTCTCTGTGCGCAATCTACCTTACGCATGACCGATAGAAACGATATTCCGGCTTGTATTCAATATTTCGGAGATGCGGAAGTAACAGGCGTTCGCTCTGCGAGCGGACGCATGCATGATCCAACCTGATTCGAGAGGAATAATGAGAGGCCCAATGAATTTCAAGCTTAAGAATGCTGTCACGGTCATCGTGGCAGCCAGTCTACTTGCCTCATCTGTTTATGCCAGCGATCCAGCGCCGGCCAAGAAGCACGTTGCCACCAAGAAGGCCACAACGCCTCCGCCACCAACCGTTGCCGAGCAGATTCAGGCCTTGCGGCAGGAGATGCAAAGCCAGATCGATAGTCTCAAGACCAATCTGGCCGACAAGGATGCCCAGTTGAAGCAGGCGCAGCAAGCGGCAGCCGATGCCCAGGCCGCGGCGGAAAAAGCACAAGCCGCAGCCTCAGCCCAAAACCAAGCCGTCACCGACAACGCCGCAGCTGTCACCACACTGCAATCCACTGTCACCGATATGAAGTCCGCCAATGCGTCTGCGGTTGCCTCGCTTTCCGATGAAACAGCCGCAGTCAAGAAGGCCATCGCCAACCCCACCACGCTCCACTACAAGGGCATCACGCTCACTCCCGGCGGCTACGCGGCGGGTGAAACTGTGTACCGTTCCAAGGCCACAGGCGGCGATATCCCTACTGCCTTTAACGCCATCCCTTATGAGGGATCGGATCTTTATCAGCTGAGCGAGTTTTTCGGCAGTGCCCGCCAGTCGCGCGTGACCCTCATGGCCGAAGGCAAGACCAGCTGGGGCACCTTGAGAGGCTACTATGAGGCTGACTGGCTGGGAACCGGCATCACCTCCAACAACAACCAGTCCAACAGCTACGTACTGCGCCAGCGCGTCATCTGGGCACAAGCTGAGACCAATAACCACTGGGCCTTCACGGGCGGCCAGTTGTGGTCGCTGGCCACTGAAGACAAGAAAGGCATCTCCAACCTCTCCGGCGACATCATGACGCCACAGACCATCGACCCGAATTACGTTGCGGGCTTTGTTTGGACACGCCAGTACGGCTTCCGCGTGACGAAGACATTCCCCAAGGCTGCATTCGGCTTCGCGGCTGAGAACCCGCAACTCCTGTACACCGCCTCACTGGCCGGCAACGAACCCTATGCTGTCCTGGGCAGCGCCGGCACCAACGGCGGAAATTACAACGCCGCCATCAGCACCTGCACGCCGGCGACCTCGATCGTCAACTACACCAACCAGGTGCAGACTGACTCGGCCGGCAACACCATCGACGTTGCGGTTCCGGTCTACAAGACCTTGAACGGATGCGCCGATATCGCCACCATCTCCTTCAACCAGGCGCCCGATCTGATACTCAAGGCCGCCTTTGATCCTGGCTGGGGTCACTATGAAATTATCGGCATCGGGGGATTCGCCCACGAGACCATCTTCCCCGGCGAAACCACCAACGGCAACCTTTACGGTAACCTCACTGATATTGCCACTGGCACTATCGTGGCACCCGCGCTGACCACCGCCGGTTTCCACAACAACAGCATCAAACTAGGCGGCTTTGGAGCTAGCTTCCGCATTCCGGTCATTGCTAACAAGCTGACCGTTGGCGCAAAGGGCCTCTACGGCCCCGGCATGGGCCGCTACGGCGACTCCACCCTGGCCGATGTCACCGCCAATGCATCGGGCGCGCTTCGCCCCATTCACAACCTCTCCGGCCTGCTGACGGTCGAAGCCAACCCCACACCCCGCCTCGCCATCTACCTGAACTACGGTGGCGACTATGCGGGCCGTGACGATTACGGCGTAGCCGGCGTAACAACTTCGTTGGGCGCGCCCAGCGCTGACTTCTGCGCCACCATTTCCGGCGTCATTACGTGCAGCACCACCTCCACGGCAGCCCTGGTTGCCGCCGGTGGCAAGTGGGGCGGCCATTGGGGCGCTCCCAGCAATGCTGCCGTCGGTTACGGTTCACGGCTGCTCTCCAACTCAGGCTGCCTGACGGTTGCAGCCCCCGGCTACAACGGCGGAGGTTCCACCGGGTACATTCCGGGTGGCTCGTGCGGCGCGCAGAATCGCGACGTGCAGGAAGTGACTGGCGGCTACTGGTATGACTTCTACAAGGGCGATCATGGCCGTCTGCGCCAGAGTATTCAGTACGGCTATGCTGTCCGTGAGGGCTGGTCAGGCGCTTCCGGCGTCGGCGCAAAGGGCATCGACAACATGCTCTGGACCAGCTTCCGCTATTACCTCCCATAAACCGACTAGGCTTCGGCTTTGCAAGAACCAGAAGGGCAGTCCGACACGGACTGCCCTTTCTGCTTTCTGGTGAAGGCTTATAACGACGGCGAGATTAGCGGCGCTGGACGTCGGATTGCAAACTCGCGGAAATTGACTTTTCCAGGATCGACTAGTATGAATATTGATAGTGAATATTGATATGACTTGTTGTCTTCCCACCTGTCGATAAAGTTCTGCCGCCCCATGCGGGCCAGGGGCCTACGGTCCCAACCAGCCCAGCTTCCCAAACTCAAATCCAGCTTCCAAAATTCAAAGGAGGACCCAAAGTGCGAAAAGCTCTTTATGCTGTTTTATCTGAATCTCCGCGCCGGTCGCCGCAATCGATCTTTGCTATTTATATGATCTGTTGTCTACCCTCCTGTCGATAAAGTTCTGCCGCTCCATCCGGGCCAGGGGCCTACGGTCCTAACCCATCCAGCTTCCAAAATTCAGTTCCAGCTTCCCCAATTCCAAGGAGAATCCAAAGTGCAAAAAACTGTCTATGCTGTTCTGTCTGCTTCCCTGCGCCGGTTTCCGCAATCGATCTCTACTGTGCTCTTTCTGTTTGCTCTAGTGGCCGGCCTGCCCTTGGCCGCGCAGGACGACATCACTACGCAAAACGCGACCTCCGGGCACAACGGCGTATTCATCACCGGCCCGGCCTCGAACCCATTGAGCTTCCTGAACGGCCCGGCCGGGAGAACTACCGCCAACCCAGCGCCCTATGACTTCCACGACTTTGCCCCGGTCACCGATCTTGACGCAAAGCTGCCTAAATGGATCGATCTGGCGGCCGAGGAACGGTTCCGGTACGAGGCGTACGACAACAATAGCTTCAAAGCGAAGGTTGATGACTCGTACCTGTTGAACCGCTTCCGCTTCCAGATAAATCTGCATACGCCTAGTTGGTTCCGGGTTACAGCGCAGGTGCAGGACTCCCGTTCGGGCTTTCAAAACCCGCCGATTGGCCCGCCGAACACGGTTCGGTGGGATCTGAAGCTGGCGTACGCCGAGATCGGCGCGCCCGACAAGCACTGGTTCACCTTGCGCGTGGGCCGGCAGATGATCAACTACAACAACACCATCATCGCGAACTCCGAGTGGCGCAACCAGGGCCGCTCCTACGATGCTGCGGTGCTGAACCTGAACGCGAAGCGCGAGCATCTGGGCATCTTCGCTGCCTCGGCTGTTGTGCCACAGGCCTTTGGCGTGAGCCCGCATCAGGAAGGCAACAACATCTACGGAGCCTACGGCCGCATCGATGATCTGGTGCCGCACTCGAACCTGGAGCCGTTCTTCCTGTGGCGCGTGCAGCCGGCAGAGGTCGTGGAACCGGCCGTCGCCAAGACCACCGGCCATGAGAACGAAAAGGCTGAAGGCGTGCGCTTCAAAGCGCGAGCCTACACGGCGCTCGATTACGGGGGCGAGGTGATCGTAGAAAACGGCAAGGTGGGAGCGGAGCCGATTCGGGCCTGGGCAGCGCAGGGAGGCGCGGCATACCAATTCCTCGATGTGGTGACCAAGCCGCGCGTCTTTACCCAGTACGACTACGCCTCGGGCAACAGCAATCCGGCGCATAACGGATCTCACTCCACCTTCGACACGATCTACCCGACAACCCACGACCGCTTTGGCATCACTGATCTGTTCGGCTGGCAGAACATTGAGGCGGTGCGCGCGGGCACAACCATTGAGCCTCACCGGCGGCTCACGGTCACGGCACAAGGGCTGGATTTTTGGGCGGCTTCGGCGCTGGATTCGATCTACAACATTTCGGGCAGTTCGATCGTGTTTAACAAGACCGACCACGGCCGCCATGTGGGTGCGGAAATCGACGGCTACTCCTGGTATGAACTCAATAAGCACTTCAACCTGGGCGGCGGCATCGGCTACTTCGGCGGGGGCCAGTTCCTGACGAATGTGTCAACGAGCCACTCGTACACGAACTACTTCTTTGCGCTGAACTTCAAAGACAACGGAAAGAAGTAGCCAACGCGGTGTTGGAACCGTGGGAATCTCCGCGCAATCGGAACATTCCCATCCGCTTGTCACTGGCAGGGGTGCCAGCCGTCACAGTCAGTCGCGTAGTTTTGGACCATCCTATGGATGTAGGGCGGAGTTTCGCGAGGCACGAACGAGACGACGTTCTGAGGAATCGAGTTTCTTTGCTGTTGGTGCGATGCAATCTCGCCCATGGCACCGAGAAAGCCGGCAGCGGCAGAGCTTCCCTGGATCGAGGAAAAACAGCCTCGTGGGACTCTGCCGCTGTCTTGCTTTTGCTGGATTCTTTCGCAGCTGATTGCCGTGGAAAACGGGAAGAGTTCAAGCTTCGCTGCTTGGCGGCTATGCTCCCTCCGCAAGTGTCTCCAGAACCAGAGAAAGCGCGTCTTCCCAATGAGGCATCCTGACGCCAAATGCTTCTTCGATGCGCTGGCCGGACAAGCGTGAGTTGGTCGGACGTTTGGCAGGACGCGGAAACTCGCTGGTTGGAATTGGAATCAGTTTGGGCGTTTCGGTTCCATACTGCTTGGTCAGAAAGGCCTTCGCAAATCCAAACCAAGTGGTTTCTCCCGCGTTGGTGAGGTTATAGATGCCGCTGCGCCCCTGGAGCCCGCCGCCCTGAGGCGCAAGCAGTTGCGCCAGCAGATTGGCAGTTGCCTGGGCAATGCATTCGCTCGTGGTTGGAG
>Ga0302320_10005210_pt1 | contig 29234 bp, 25 predicted proteins | sample Bog_T0_3_FD_202130 | JGI IMG/M metagenome (GOLD analysis project Ga0302320, IMG submission 202130) | Peat permafrost microbial communities from Stordalen Mire near Abisko, Sweden - Bog_T0_3 | ecosystem: Environmental > Terrestrial > Soil > Wetlands > Peat | place: Sweden: Abisko, Stordalen Mire...
TGAGAAAGTAAGCCCAATCTGCGACATCGAAATACGAAGGTCTTTCGCCAGATATACGCTCGCAAACGGGGTAAACGCAGCTACGGCTGCCGTCCAAAGGGCCATCGAAGGGATAAAACAGAGCAGGTATGGACTCAGCTTCCAGGGTTGTTTTTTGTGCGGCACCTGGACCTCGGTTTGGCTTTGTTCGATTGGAATTCGCAGGCGCAACAGCGGAACGAGTGCGAGCGATGCGATGCAGCACGAGACGATCAGAATCATCCGTTTTACTTCCGCGGCCTCGATTGCAAAACCGGCTGCTTTGAGCCACAGCGGCAGATATCCGCATACAGCGCTTCCCAGCGCGCTGGTGCCGATGCTGACTGAGAAAATGAGGCTGAATGCCGATGCGCGATTCTCTTCACTCGTAAGCCGAGCCACGGCCGGAAGGAAAACAACTCCCCAAATGCACATGGCCAGCCCGGCGAGAAATGCCAAGGCGATCTGTGCCCACTCCCAAGTCGCGAGCGCCCGCGCTACCCCCATCAGCGGAGCGGCTATCAGGCAAACCGCCATCAGGGGGCGCAAGCCGGTCTTGCGTGCAAGCCAGCCGGCCGGCAGGGTTCCAATCACCGACCCGAATGTGAGCGCACCACCCACAAGGCCAATGGTCCGCTCATTAAAGTGAAGGTCGAGCAGGTAAAGGTTGAACAGGAAGAAATAGACCGCGAACCCAAAGTCGAAAAAGAATGCGACGGTAAAGAATATCCAAAAGCTCCGACTCAGTTTCTGCTTTGACAACCACGCCGATGGGGATCTCAGGATAGACGCAACGCCGGCAGCGCTGGATGCGGATGTCTCGACATCGAGCAACTGCTCCACTAGCGGCCCTCACGGGTGAGCGATTCCAGCCGGCTCACGGCCCAATCCAGATTGCTGTATCGGAGCTCAAATATCTCCGCCGTCAAAAGCCGCTCCAGCGCCGCGTATTGCATGGCAACGGACTCGTCCGGTCCATATAAGACTTGGCGGAGGTATTGCCGAGCCGCATCTCTGCGGTAGGACACAAGCTGGTCGGTGCCGGAAGCGCGGCGGTTGAGGAACACCAGGTAGTCCACCTGCGCTGTCGTTGCGCGGGTGATCCCAGGCATCGGGTCAGTGGGCAGTTCAATGGATGGCTTGCCCGCAGCTCGCGGAGTAATCTCCAGCCCATCCAACTCGGGGAACAGCTTGAGCGCCGAGGGGCGAAAGCGGACCTGGTGGCAATTGCCAGTCACCAATCGGTCCTCGCCGTTGTTGAGCATGTAGCTGGCATCGTCGGTTACGTAGGTCCATCCGGCGCGCGCGCATGCATACGAAAGAGTCGACTTGCCGGCGCCCGAATCGCCGCATAACAACACACCCCGGCCATTGCGCACAACGCATCCAGCATGAACCGGGGTTGTATAGCGGCCCGCTATGTGGCATAGCGGTGCGCAGCTCAGAAAGAAATAGTCCATGTAGCTGCGGTGCTTGATGGCTGCGCGTGACAGGATGATCTGTGTTGTCACTCGATCGAGGTCTGCAACGCTATGGTTGTTGGCATCGGCAATGTTGATCAGAAGCGGCTTTGCGAGGCGAACAACCGGCGTCGGAGGGCACGCTGCGGAACCGGCATCCACCAGATGCACGTCCACGCTGATTGGCTTCGTATCGAACCGCTTCCTGAAGATGGACCATAATCCACGTGCCTGCAAAAGAATCTCTGGCGAGTTGGTTCGCAATATGGTGGGGAACCCGAGGGGATAAAACATCTCGCCAAGCGATAACTCAGGCACCTCTACGGAGTGTCGGGGTAAGTCCAGCGGGCATTTCGTTTCGCGGTCGAACTGTAACTCCGCAATCGTCATTTTGTAAATTCCTTCCATGCGGTTCGTAGCTCTTCAAAACAGAAACTTCATCGCAAATTGGATAATTCGTGGATTGGCCGCCGTTGAAGTAATGGCGCCGAATGAGGGGTTCAGGTTGACGGGACCACTGGGGCCCTGGACGATGTCGAGACTGTTATTCGGATTGGCAAATTGCGGCGTGTTCGTCAGGTTGAAGAATTCGGCACGGAAGCGAAAGCTGCTTGATTCGGTCACTGGGAAGATGCGTTCTATGGCCATATCGATGTTGTGTTGGCCGGGACCGCGCACGATGCCGACGCCGCTGTTGCCGAAGTCCGTGTCTCCAGGCCCGCTGGCACTTGGAGCTTCCGGTGCGATGGTGAAGGCGTTCGGGTCGAGATAGCCGTTGAGCACGCGGGAATGGAGTGAACCCGGCGTAGAGGGATTCGACCCCGTACGCTGCGCCCGGTTTTCAAAGTTGCCGTAGACCAGGCCCGCGTTGGAGTCGAGCACCGTTATCGGGCTGCCAGCTTGAATCACCGAGATGCCTGAGAACTCCCAATCCGAGAGCACATGGCGGGGCAACATTGACATCCGCTGCAACTTCGGCGAAGTCCACGTGAAATTGGTAACGAGCCTCTGGTCGCGATCGAAGTCCGTCAGCCCGTATGCTTGTCGGGGATTGAACTGGTTGTTCGTCAGCAACCATAACTCGAAAACAGAACTACCGCCAGAGCCGCTGGTTTCATCGAGTATCTTCGACCAGGTGTAACTCCCGAGAAACTGCAGGCCGTGGCTGAGGCGCTTGGTGATGCTTGCCTGGAGAGAGTTATAGTTTGCCTCGAACGATGTCTCGTTGAAGAGCGATCCCGTGGAGATACCCGCGAAGGGAAGCCGCTGGATAACGTTGGCCGCGGTATTCATTGTGGCGCCGTTGACAGGGTTTTGCGCGCTGGCCAGCAGAGCCTGGTTAAACTCGATGCTCCCAGGCGCATGGTCGGTGTGGGTACCGACGTAGCCGACCTCAAGAAGGAAATCGCGTGCGAAGGCGTACTGAACGTTGAGATTGTATTCCTGCGTATATGGGTCGATGATGTGGGGCGACACACCGGAGGTAAACGAGCCTCCGCCCGCAATGCGCGGCTGGTAGATAGGGAAGCTTGATGCCGGAGGCAGCAACGGGCTGAAGGGATTTTGCAGCGTGGCCCCAGCGTTCTGAGCATCGAAAGAGATCTGCTGAAGCGAAAATGGCTGCTGTCCCAATTGGCTCTCGGCGAAATCGCCGGAAGGGCGATCGTAGTAGATGCCGTATCCGCCGCGCAGTACGACGATCGGCTCTCGAGTCAGTTGTAACGCGAAGCCGATCCGCGGAGAAACATCGTGATAGTCGGTCGACCACAGGCCTGCAGTCGAGGTCTTCATAACGCCGGGAGCAATGGAGCCTGGGTAGTTTGCCGGCAGAGTAAAGCCGCTGAGCGAGCCCGAGGCCGGAACCTGCCCTGCTGCAATCGAAGGATCGAAATTCGGTAGCAATCCGTGGATATCCAATGGCGGGCCAAAGATCTCGTAACGGAAACCGGCATTTACCGTCAATCGTTGCGTAAGTTTAATGTCGTCCTGGATAAAGCCGGCAAGGTCGGTGTAGCGTTCGTCTTTACGGAAGAGGCCGGAACTTCCCATGCTATTGGTGACATTGCTGACGCCGGTGGGGCTGCCATTTTGCGCGGCACTCAGGCCGAGCAGGAAGTCGTCGAAGGTGCTTATCTGCAGCAGTCCATCGGAGCTGAAGGGCGCGTCCACGTCCACTTCGTGACGCTTGACTTCGACGCCGAACCGCATGTTATGCCGATTGCGGGTGCGGGAAACTGTGTCCTGCCAGATGAAGCTGTTTGTGTTTTGCCACTGCGATGGCGTGCCCGCGTCTCCGGTGGTGAACAGGCCGCTGATGCTCACCCCTGGCGCCACGGATGTCGGTCCCGAGATTCCCGTCGGGGTGCTGATACCCAGGTCCGTGGCCAGGATTGGATTCGCGACCGCGGACAGACCGTCGAAGCGCATGAAACCGAAGCGCGCCACATTGATGAGGTCCGAATTGAATACGTGAGTGTCCGCCAGAACGAACATTGTGTTCTCGTCGAGTTCACTGGTGCCCCAGCCGGGAACGTTGGCGGCATTGGGCGAGAAAGGCTCGACGGTTGGCGCGCGCGAAAAGAAGAATCTTCCAGAGAGGGTGTTTTTTGGAGTCATTACCTGGTCGATGTTCACGCTGAATTGGTTCTCTTTGTAACTCGCCGGAATGGCGAAGGTGGACTGCCCAATGGGAAGCTGGGTCGCATTGGTTGTCGGAAGATCGATCTGCGGATTGGGAACTGCATATTGGCCAGTGCCCAACTTGAAGTTGAGCAGCGCCAGCGCTACAGGATTGATGTTGGAGCCATCGCATGCCAGCTGCGTACCGCCTGCGTTGGTCAGGTATCCGGCAGCGTTCATGTGATTTGACGGACAGAACTGGGCTCCCAGGGTTGCCGCTGAGCGGTCGTTAGTAAGTTGCGGAAGAATCGTTGTAACTGCGCTTCCTGCGCCATTGCTCGATGTAAGTCCCTGATATTCGCCGAAGAAAAACGTCCTGTTCCTAACGATTGGGCCACCGATAGACACGCCGAATTGATTCTGCTTCAATGTGGGGCGCGGCTGCTGGTCAAGATTCAGAAAGAAGTCGTTCGCATTGAAGATGTTGTTGCGCACAAACTCCCATGCACTGCCGTGAAAACGGTTTGTGCCGCTCTTGCTGACCAGGTCGACGTTTGCCCCGGCGCCTCTTCCATAGGAGGCGTCGTAGTTGGCGGTCTGCACTTTGAATTCCTGGATGGTGTCGGGTGCCGGTATGGCCGTGCCGACTTCTTCACCGTCGTTGGCAGCGGAGTTCTGCGAGAGGTTATTCGCGTCAACGCCGTTGAACTGGATGTTGTTGGAGGTGGTCTTGGCGCCGTTGGAAGTAACATTCTGCGTTCCCCGGCCCAGAGTCGAGGCATCGGGCAGCGCAACAATCACGCCTGGCGAAAGCCCAAGGATTTGGGTGTAGTTGCGGTTGGCCAGCGGCAGTGTCTGGATCGCTTCCGGCTCGACAGCACGACCGAGCGTCGAGCTTTCGGTTTCGACTATCTCCGGCGAGCCCGCAACCTGAACGCTTGCGTTCACTTCTGCAAGCGAGAGCTTCACGTTCAGGGAACTTGTCTCGCTCACGGTTACGGGAATAGACGGCAAATTCCGATCCGCAAACCCCGCCGCTTTCACCGTGACAGTGTAGGTTCCTGGCGGCAGCAGCGCCACGCGGAACACGCCCTCCGCTGTGCTGACCACTGAGCGCGTTATATGTGTGGCCTCGTTGATCGCCAGGATTTCGGCGTTGGCAACCGCTTTGCCAGAGGGGTCGGAGATCGCGCCGGAAATGGCGCCCGTCCCCGGCGCCTGGCCGAAGGCATTGATCGTTACGGCGAGCGATAACACCACCCAGACTGCGAAACGGCATCCAAACAAATGGGCTTTCATATCGTTGTCTCTCAAATGTCACTCTCAAGAATTGACTTGCATTAAGAGCGAGTATGAAGAGATCGCCGATGGGACTTGTTATCGATTTGTCATGATTTTGTACTGATTTATGTAGATCGCCGATATTCTTGCGTGGTGTCGCGCAAAACAATTCCATCCAGGCGTTCATCTCAATCGACAAACATCTCAATCGAAAAAGGGCGCGAAACCGTTACGCAGACGCCAGGGTTCTGTTTGCCGTCATCCTATTCGGTTGTATAGCGGATCTCGAGCTTGCGAATGCGATAGCAGGAGTAGCACAACACAACCACGATCAATAGCAACAACCCTCCCGTCGCCGCCCAACCGGAAACCGGTTCAGTCTCAACGGTCAGGAGCGCAAAGATCCCTTCTCCAGCCACTCTTACCGGCATCAGGTGATGCAGATAGGATGCCACGCTGAATTTTTGCAGCAGCGATGGCAGAACAGGATTGATCGTCTCCCAACCCAACACAAGCATCGCAGCGGGAATCGGATTTCTGAACATCATGCTCAGCATCAGAAACACGGCCCCGTATCCGAGACAGGCAAGAACAATGATGGCGAGGTAAGCCTCCAACTGACCAAGACCGGCGCCATTGAAGATATAGTCGCGTCCTGCTGCGCCGAAGCCCACATACATCAGCGCGAAGTCCGCAACAATCGCGCTGCCAAATAACAGGATGGCCGTGATGGACCCCGCCACAAACTTCGAGATCAGAAGCACTTCGCGCCTCACTGGCGATAGAAGATAGAAGTGCAGGCTGCGCTCGATCATTTCGCCGCGAATGAGCCGCGAAAAAATCCCCAGGCAGCCGAAGAATACTCCGAGGCGAATGTAATAGAGCTGGATAATTCCCGCCAGGACGTTGGTATCGTCGTTCATCGCGAATGCAGGATGACGATCGACCACGCTATGAATAAAGATGATGAGCGCCGGAATGAAAGCGAGAAAGTAAATCCAACTCGCCTTCCATGAGAACAAATTCCGTCGCAATTCAATGCGCGTCAGGCGCTGTGCCTGGATCCACCACAGACCCCAGGGCTGCTGCTCGAACCTCTGCCGGAGATTAGACATTGGCTGCATTACGAAGCGCCCCCTTCCGTGCCGATCAGATATTGATAGATAGCATTGGCGTCGTCGTCCGCTGGGGCGACTGCATCGATTTTTACAAGCCCATCCGCCGCAATCCCGTTGAGGATTTGATAGAACTGATCGACGTCCGCGGTGCGCAGGAATACGCCCTTTCCATCCGCATGTAATCTGGCTTCAACGCAGTGATTGATGGAGAACATCTTTGAAGCCAGTACTTCTGGATGATCGCACCGAACCAGAACCTGCATCGGCTTTTCGTGGACCTCCTGCCGCACCTGATGAATATTGCCTTCGGCAACGAGATATCCGCCGGTAATCAGGATGACTCGATCGGAGATCCGGTCGACCTCGTCAAGAATGTGGCTGGAAATTATTACGTGCATTCCTTGCCGTCCGAGATCTTCAAACAGCGCAATCGACTCCGCGCGCGCCATTGGGTCCAATCCGTTCAACGGCTCGTCGAGGACCAGAACCCTCGGGTGGTGGGCAATGGCCTGGGCCAATCGAATCTTCTGACGCATGCCTTTGCTATAGCCCGCGATCTTGCGGCCCGCCGCGTCGCCAAGCTGAACTCGATCAAGAGCCTCGACTGCCAAGTCCATGGCCATGGCCTTCTCAATGCCATGGAGCATCAAGCTATCGAATACGAACTGCCAACCGGTGATGCCCCGAGGGAAAGAATCGAACTGTGCGCAATAGCCGACCGCGGTAAAGAATTCCATAGCATCGGCGGGAGTCAACCAGAGGACAGAGAGGCGACCGCTGGATGGCTGAATCAAGCCCGTCATCAAATTCATGATCGTCGTTTTGCCGGATCCATTTGGGCCAACGAGCGTCGTGATCCCAGGCGGAATGGAGAGCGAGATTCGATTGACACCGAGCACCTCGCCGTAAAACTTCGATACATCTTCGAAAATAATTCTGTCACTCATCCGCGCACCACCTCGCGCGCACGAATGCGCTTGTTCAGCATCCCGATGCAGACAATGCAAGCCAGAATCAGCATTGTTACAATGGCTCCAGTGGGCAGTGACCACCTGGGATTGATCGGTGCAGGCGCTCCAAGCAACCGCTGCCAAAGGCTCGAAATCATGAACGGCAAGTTGAGCAGGAATCCCCATTGAGTGCGGAGCACAGCGGTCACTATGCCTCCCACGCCTGCCGGGATGAAAACTGCCGCAAAGATGATGCCGGTGGCCACAACCCTCCACTTGACCCAGGACGACAGCGCCAGACCAATGAATGCAAGCAGCGTGATCCAGATGATTGACCCTGCGAGCAAGCCAACCGCTATGTGGAGATTGGCGACTACCCATGGAATTGGCGAGGAATAACCTTCATACGCGAATAGCAGCAGGCACGGAATCCATGTCACGATGGAGAGCGAAACGAACAGCGCGATGAATTTTCCGAATAGGTAGCCGAAGCGCGAGATGGGATGACTGAGCAGGATGGGCAGTGCACTGTCTGCAAGATCGAAGGTGATTACGCGCGGTGCGATCCACGACGCCAGGACAAGTGCAAGCCAGCACTGGCCTTCGAGAGTCTTCAAAAAGAAGGCCGCGTCGATCGCTAAAATCTGATTCCCCTTGGCGCCCACAAGGGCCTGTGCCAAAGGGTTATTTGCCAAATAAATTACGACGATAGAAGTAAGACAGGGCAGCAGGCAGAACACCAGTAGACCTATCGATATCTTTGACGACCATGCTTCATCGAAAGCATAGCGGGAAAGAACGAAAACACGCATCCACGCAGGAGTTACTTTTCCTGTATAGGCGCTATAACTGTGTTTGTAGACGGCCATTTCCCATCCTTTCCATGTCATTGTCCATTGCGCGCAGGAAGATATCTTCAAGCGAGTCACGCCGCTGATTCATGCGGCGGATCTGGACTCCCTGTTCGGACGCAATGACATAAAGGTCTCTCGCCTCGATGTTGTCGGGAAGGATGAGCTTGATGCGGCCGCCGGGGTAGCAGGCGCATTCGCAGCCGAGTCCTCTGATACTGACAGAGAAGCGCTCCGTCGCGCCAACCGTCTCGAGTTCAATGAAGCTGCGGTTCGAGCGGCGCTCCTCTTCAATATTGCACAGGGCGGCAATCTGGCCGTTCTTCAGGATCAGCACTTCATCGCATGTTTCATCGATGTCTCGCAGCAGGTGAGAAGAAATGAGGAGTCGAATGCTGCCTTCTTTGCGAATGTCCTTGATCAGCTGGATCATCCGCGTGCGGGCCATCGGATCGAGACCGTTGGTGGGCTCATCGAGAATAAGGAGCTTCGGACCGTGCGCCAGCGCCTGGGCCAGCTTGATGAGCTGTTTCATTCCCAGCGAATAGCTGTTCACTTTTCGGTACCGTACCTCGCCCAGTCCGACATAGAAGAGGGCTTCATGGGCTCGCTCCAGAGCGACGTCCGGTGGCAGGCCGGCGAGCTCTGCCATGTAACGCACGAATCGCACGCCACTCATATTTCCGATGAAGGAATCATTTTCCGGCATATAGCCGATTCCTCCACGGATCTGGCCCCGATCGCGATGCGAATCGAGGCCAAAAACGCGAGCCGTCCCGTTGGATGGAAGATGAAACCCCAGGAGAGTATTGATCAGCGTTGACTTGCCCGCGCCGTTGGGTCCGAGCAGGCCAATCGCGTTTCCTCGCAATTCTCCTGTTAGCCCGTTCAGTACGGTGCGATTTGCCAGCCGGACCTCTAGTTGGTCGAGATCGATGATACCCATGTCATTGTTTTACGCTGGTAATGGCGTTTTTGTTCCCCATATTCATTAAGGTTTCGAGAGTTGCAAAATCGAACCCGAACAGATGGCTGTCACTCGCGATTCCGATGCGGCTCTCTTCTCCGCGCGCACAGATTACGGTGGGTCTCGCATCCGAGGCTAGCTGACGCAGAGCGTCTGCCGTGTCTCCAGTAAACTGCGAGAGCAGAGGAGTTATAACCGGGGTCAGGTTCTGGTATGCCACGGCGGAATAATTCTCGTCCTGATCCTTTGGAAGCAAAGCCCTGAAGGATGTTGAATGCGCCAGCGAATCGCCGGTTGAGTATGTGTGCATTGCATCCATGACCAGCGCGCGGCTGGGGCCAACGATCATGTAGCCATTCGAAAATGTGTAGTTGGCCACAAAGTTTCCGGAAGTCAAATCGTGGACAGCATAAAAGGCCTGACCATTCACATTGCTTGATTCAATTGCAATGGAATGTGCACCTTTTCCGAGGTTCTGGGCGCGAATGGCTGTAGTCAGCTTTTCCAGCGTCTGTTCAAGGCGCTGCGAGTCGTTGACTTCAATCACGGCCTTCCACGATGGTGTCGGCAAAACCGGACCATCGAGCGATAGCAGAAAATCGCCCCCAAGCGTGGCCGCTAGATCGTCGCGGAAATTGATTTGCAGCTTCTCTTCAGCCTCTGTCCAGTTCTGATTTCCCTCGCCGTTCTTCGACACGGTCATTGCCATAATGTCATCCGCAATGGCTGCTGGATCCTTCGAAAGCCCTGCCACAACAAATGCTGCGTTCGAACTTACAAACTCCAGCGATCCGATCGGAGCGGGCGCAGCGAGCCACGAAGCAACCCCTTGCCTGGTTCCAGAGAATTGCAGATTGAGGCGGTTTTCCGGCTGCCCATTCACCTCGCGATGCTCCGCAATCAGATAGCGCGCGTCTTCTATCCCGCTCTTTGCCATTGCTTCTTGGCCATGGTTGCCGGCATGCGATAGAGCGGCCTTGGCCCCGATCATCTGATGGAGATCTGCGGCCAGGATGATTCCTGCGCCGCGTGTATATGCGGACGCAATCTGCTTCCCAAAGTCGCTCGTCGCAAATCCACTGTTGCCTGCGTTTAGCTGAGCGTCGATCACCTTCAAGGTTGCGATGCTGTTTGAAAATACCACCTGTTTTTGCAGGATGAGAGCATATCCTGCGTTCGAGGTTGAGTTAGCAGTGGCCAGTTCGCTTTCGCTCAGAACTGTTATCCCTGGCTGTGAAGCCGAAGCCGGAAACTGACCGCTCAGGAAATCGCCAAGACCGCTCTTTTCAACATCTGCAACAATCGCAAAACCAGGTTTGCCGGACTGCTGGACACCGACAATTACGATTTCATTGCCGAGATACTGGCTCATCGCATGGATCTTTTCCACCAGCGAGTCAAGCTCCGCCGAGTTCTGACCGTGTCCTTTATTCCACCATTGCTGCAGCACCGGGCTCTGTTTGAGTTGATCGTGGAAAATCTGGTTGGCCTCGTTTAGAAACTCGCCGAGGTTTGGAATGCTGATGTACATCAGCGTGTCAGCGGGAACCTGCGCGAGGAGATCGCTGCTATACCGTGCTTGCGGAAACGGAATCTGTTCAAAGCGGCGTTCGAGCATTGAGAATTGCGCCAGCAGCGGAAGATATTTCTCGCGATCGTGGCTCCAGGCTATCTGTTGCGCAACCGGCGCAGGGCTCAGGTTATCGTTGGTAGTCACCTGGTCGCCCGCGTGGATCAGCGTATCGACGCCAGCATGCAGGACATCGACTGTGCCTTGAAGAACAGCCACGCGTGAGCCCTTGATTCCAGAATTGACAGAGAAAACAGTGCCGGTAACCGCGACGCGGCAATCGGGAGTTCGTACGTACAGGTGCCCGGAGGAACGCTTGGCAGCCTGCACAATCACATCGCCATCGTCGAGCGTGACTGTCGTGTTATGGCCCCTTGCGCCCACTCCAACAACCGTGCGCTCGTTCAGTTCGATCGTCGATCCATCCGTGAGCCGAAGTACGGCATGCGCTCCGCCGCTGGTCCGCAAATGATCGCCCTCTGCAAGTTTGTCGCCTGCGGCCAACTGACGATCGCCCGCGTCGGAAATGCGATAGGCCGCGCCATCAATGGATTGCACCTCGGCGCGCACTCCCGGCGGAACCTCCCAATACGCCTTGTATAGAAAAAGCATGCAGACGAGCAGCGCGGCAGCGGAGGCGAACGTCCAACCAAAAACCTGCGGACGCCAAACCGATGCGCGAGCCGTCTTTGGAGCGGACCAATTGACAGCCTTTGTCGAACCACTCTGGAAGTAGCGGTGGCACGCACTGCAGTCACGAATATGCGCCTTGATCAACTGCGAGCGCGCACTCGAAAGGGCACCGGCCCGATACGCAGCCATTAATTGCCGCACGTCATCGCAGCTCCCGATGGTATGGTTAACGACCTCGCCGACACAGTCAATTCCAAGCCTGTTGGCAACGTGCGTAGCCGCATCGGACAACTGCGCGGCGTCTGGTTCATCGGCGTGAAGCGCCTGGATTCCTTTGTTCAAGAGCATTTCATCTCGTGTCATCGTCTTCCCCATTCCAATTCACTGAGTCGCTTTTTCAATCTGGACCTTGCGTTATAAAGCGTGACAGCAACAACCGCCTGCGAGGTTCCCATCAAAGCCGCGATCTCGCGATTTCCCAACTCTTCCAGGTAGCGCAACGTAAACATCTCGGCGGCGCGCGGAGCCAATTCTGCAATTGCCAGGCGCAGAAATTCTCCAAGCTCCCGGCCTGATACTTCTTCCTCGGGTGAACTTCCCGGCCCTTTCGAAGCGATCTCTGCGGCGCCTTCCAGCGGCTCCGTTGAAGCAGCCTTCCGGCTCCGCAGCAAGTCCAGTGCCCCGTTGATGGCTGCGCGATAGAGGTAGCTTCCGGCGTTCGTCATCGGCCCTTGGGCGCTCGCCAGGCGCAGAAACACGATCTGCGCAACGTCTTCTGCATCGGCCATGTTGCCCGTAATCCGATACGCCGCTGTCAGAACGCGCCTGTGATGCTCTCCAAACAATTGAGAGAGACCTGCTGTTATCGGCAAAGCTGCGATGCCGGCGGCCATTTGTTCACCCTCTGAGCTCTTCATAGAGATGACGCTTGAACCGATCAATTATTAATCTCGGCTGAGACTGATTACGCACGCAGGGGGCCAGGTGTTCCGGGGAACCTCGGAACTTCATGGACTAGACCATCACGAGATGTTTTCATGGGAGTTTGGGATGAGACCGCGTTCCGGCGGTTTGGTTGAGTCTTCTCCCGCCCTTACTTCTCCTTTTGCCCATCAGCCACGGCCCCGGAAATCGCGTCGCACACAGCGCCTCGCAACGACGCCTCCTGTTTCGCAGGAACTTCTCCCTGGGCGAACTCAGCCGAGCCTCCGCCCCGCAGTCCCAGGCTGGCCAGTGCCTCGCGCAGAATTTGCCCGCAGTTGAAAGCCAGGTCAGAACTGCGGGCCACGAACGCCTGCACCGGATCGGCGTTGGTGGCGGAGAAGACTACGACAGTTCGCGGCGCGGCTGCTGCAGTTCGCGAGGCCAGCAGCTTCACGTAATCGCGGTCCCGATCTTTCCAGGAGCGCGCCACCATCCGGACTCCATTTTCGATTGGCTCTTCCATAGCAAGCTTCGACGCGTGGTACACGGCAAGTTCCTCGCGCAGCTTTTGGCGTTCCTTCGCGTTCTCCTTCCCCTCGGTCAGCAGCCGCCCCACGGTTGGCGCCAATTCCTTTGCCCCCGTCGAAAGCAGAACTGAGGCTTCGCGCAGAATTGCAAAATCCGCGCGGGCAGCCCGAACAGCTCGCAATCCGCAAACAAACTCGACGCGCACGCCCCGGCTCACTTTCTCCACGGTACGAATCAGCAACCCGCCAATCTGCCCCGTGGAGCGGACATGGGTTCCTCCGCAAGCGTTCTTGTCGTAGTCTGCTATGTCGATAAGACGAATCGTGCCTGGCCTGTCCGGTAGCTTGCGAAGTTCGCCCGCGGCCAGCATGGATTCGGCCTCGACCCGGGATACGTAACATGTAGTCACCGGCCGGTCTTCCCCGATGATCTCGTTCGCAATCCGCTCCACACGCTCCAAGCTGTGGTGCGCAAGCGGTCCACCGGCTAAGTCGATCGTCGAACTATCTTCTCCCAGATGGAACGAGATCGTGGGGGCCTGAAGTTCTTTCGAAAAAACTGCGGACAGCAGATGTTGCCCCGTGTGCTGCTGCATGCGATCGAATCTTCGTTCCCAATCGATTTGTCCCTCGACATGAGTTCCTACGGCAAGTGGTTCGCGCAGAAAATGCCATACTGCGTCTTGTTCGTCTTCCTCCACCTGTTCCACGGGAACCTTCAGCGTCGTTCCGTCCCGCAATGTCGCGGTCAGCTGGCCTGTATCGAATGGCTGTCCGCCGCTCGTCGGGTAGAAGGCGGTACGGTTCAGCGACAGCTGCCAGATGGGCGCCCCATTGCTGCCCGCAAGTTCGCGAATGTCGGTCACAGTTCCGGTAAAAGTTTTGAGAAACGAATCCGAATAATAGAGACGCTCAGAAGTATGCACGCTAGAACCTCCACCGGGGCCTCGCAGAAAAGTTCAGCCCGCTGAATGCAGTGCCGCTTCAGTCCAGGCCACGGCATCCACATAGACCTTCGCCAGTTCCTGCTGGTTCAAGTGATCGGTCTGGGCAGCAGCTTCACACCCGGCCCAGTCACCGCGCTCGCAGCTTTCAAGCCATCCGAGAAGTACGCGCTGTGGGTTTTTCGTTCCCAGAAGAGCCTCGCGAATCTCATCGTCGAGCGGCAGCGTCTTGGCAACTTCGCTCATCGGCTGACCTTGCATGGCCGGAAGCAGGCTCAGCAAGCCAAGCAGGTATTGTCCGAAAGGATCCAGGTTGTGCTTGAGTCCGGCTACTTCACAGAATCGTGCACGCACCATCGCCATGCACAACAGTTCGGGGGGCTGGGTGCCATTGAATTCCCGCGCGATAGCCATGGTGGCAATGCGGCGAAATGCATCGTCGCCGACGGCGCTCAGCGCAACCTCGATCGAGTCCACCTGCTGGCGCATTGCCCACATCGGAGAGTTGACCAGCCGCAGCAATTGGTAGGTGATTGGACCGTCGCGCTTGACCAGTTGGCTCACCTTGCGAAGGTCGAGGGGATTCTGTTGCAGGGCTTTCAGAATGTCGATACGCAGGATCTGGTTCACAGGCGGCCTGCGGTTCCTCATCGGTACCGGCTCGCAGAAGTAGTAGCCCTCATAGAGCGCAAATCCCTCTTCGTGGGCCTTCCGGTAGCTCGCCTGGGTGTCAACTCCTTTGGCCAGCAGGGCAGCCTTCTTGCCGCGCATCTGCAGAAGCAGTTCCCTCCGCTCTTCTGGCCGGGTCCGAGGAAAGTCTACCTTGACGTAATCCGCCAGTTCCACCAGCGGCATGAGCTGAGGCTGACATGCGAAATTATCCAGCGCAATCCGGAAACCAAGGGCTTTGAGTTGCTGGCACTCGGCAATCAGGTCCGGTGAGATTTCCAGGCTCGCGGGCAACTCAAGAACCGTGAGAGTCGAGGGTAATGCTTGCGCGAGCTGTTCGTTCAGCGCCTGGGCGGGACAACTTACAAAGGCCGGCATTTTGCCCGTCAGTTTCTTCAACTCAGTGGGTCTTTGCAGGCCAAAGTACGCGGCCGTCTCTGATAAGGTGCGGGAAACCTCTTCACCGCTTCCTTCCGGCTGCGTTGCTCCGCGCATGAGCAATGCATAAGCATGAATGCGGCTGTGCAGATCCAGAATCGGCACGCGAGCGACGGAATACAACCGGCCGCTAGCCTCATGAATTATTTCTTCGGAGTTCGGAATCAGAGTCGCCATTGGCTTCGCCCCAGTCCATCATAGGCTAACGTGCTGACGGCCGGCGTTGCGGCTGTTTCATCAATCGGTAGAAGTCCAGCGAAGGAGGCGCTGCTTCAGTACCATGTCCTGGATGTGCTTCTTGACACTGGAGCGATGAAAGTCCAACAGACTGAGCTCCGCCAGAATAGCAAGAAGTTGATGATCTTCTGCGCCGGGAATCCCAATCGAAGTGCCGCGAAAAATGGGATTGTTTCGAAACATAATCTGTGTAGCTTCAAACAGGAACGCGGCAGGATTCGTGTTGGTGGTTCCGGTGTAATCGAAGTAAGGCCCGTCCTGGACACGGACGCCTGGATGAATCAACCCTTCAATTACAATCTCCGAATTTGCTGGAACCTCGAGGTTCACCGTCTGGCACTCGATAAGTTCCACCGCCTTTTGTAGCAGTCCTCCGGCTAACTCATATTCGTCCATTCCGTAAGGGTAAGCAGCGGCTGCGGACATGATCACCGCTTCGCTGACACCGATCGCAACTGCCATGGGAAGCGCTCGGCCGGCCTTCTCCGCCTTGGCAACATGCTGAGCCAGGTGGCTCTCTGGAGCCGTACTCACCGTTGCTTGATTTGGCCCGAGGAGTTGCATGCGATAAACACCAACGTTTCGCTGGCCTGTTTCTGGATCTTTGGTTACGTTGATGTGCCAGGTGCCAAGATATCTGCCGCAGTCGTTCTCATTCCATTGTGGAACCGGGAGTGTTAGGAGATTAACAGCGCTCCCTTGAAGAATGTTTTCCAGCACCGGGCCAGTTTCAACAACCCTCGGCCTGACCGGGCGGGCTATCCGCTGCCGGAGCTCCGCGATTAGATCGTCGCGGCTGGTCCCGCTCTCCATTCCGAGGGCAAGCCGGATCAAATCAATCGTGCGCAGGCCGTTTGTGAACACACACTGGCCGGGGTAGTCGGCAATATTCTCAAACAAGAGCGGCGTCTTGCTTTCCCGCGTGATTCTTCCCAGATCGAAGCGCCAATGCGTTAATTCGCTCACACGCACAAGGCGGCCGGCGTCCGAGAGCGATTCAATCAAGCCGCGAAGACTTGTGACTTCACCGGGCGTTTCCTGCGACGGGAGGTGCGTGGCTCCGGAGGAGGCGCGGCCGTTTTCACAGAATGTATTTGTCATCGGACCGTTGCGAGGCGGGGCTCGGGCGCCTTGTCTTCAACGTGCGAAGAAGCCAACTGCTCATGGGAGCGCAGCAGCTCCGCGGCTCGCTTCGCAAAATAGGTAATGATGAAATCGGCCCCCGCGCGTTTCATGCACGAGAGTGCTTCAAGCATGATCGCATCGCGATCGAGACGCCCCATGCGGGCCGCCGCATCGATCATTGCATATTCTCCGCTCACATCGTAGACCGCCAGCGGCATTTGAAATTCCTGCTTGGCGCGGTACACGATATCCAGATAAAAGAGCGCGGGCTTCACCATCACGATGTCCGCTCCTTCCTCGATATCGAGCGCAATCTCACGCATGGCTTCGTCGGAGTTGAAGAAGTCCATTTGATGGGTTCTCTTGTCTCCAAAAGACACTACCGATTGTGTTCCCTCTTTGAAGAACGGGTCATATAGGCTTGAGGCGAACTTTGCCGAATACGCCATGATCGGCAGGTTATGGAAACCATGTGCATCCAGCGTCTTTCTGATCGCCTGAATCTGTCCGTCGAGCATGGCCGCCGGGGCCACCATGTCGCTGCCGGCTTCAGCATGGGAAAGAGCAATTTTGGACATCAGGTCAAGGGACAAATCGTTATCGAGGTAGCCGTCTTTCATGATTCCGCAGTGTCCGTTCGTCATGTATTCGCAGGCACACACGTCAGTGATAACGAGGATGCCGGGAACTGCGTGCTTCACGGCTCGCACAGCTTCCTGCACGATTCCGTCTTCGGCATAGGAACCGGACCCCAGCTCGTCCCTGGCCTGCGGCACGCCAAACAGAAGAATGGCGGGGATACCGAGAGCGCGCGCTTCGACCGCTTCCTCAACCAGGCAGTCGATAGACAGTTGATAGTTCCCTGGAAGCGCCGCAATCTCTCGCCTGACTTTGCTCCCGGGAACCGCGAAAAGGGGAAGAACGAAGTTGCCGGCGGAAAGATGGTTCTCTCGAACTAGACCGCGTATCGATTCGTTCGTCCTTAGCCTTCTAAGTCTTTGCGCCGGGAATCCCATGGTCGATCCTTTCCTTTGTTTCCTGATAGGCCAAGTGGGAGTGTTATTGCCGAAAAATCCCGCAATAAGCCCACCTTAAAGAAACTCTCGCAATCGGAAGGGGAAAAGTATGTGACTGTTATCACGATGTGCCGGTCAATACGCATCAATGCATTAAGCATCTCTACGGATCATCTTCCCTGATTCAGCAATACCCAGAGTGGCGACGAATCGGATCAGCGCTGGAACTTTATGCGAGGGAAGGGACTTGTGACAGAACTGAAGGATGTCGTTCTGGAGTGCATGCTCCTCATCGCTTCCAACCTGTGAAGGCGCGCTTAGCACCACGTCGGCAACGACAACCGAGCCTGTAACAGGATTCTTCTTCGCGCGCACCCGCGACATATGAACAGCAGGGTGAAGGTTGATGACTGCTTCGACTTCCTCGGGGTGGACTTTGAGACCTCCAACGTTGATCCGCCCATCCCGCCGGCCAACGAAGTAATACCGGCCATTGCGCAGATCAACCAGGTCGCCCGTATCGATGAAGCCGTCCGCGTCCTTGAGCGTTGGAGCATCGTCGCCCACGTAACGGGTTGCCGTCCAGGGCGATCGCACCCGCAGTGTTCCGTTCTCGACCTTCATCTCGACGTTCTGCCCGTGTCCAATCAAGTCGGCGGGAAAGCCGGCGGCGCCATCGTTGACTTCGAACACCGTGCCGGCCTCAGACGAACCAAAGGCGTGTACGACGCGGGCTTGCGGATAGACTGACCGAAGATGATTCAATATTGCCTGATCGGCAATTTCTCCCGACAGGCGAACATATTCAGGCGAGATCGAATGAGCCGATCCACTCATCAGCGCTCGTCGCCACTGAGAAGGTGTTCCCGAGATATGAGTCACGCCGTGTGAGCCCGCGCGGGCCAGATAACTACGGATCGATTCCGACGGGCTCGATAGGATAAGTGACGCGCCGGAAAGCGCTGCGCGAAGAAATACCTGAAGACCGCCGAAGCGGCGAATGTCGTAAAGCGTGCCCCAAACCATTTTCTCCGCTGGAACTGCCCCGCAAAGGATAGCCCCGATCAGACTCGACAGGGTGTGGAGGACAAGCTTGGGCGGCCCCATGGTGCCGGACGTGAAGGTGATCCATTCGGTTTGCAGCGGCAAACTCCGGTCGTAGTTCCGGGACATCGCCGTGTGTGCGCACGGGGTGAAATGTTGAACCGGAGAAGGGCCCGCCGGCGAACTTATCCGATCCGACACAAGGGCATCGGCGTTGGTTGCATTTATGAGAAAGGGAAGATACTCAGATGTCGAGTCGTTGGGACAAATAACAATGCGGCGCGCAATCCCATCCAACTCAAAAAGGGCCAGTGCCGTGGATAACTGATCCGCTGTCATTAGCACTACGGACCGTCCGCGGAGTTCCTGACTTCCGCCTTCGAGGATGGAACCCCTTGCCAAATCGCTGCGTGCAACACGGGCTTCCGCACTACTAACAAAAGAATCAGGTCCATTGTTAGCGGCGATCAAAGCATTCCATAGAGTTATAGGGCCGTGCTGTGTCATTCTTTTCGCGCGCCAAAAAGTCTTATTGGAAGTTGGTGAAACGATAGCACATTCGGCGGCGCAATCTGTGATTGGGGAAGCGCTCTCAGTTGAATCGCATGAAGAAACCTGCCGACAAAATGAGTCTCCGATATCTTCTTGGAGTTTGCAGATTAATTCGCTTCAAGCTCGCACAATGAATTCATGGTCTCCACAACGCTACAAATCCCTCAATTCCCTCAGTCCAACCCTGCCTCAGAGCGATGATTTACCCCTCCCCTCCCCCACTTTTCTCCCATATGCAAGAAAATAATGCGGTTACGTCGAAAAAACCCAAAATCACCTGCTCAAACAAACAACTTACGGCTCGGGGCTGCCCATGCGAGAATTACAACGAGACTCCCGCGGGCGAACGCAAGCCGGATCGAGCGGCCTCCGCTGGTGGATAGTAAATGGATCGTGTCGCCCTGATTTATAACCCGGCTTCCGGTCAGGAATGGCCCCGGCGGAAAGCCGTAGTGGATAAGACGCTGGCCTTGCTGCGCGATGCTGGTGTGCATGCCGAATCCATTGAGACCGATGGTCCTGGAAGCGCTGAATCGCTGACTTGCGAGGCTGTGGGGCGGGGATTCGACACGATTCTGGCTTGCGGCGGCGACGGCACTGTTCATGAAGTGCTGCAGTGCCTGGTGGGCACCAACGTAGCGCTGGGTGTGGTGCCGCTGGGCACGGCGAATGCGCTGGCCGCGGATCTGGGGCTGGGGTCCTCCGCGGTGAGGACGGCTGGGCGGTTGTTGGATGCGGTGCCGGTGCGAGTGCCGGTAGGGCGCGTCTTTTATACCGATGCGGAGGGCGTGGAATGCTCACGCTACTTTACGGTGGCGGCGGGAGTGGGTGCGGATGCGCTGTTTCTGTCTCGGCTGGACGCCAAGCTGAAGCGGCGGTTGGGCTATCTTCTCTATCTTGTGGAGGCCTTCAAGGTATGGGCCACGCATTCGTTTCCTCTGTTCGAGGCTGCTTTTCAAGAGCACGGCGGGAACGGAGATCGGGTAGAAAGAATATCGCAACTGCTCGCGGTGCGGATTCGGGATTTTGGCGGCGTGCTGCATCACCTGGCTCCCGGAGCAAGCCTGCGCAAGGAGAGCTTGAGCCTGATTGCTTTCAAAACGCGTAGCCGCTTCCACTACATGCGGTTCCTGCTGGCGGTGGTGTGGAGACGGCAGACGTTCCTGAACTCGATTGAGTTGCTTGATGCGGACTCGGTGAGATGCAGCGTCTTGAATGGCTCGCGTTCGCATTTGCTGGTGGAAGCGGATGGGGAGTTACTGGGGTCGCTGCCGGCGCGGTTCGAGATTGTGCCTGAGGCGCTGACGCTGTTAATCCCCGCGGGAGCTCAACCTTAAAAGAGACTCTTCTGGTCCGCCTCATGTACTGCCGGGGCGGGCGTGGGCGTCACCGTCTTCAATTGACTCAGGTCGGCTTGGATAGTTTGCCAGCGTACCGGGTTCTTCGCGGTGTCCGCGGTTCCCGATGGGTCGGCGTAAAACTTCAGAATGTTCTCTTGTAACGGCGCCGATGTCTGGTTGAAGTTATGTGCAGTCAACTTGGTGAGGAGGTTCGCATAGGAGTCATCGGCAAGCGAATACTCACCGGGTGCGGTTGGATTGCCGTCATCGAGATTGCGATTGGGAAGATCAAGATTGCCTGCGCGCAACGTTTTGAGCAGGGCGGTGTAATGGTCGGTTGTTGTGTTGATGCTTTTGATATACAGGTCTTCTGTTTGCGGCGTTGGGTTGTTGAAGCCGAGACCTTTGAACGGGCCGATCGCGGGCACAAAACGCACGAGAGTTGCGAGGATTCGGGTGCCCAGGCCAGGCCTTGTGTACGACTTTCCCCACTCCCGTTCGTAATCGGAGCGAGATAGCCGGTAAAGGAATTTCTGTTTTGCAAAGTCTGGTGTTTCGCTCATCAGGTCTTTCTTGTGGGTCTCAAGAGCTACCTGGGTCATTTTTGGAATCAGCGTGCCGATGGCGAAGCGATAGGAACCGATGGCCAGGTCTTCGTGGGCTAGCACGTCTTTGAGATCGAGGCCGTAGACAATGGGGAAGGTCCGCTCCAACAGGGGTTCAGAGACTTTGAATCCGATGAAGTCGTGGTACTGTGCGGGGGCATAGCGGTTCTTGGCGACTTGAAAAGTATCGAATCCAAACTCGGTTTTTATATGCGCTGTCTTGTCCTGGGCATAGCGAACGAACCTTCCATATTTCGCACGCAGTTTTGGATAGGCGATTGCGACAGCTTGGTTGACTGCTGGGTGGCCGTCGATGTCCGCTACATAATGCGACAGCGCGCCGAGTGCGAAGGCGTATTCATTGGCGTCCTGGCTCTGGCGCAGTAACTCGAGAACAAAGTCTCCGCTGCGGACATAGTGGACCATGTCGCTGAATTCCTTGCTGCCGAAGGGATAATAGCCTAAATCCTGAATGACCGAACCGCCATACGCATAGGCGTGGGCTTCCTTGATCTGGTCGTCGGTAAGTCCGGGATAGCGCTGAACGAGGAGGGGGCGGATCTGAGATAGCCAGACTAAGTCGACTATCTCTTCGTGCGTGAGCACCGAATATGCAAGGATGCCTCGCGAAGGTAGGATTAACATCAGCAGGAATGCTGTGGCGCGGGCAAGATGTAGAAGTCTGAATCCAGTTATTGTACGGATTGAATGGGCCGAGGTGCTCATGGCTTAGATGGTACCCATGAATAGAAGAACCACAACAATCAAGAGGGCTAGCCCGATGCCGCCAGATGGATAATAGCCCCAATTCTTGCTATGCGGCCAAGTGGGCACAGCACCGATGAGCGCGAGGATGAGCAGCACAAGAAGGAGAATTGCAAGCATTTTTCACTTCCGATCGCGATCTTGCGTTTGAGGCCGGTTTCGTCTAAGCCACACCTGACTCTGGACGAAGTCTTTCATTTTCAGAGGGCATCTATCTGTTCAATTCAGCACATGGCGCAATTGAGTCTCAATCGGAGGAAATTGACTGAATCCTGCACCGACTTGCGTGGCCGGCCCCCCGGCTGCGATCATCGCAGCGGCATTTTCTGCGGGGAATTCAGAGCATGAAACGATTCGGACTTATCGTCTTAGGTGCTGCGTTGACAATGACTACAAGCCTTTTTGCTCAGCAGTCCGGTTGGCCGCCGGCTCCCGGCCATGTGACATTGCAAGTGTGGCCGGGCGCAGCGCCGGGATCGCCTGTCAATCCGCCTGCGAATGCGCCGGCTGAGGCAGACACGACCACTGCCAAGGACAACCTGATTGCCGGGAAACCGCTGGTGCGATTGGGCAATGTATCGGTACCCACGCTGACTCTCTATAAGGTCGAGGGTAAGAGCGAGTCGAAGCCTGCCGTGGTGGTGTTTCCTGGGGGTGGTTACAGCATTCTGGCCATCGATTTGGAAGGCACGGAGGTTTGCGATTGGCTGAATTCTGTGGGCGTTACATGCGTTCTGCTCAAGTACCGCGTGCCCGACTCTGGGCCGTATCCAAAGTCTGCCGCTGCGTTGCAGGATGCGCAGCGCGCGATGGGGCTGGTCCGGGAACATGCGGCGGAATGGGGCATCGATCCGAATCGGATTGGCGTGCTGGGTTTCTCTGCAGGCGCGCATCTGGTTGCGGCGATCAGCACTCACTTCGAGCAGCGGCTTTACGATCCCATTGATGCGGCCGACAAGCTGAGTTGCCGGCCCGATTTTGCGGTGGTGGTTTATCCCGGCTACCTGGCGCTGGCGGATAAGAACTTCGCGGCCAATGCAGACATTAATCCCACGTCGAATACGCCGCCGACCTTCATTGTGCAGGCGGAGGACGATACCGTACACGTTGAGAATGCATTGGTCTACTTCCAGCAACTGAAGAACGCGAAGGTGCCGGCGGAACTGCACATTTATGCGCAGGGTGGGCATGGATATGGGCTGCGGCGCACAGAACTGCCTGTAACTACGTGGCCATCGAGCGTGGAGACATGGCTGCACACGATCAAGATCTTGCCTTCGCATTAAACTCAAGTCATGCTTCTGGCTGTTCTTACTATCTCCGACCGATGCTCGCAGGGCCTCATGGAGGACACCGCGGGCCCAGCTGTGGTCGCCCTCTTGCGTTCGCAATGGAGTGAAGCTGAAATCTGGACGGGCTTGCTTGCGGACGATGAAGACGCGATTGGGGCCATGCTGAAGAAGCTCAGCGACGATGGTGCGGCGCTGGTGGTGACGGTGGGCGGAACGGGATTTGGTCCGCGCGACCGTACACCGGAGGCCACACGGCGCGTGATCGATCGCGAGGCGCCAGGGCTGGCGGAGGCGATGCGCTTTCATGGCGCCGAGCGCAATCCCTATGCATGGCTATCGCGGGGAGTGGCGGGCCTGAGGGGGAATACGCTGATCGTCAACTTGCCAGGGAGCAGGCGTGGTGCGGAAGAGAGCTTGACTTCCATTCTGGCGCTCATCCGGCACGGACTAGAGATTGCGGGCGGAGGGCAGGCGCATCCGTAAATCCGATTGCTTTCGAATTTCGCCCGTGCGTGCGATTGATTGAATAGGGAAACGCTTTCCGCGATATCAAATCCGGACTGGCACAGCGCAGGGTTTGACGAAAATAATGCAGATGTAAGGTGAAGATTTCGGAACATTTAACAGAAAAAACTTATAAAAAGCAGAAGTTGAGAAACAGCGGGAAAGCGTACAATCTTTTTACTGTGAGTCCCGTTCGGAACACACCTTCAGATCGGCGGCGCCCAGCCAGCGTGAGCATTCGCGATGTGGCGCGGCGTGCGGGTGTATCCATTGCGACCGTTTCCCGTGCGGTGAATCGCATTCCCACGGTCGACCCTGCTTTGGCAGAGAAGGTTTGGCGCGCGATTGAGGAGGTGGGCTACCTGCCCAATACGCAGGCGCGGGCGCTGGTCTCAGGGCGCAGCCATATGCTGGGCCTGATTGTTTCAGAGATTACAAATCCGTTTTTTCCGGAGTTGGTGCAGGAGTTTGAAAACCTGGCCGTGGCGCAGGGCTACGAGGTTCTGATCGGCTCCACCAACTACGAGCCGGAGCGCACCGAGTCGCTGATACGCCGCATGCTGCAGCGGAATATAGATGGCGTGGCTGTTATGACGTTTGGCATTGAAGAGGATCTGGTGCAGAAACTGGTGGAGCGCGAGTTTCCGCTGGTGTTTGTGGATGCCGGTCCAAACCTGCCGAATATCCGCATTCTCAAAGTCAATTATGGAGAGGGAATTCGCCAGGCGGTGCAGCATTTGGCTGCGCTGGGTCATCGCAGCATTGCCTTCATTACCGGGCCGTTGCACTTGCGGTCCGCGGCGGCACGGCGCGACGCATTTCTCAAGGGCATGGCCGAACTGGGGCTCACCGTGCCGCGGGAGCATGTGGTTCAGGGCAATCACACGATGGAGGGCGGCATTGCTGCAATGGAATCGCTGATTGCGCTGGAAGTTTTGCCCACGGCTGTTGTGTGCTCGAATGACATGACTGCGATTGGCGCTCTTCATGCGCTCTACCGGACCACACACGATGTACCGCGGGATGTTTCAGTGGTGGGTTTCGACGACATTCACCTGGCGCAATTCATGCTGCCTCCGCTTACCACGGTGCAGATGTCATGCAGAGACCTGGCCACAGCGGCGGTGGAGGCATTGCGTGCCGGTATTGAAAAAGACCACCCCAAGGCCGCGAAGACGGAGTGGCAGATCCCTACGAAACTGGTGGTGCGCCAGTCTTCCGCTTTTCCGCGCGGAACGCTGCCGGCGCTAATGGAACGGGCGGCGGGGCATGGCGCGGGCGGGCATTAGGCTGCAGCGAAATCGTTGTCTTGTTTGGCTTGCTGTGCTTCTGCCTGGTGCTTATCGGTAACGGAGAGACGAAGGCCGAGGGTCTTGAGGACGGCCACGAGGGTTTTGAGGGTCGGATTGCCTTTGGGTGATAGCGCGCGATACAGGGATTCGCGGCTGATGCCAGCTTGAGCCGCAACCGCGCCCAGACCGCCATAGGCTTCAGCGACGGCCCGAAGTGCGAGCAGACCGCCAGCGCGGTCTTCGGGGTTGTTTAGGGACTCCATTGCTACCTGGAGCGTCGCAACTGCATACTCCCGGTCTTCACGAAGTTCCTCGATATCCCGCTCATTGTGCGATACCCCGGCAATAAGGCTATTCATTGCTGCCTCCGTTTCCAGTCAGCCCAAAACTTCTTGGCCTTTGCTATATCTGTCTGTTGACTGTCCTTATCCCCACCGCAGAGGAGAATCACCCAGCGTTCTCCGCGCCGACCACAATATAACCGGTAACCTGGGCCAATATGGATGCGCAATTCGGTCACACCTTCGCCCACCGGCTTCGAGTCACCCAGGTTTCCAGATTGAATCTTACGCACCCTGTCTCCAATCCTGGCCTTTGCCATTCGGTCGCGGAGACTGCGGAACCATTCCGTATAGGGTTCACGCCCATCCTCTTGCTGATAACGGATGAGTTCGATCACGAGTAAGTGTAGCATAAAAGCTACAAAACTTGATGTTGATCTGCAGCGGGGACACAGCGGGCTAGGGGATCGGCGGAAAACCATTACGGCGGAGCTCTCTGTAGGCGGCCCTGTACGCGGGAAAATCGCCGACCCATAAGTTCGAGACCCCAAACCTCTTTTCGAGTATTTTCACTTCAATCGCTCTTCGCTCGAGTCGTCTTCGCAGGGTCTCCCGATGACCTGCGCCAAGGACAAAGAAAACGTTCTTGTGGATGTCCTTTCCCAATTGGCTGATCCAGAACTCTTCGCGGATGGGCCATTCGGAGAGGAAATATTCTTGCATTCTTTTTTCGGGATTGTCCCATCCAGGGGGAGCACTTGGCGGTCCATCTGAGATGCCGAGCCTCTTCCTGTTTTCCAACGAGGGGTCACAAAACCTATGGGTGATATTCACTTCCGAAGCAACTTCAACAGCAACTGAGTTCTGCCGTAATCTTTTCAGGAATTCCGGATGATATTCCTCGGCGATGAGGGATGGATGGTGCTTTTCGATGGCTCGAATTAGCAGTAATCTGAATTCTCTTTGTATACTGTTCTGCGGATTGTCCAGATCGCTGCTCTCTGGATAGGTCTGCGCCGCTCGATGATCGCATCCGATGAGAAAGACCACCGTCTTCGTCCTTGCTTAAGTGAACCGGTGACTGGTCCCCATGAGTCCGTCCAGCCATCAATTAAGGAACATCGTCCGGTATAACGTATCGCGCTGAACGGGCCTGAAGCCGGCGTCTCTTATGATTCTGCGCAACTCTTCTTCGGTGGTGCAGTTGCTGGTGCCGGCGGCTTTAACTACGTTTTCCTCCAGCATCACAGAACCTACATCGTTGCCGCCGAAGTGGAGACCTACTTCTAACACTTTCAGGCCTTGAGTTACCCAGCTTGCTTGAACGTTTTCGATGTTATCGAGATATAAACGGGAGATAGCCAGCACTTTTAGATATTCGACACTGGTGGCTTCTTCCCAGCCGCGGCCGCCTAGCGCTGTGTTGCCGGGTTGGAAGCTCCAGGGGATAAATGCGGTGAAGCCGCCGGTTTCTTCCTGAAGGCGGCGGACGACTTCGAAATGATTGACGCGCTGCTCCATGGTTTCGCCGACGCCGAACATCATGGTCGCGGTGGTGCGCATGCCTAGCTGGTGGGCGGTGCGATGGACGCTGACCCAGTCTTCCGTGCGGCATTTTAGGCGGGCGATGCGTTTGCGGACGTCGTCGTCGAGAATCTCCGCGCCGCCGCCGGGGATGGAATCGAGGCCGGCATCGCGCAGGCGCATGATGGTGTCGAGTAGGCTCAGATCGCTGTATTCGGCGATGGCAAGGACTTCGGAGGCCGACAGGCAATGCAGCCAGATTTGCGGGAAGCGCTGCTTGATGCCGGTGAAGAGGCGCTCGAACCAATCGATCTTGAGGTCGGGATGGATGCCGCCCTGCATGAGCACGCCGGTGCCGCCCATCTCCAGGGTCTCGGCGATCTTCTCGTAGATTTTTTCGAATTCGAGGATGTAGCCTTCTTTGGCCCTGGGCCCCTTGAGCGGGCGGTAGAAGGCGCAGAAGTTGCAGTACTCAGTGCAGAAGTTGGTGTAGTTGATGTTGCGATCGATGATGTACGAGACGACGCCTTCGGGGTGGAGGCGACGGCGGACGGCATCGGCCTCGAAGCCCAGGCCGATGAGGTCAGGGGAGTTGAAGTAGTCGAGGGCCTGTTCGCGGGCGATGCTCATATGTCTCGATTCTAGCAATTCACGGGGTTATGGGCGAGTCAGCCGATAAGCTCTGGGTGTAAGTCGTTTGTTTTAGCGGGTCATATTGGGTTTTTTCGACGTAACCTCAGTAGTTTCATGAGCATGGGAGGAAAAGGGGGGAGGGGTGGGGTAAATCATCGTCTGAGGCAGGTGGGGCGGAGGAATATTGGGCGATTTCTAGCTTCGTGGCGGTCATGATTTGATTGTGCGCGTTTTCGCGAATGAGTCTGCAAACTCCGGGAAGATATTTGAGATTTGTTTTGTCGGCAGGATTCTTCATGCGATTAGCCTGGTCGAGAGGCGGAAGGGGGCTGCTTGTCCGCCCGGCTTCGAAACAGGAAAAGACCTCGGTTGCGAACCGGCCTTGGCTGGGTGCGGGAGAGGTTGGAAGCCGTCGAAATCCCGCTGAAGAGGACGAAAAAGTCCCAGAATGCCTGGAGGAAGTTTTTCTTTTTTCCGGTGGTCATTGGGGAAATACCTCGTCGATCGAGCTTGGATAAACATTGCTGGTCAATTCATTTGATATCGGCCGGTGGTGCGAGTCGCGCGATTTTCCGGTTACACATCTGTTGATGCCCAGGCAGCCAAATTGCAAAGAATTCGGAGTTTTTGGAATAGATTCAGCAAGTCAGCCCCCGGCTCCGCGGGGATAGCGAGTCAGCAAGTCAGCGTGATCATTGGTCGCCATAAGTTTTATGCCTCCGCGGGTCGGGGAATCTGGTGGACGACTGCATGGAATGCCACTAATTGGCGTCATTTTGTTTTGGCGCGGGCTTGGGTGCCGGCCTGGGCTTTTTTGCAGGGCTGGAGATGCCGAAGCTCATGAGAAGAAAGCCGAATCCTTTGCGCAGCGAGTCGAACACGCTCATTGTTGCCCTTCTTTCCAGATGAAGTTCACTTGGCGCCGGATGGGGGATTGGTTGCGGGTGTGGGCGGCGTGGTCTCGGGGCGCAGGAAATCAAGGGCGGCCGGGGGCAGCGGTTTGTCGGCGTTGGCCAGAAGCAGGCTGACCTGCCACATCTGGGTGTCGGTGAGTACCTGTTTGTAAGACGGCATGCCGGTGAGGCGGATGCCGTTGGCTACCTTCCAATAGGTTTCGCCGGGGGGATCGTCGCTTACTCCGACCACGTCGTCGTTATGGTGTTTTTCCCACAGGGGTGGAGCGTCGGGGTACATGTGCGCGCCGAAGGAAGAGGGTTTGCCGTGATAGCCGTGGCAGGAGGCGCATTGGCCGCGGTAGATCTGCGCGCCGGCGACAAAGGCGGTCTCGTCGGCCTGGATGGGGGGAGTCTTGAACAGTTCGCGATCGATGCGGGCGGCCAAAGCGCCATGGGTTATCGCTCGTTCCTGGGGGAATGGAGCGTCGGCTACAGCAACGGGCAAGTTGCCGAAACGTAGCCAAGCCAGAAGAGCGGCTGGCACCAGGATGACTCCGACGATGATTCCAAACAGGAATTTCCCCATACTTTTCACGGACTCCTTTGGTCTTCATCGTAGAGCATTGCCGCCGGGTGGTGCTGACCGGGCTTCGATTTTTGCAGAATGCAGGGTCAGATGGAGGGGATTGGTGCGGGCAATTGAGGGGCGAATTCATCCGGCATGCGTCCAAAGGAGTACAGGTTCACCCACAAGGCACCCCCCGAGATGTTTTAATACCAATTGGGGGGAGCGCTGCCGAGAGCGGTGGTGTGCTTCCGTAATCCCGTGGAGGTAACCCGATACCGATGTATTCTTTTCGCCGTCTTGCCCTTCTGCTGGCGCTTGCGTCTCCAGTCATTCCCGTTCTTCAAGCACAAAGCCCGACTTCGAGCAGCACCCCCGCGGACCCTGGTCAGCAGGCGCCGGCCGCAGCCCCTGGGCAGACTCAAACCCAGCCCCAAGGCCAGACTCAGACCCAGCCTCAGATCAGCGTTGCAGCACGCATCAAGGCCCGGCGTGAGCAGCGTCGCGCCGCGGCTATCCACGAGGTCTACGACCATCTCTATGAGATCTATGTTGGAGCGGGTTATCTGCGGTTTACCCCCGGTGCAACGCTGC
>Ga0302320_10005211_pt1 | contig 29232 bp, 23 predicted proteins | sample Bog_T0_3_FD_202130 | JGI IMG/M metagenome (GOLD analysis project Ga0302320, IMG submission 202130) | Peat permafrost microbial communities from Stordalen Mire near Abisko, Sweden - Bog_T0_3 | ecosystem: Environmental > Terrestrial > Soil > Wetlands > Peat | place: Sweden: Abisko, Stordalen Mire...
ACGCCGCCAGTAGTTTTCATCCTCTCGCAATCGGCACACGTCGCGCAGGCGCTTCGCCATAACCCGGCACGCTGTCGGCGATATGTCTATTCCAATCCACTGTCTATTCAGATTTTGTGCAGCGACTATAGCTGTGCCACACCCGCAGAACGCATCCAGAATGATATCGTTCTCATTCGAGCTAACCTCAAGGATTCGTTCTAACAACGTCAAGGGCTTTTGAGTTGGATAACCGAGGCGCTCCGCAGCCTTCGAGCCTATCGGCGGTATGTCGTCCCACACGTTCTGAAGGGAGACGCCCGGCATTTCGTCAAGGTAGCGTTTGTAGGCGGGAGTTCCGCCGCTCTTTGGGAAGTACAAGCGGCCCTCAGCCAAGAACTTCTCCATATTTTCCTTCGAATACGCCCAGTAGCGCCCCTTGTATGGGAAGGTACCATGGAACTCGTAGGAGACATCCCCTCCGGGCTTTGCTGCTGTAAGGTTGTCCAAGCGGTAGCGCCGGCCTGTTGCCTCGTCAACGTACTTGTAGAATTCCTTAACGTAGCTCTCGTCATACGCTGTGTACTTTGTGTTCCAAACCCGCTGTTTATCGTCTCCACCGGAGTACGCGAAAATGCTATCCGAGACGTTGCCGTAGGCTTTTCTGCCCTGCTTAGTATCGCTGTGGGCCGCGCTGCGCTTCCAGATAATTTCGTTAAGGAAGTTGTTCTCCCCAAGAATTTGATCGAGCATCACCTTGACATAGTGGCTAGCGTGCCAGTCACAGTGGTAATAGAAGCTGCCAGTCTTCTTTAGAACCCGCGCCATCTCCACGCACCGTGGCCGCATGAAGTCGATATAAGCTTGCGTAGATTCATGGCGATCTTCAAACGCGCGCTTCTCTTTCGTCTCGCCCCAGAACACTTCATAATTCCGATTGGAATTAAACGGCGGGTCGATGTAGATGAGGTCCACGCACGCATCGGGCAGTTTCTTCAACTGTTCCAGATTGTCGCCGCAATAGATAACTCTTGTGTCGATCAGCGACGACGGCCTTCCCGTCGCTTGCGACGCTGCTGGTGAGCCGCTACCGGAACCGTTTGACTTGGACATGTACTTTGCAGTTTAACCCGGTAACATTCTGCCTGGAAGGGCGAAGTGGGTTCCGCCCTCGAACGTCAGAAACAAAACCATTACGAAGGGAACGGCGTTGCAATCCCACATTAGCCAAAAGAAGGCTAATATGGGCCACCCGACCGTTGTAGAGTTACAGGGCGGAGTGGAGCGACTCACCGAAGTGACTCTGCATCGTCATGGAATATTTGAGCGGCGCTGGGGTTCTTCGCTTGCGCTCAGAATGACCCCCTGTAAGAAACTAAAACGCTCGCGCGCTACTTGGTTTTGCCACCTGCGGCGGGCATGGTGAATCCGTAGTCCGCCAGGAGGCGGGCGATTGCGGGCTTCTTGATGTAATTGAGAAAGAGCGTGGCAGCGGCTTTGTCTTTGGAACTCTTCAGAATGACTGCAGCCTGTTCGAGGGGCGTGTAGTCGGAGAGAGGAATTTCGACGAAGCGTCCTGCGTTCTTCATCGCGGGACTTATGGCCAGCGAGAGTGCGACGATACCCGCGTCGGCATTGCCGGACTGAACGAATTGCGCGGTCTGCGAGATGTTTTCTCCCATCACAAACTTGCTCTGCAGCGAATCGTAGAGTCCCTCTTTCTTGAGAGCTTCGACGGCGGCGCGGCCATACGGAGCGTGCTGCGGATTGGCGATTGCAATTCGCTTGGCGGCAGGAGATTGCAGCACATGCAGCCCCTTGGAAAGATCGAGCTGCGAGCCGTTCGGAACATAGAGCACGAGTTTTCCGATGGCGTATTTGTACAGCGTGCCCGGTTGGGTAAGGCCCTCGGATTCAAGACGCTGCGGGTACTGCAGATCGGCAGAGAAGAAAATGTCGAAGGGGGCTCCGTTTTCAATCTGAAGCAGGAACTGGCCGGAGGAGCCATAGTTGATTCGAACTTTCTTGCCTGTCTCTTTTTCAAAGCTGGCTCCAACTTGCGGAAAGACTGCCGAAAGATCGGCGGCGGCGGCTACCGAAATTTCCTGCGCGTGGGAGAAGATGGCGCAGCAAAAGATGGCAACAACGACCAAGAGTTTCTTCATGATTCCTCCAATACCGGACGGTTTGTAAGCTGATCTTCCGACAGGTCTTCCCTGCCATTCCAAACGCCTCCGGCGATGACGACCGTTATAAGCTGCACGAATATGATTAACGCAACGCAAGCTTTCCATTGCCCGTAACGCCACAACATTCCCGGCAACACTCCGCCCACGCTGCCCCCAATATAATAGAACATCACATACAACCCAGCGGCGGAGGCGCGGCCGCCGGAGTGCGCTTCACGCTGGATATAAGTGGTGGAAGCGGACTGGCAGATGAACACTCCCGAGGAACACAGCACTAATCCCAGCAGGATCACCGGTAGATTCTGAACCAGGGTCAATAGAATTCCGGCGATGCCCGCTGCAACCGAGGCGATCAGAGCGACACGCGAGCCCACGCGCGAAATCCAGATACCGCCGAGAGGCGTAACCACGAGGCCCACCAGGTACACCGTGAAGAGCGCGCTTAAGTGCGCGGGTGAGAGCCCGAAAGGCGGCGCGGCAAGATAGAAGGTGACATAGGTGAAGGTGGCCACCAGGGAAAACAGCACATTGAATCCGACGGCGAATGTCGCGAGCAGTTGCGGATTGCGGAAGTGCTGGCTGAAGGCGGTCGTTTCCCTGGGGCCCTCCGGCAGCGGCGAATCACGCGGCAGCCAGCGCCAGAGGAGAATTCCGAAGACGAGGTCGAAGACTCCAATGACGACGAAGCCAATGCGCCAACTGGGTTCGACGAATGGAATGAGATGGTTGGTAGCGGCAACGCCGGTGAAAATGCGTCCTAGATAACCTCCAAGCACGGTACCGCTCACATAGATTGAGATCACCTGCGGCACGCGATGGCGGGGCCACTCTTCGGCAATATAGGCGATGGTCACGCCAAAAACTCCAGGCATGACGAGGCCCTGCAGAAATCGCCAGAAAATTAGTTGCGAGAGGTCACCCGCAGTGGCCGCAAGAATGGTGGGCAGCGCGAGCAGGAAGATGGACATCACAATAATCCTGCGGCGGCCAGCGCGTTCCGCAAGGGCTCCCCAGAAGGGCGCGCTGATGGCGACGGCAAGGGTTGCGGCACTCACAGTGACTCCAACCGCAGCCTTGGAGGCGTGGAAAATCTGTTCAAAGAGCGGTAGCAAGGGCTGAGTGGCGTGGAGATTGAAAAACGCACCGACTCCGGCAAGCGTCACGGCGATCACGGCCCGTTTATCGTTGCCAGCAAACGAGGCGGCGGGAATTTGCTCGGCGGCGGAAGATTGCCCCGCGGCCATCGCCGCGGTGGCAGTCTTATCACCGGAAAACCGATCTGTGCCTTTGAAACCTGACATGGCCTCTCAGGTTTAGGGTACCACCGCAGGACAAAGGTGGGGCATACGGCTGAAGCGCCTCGGGGCTTACTCTGCCCCGGGGAACGGCGGCAAAGTTGTGACCTTTGGCTTGATGATGTCGCCCAGAAGGTCGGCTTTGCTCGCGTCTCGCACCAGGTGCGGAAAGCGAGGGCCATCAAAATAGTTCAGCGAAACTGTCTTGTAGTATTCGGTATTCTCCACCAACAACTGTGTCGGGACGTGCGACTTCTCCGCCTCGCGCAAAGCTGCCAGCAGAAACTCCCTGGAATATCTGCGGCCATTCACGGCAATGATTTTCATTCCCGGCCCGATACCGTTCCTGGCCGCGATTCCGTCTTCGATTGCATCGATTACCGCGCCATTCTTCGCCAGCACAAGCCCCACGGATGCACTCATATCAAAGCCGCCTCGCCCTTGCTGCTCATGCAGCCTGGCAAGCGTGTTCGGCTGGCCATTGTAGACCAACTTCCAGCCACTGTTTGCAATGCCTTCCAGCGGAGCGTGCGCAGCGACTTGCGAAATGCGGTTGGTAAAAAAGGCTCGCCAATCGTAGGGTTGTACCTGGTTCAGCGTAGCGACCACGTCATCGAACGTATAGGTCTTCACCTCTGGCGGGGTGTTCTTTCCGCCAAAGAAGAGATGAGCAAAGTCATCCAGCGATTTCTTGCCGCCACTCATCTGGCGAATGACCGTGTCCGCCTCCAGCCAGATCAATGCGCCTTCATCGTAGTAGTCCGTGCTGCGGCGATAGTTGCTGAATGCCTCTCCTGCGCCGTAAAGGGTTTGCGCCGCCGTGGCCGTATCCTCCAGCGAGCGCCACTCGCGCCCCGGACGATGTGAGTAGGTCATCGCAACCTGGGCAAACTGTTCGCGCCACTGCTCCGGCGTTTGCAGGCCGCTGCGCCCGGTCAGCACGTAGCCAAAGTATTCGGTAAGGCCCTCATATACCCAGAGCAGATTTCCTTCCATCGGCGACTGATAATCGTGCGTGGCAAGCCCTGCGGGACGTCGATATTTGCCATTCCACGAGTGCGTGTATTCGTGCGGCAGCAGCATGGCGTCCGCTGTCCATTGCCCGGGGTCGGTAAGATAGCCTTCGTCAACGCGACTGTCGTTGGACTCGTGATGCTCCAACCCGAAGTGCGCAACGTGATCGCTCAGAGTGAGCAGGAAATGGTACTGGCGATAGTGCCGCGCGCCATAAAGCGCACCAGCCTCCGCAACCAGATTGTCAAAGGCTTTCGTCTGTTCAGGAGATATTTCCAGAGCGGCTGCGGAGTCGGCCACGATGTCCAGTTCATGAGCTGGAGTCTGGCCCGCCTGCAGGGGAAGCTTCTTCATATACTGGCCCATCAGCACCGGTGAATCCACCACCGTGGTAAGCGATGCGAGCTCAAATTCAACCGCGCTGGGAACGCTGGATGAATGCGGCAACGCGCTTACCCATTGCCAGTCTGCCGGTACTTTGAGCGACGCCTTCACTCCCACATCGTCCGAGCCCAAGCCTTTTGGATAGAGCACCAGCCAGTTCCAGGAGAGCACGGCAAGCTTCTCCGTGGCCGAGGAGCCTGAACTGAAGTTGCCCGGCATCTCGACCGGGCTCAGGTAATCAATTGCCGCATCGATGGATGTAACTCCCTGGGGAACTTCGACGTGAAAGGCGTACATATCCACTGGATCGCGATGCCAGCTAAGAACCCGGCCAGCCGCGCGAAAATAAATCCCCGCAGTGTCCACGATTGGCCCGCCGGGAGCATGTTCTCCGGGAATCCACTTGGGGTACATCAGCACGAAATCACCCGAGACTGCCGGGATCGACAGTTTAGCGTGGAAAATCTTGCGCGGGGCATCCGTGGCATCCACCACAAGCGTCTCCACAAGCGAAAAGTTCGTGGTTTTGATTGAACTACTCTGTGCCGGGCCACTCTGCGAAATCGCGGACGCGACTCCGAGGACCACGACCAGCCATGCACAACCGAACTGTCGCATTGCAACTCCTGAAACGGAATTTTGTACGGGTGAACGATCCGCATTGGATTGCGGATCACGCGGCGGACGACTTCGCGTCCTGCGGCAAGTTTTTCGAGTGTAGCAGATGCGAAATGGGTTCCGCGAAGCCATGCTGTCGGGCTTTGTTATTATTCCCTTGTGCGGCATGAAGAAAAAGACGGACGCTTTATTACCTTTGAAGGGCTGGATGGCAGCGGCAAGAGCACGCATCTGGAGAGGCTCGCCACAGTTCTGAGGCGCGAAGGACTTGAAGTGCTGACGACGCGCGAACCCGGCGGCACCAAGATTGGGGAGCGGGTACGCAGCATTCTGCTCGATTCACACACCTACGGAATGGCTCCGCTGGCAGAGCTGGCCTTGATGTTTGCGTCGCGCGCGCAGCAGATTTCAGAGGTTATTTTGCCGGCCATGAATCGCGGGGCCTGGGTACTGTGCGACCGCTTCACGGATTCGTCCGAGGCCTACCAGGGAGCGGGCAGGCAACTTGGAGTGGATTCCGTGCGAGCCCTGCATCGCGTGATCTGCCTGGGGCTGCAACCGGACCTCACGCTGTTGCTGGACAACGATGTCGCAGCCAGCCTGGCGCGGGCACGCCGGAGAAATCTCAATGCCGCAGGAAATGCCGCAGGAGATGTCGACGAGAATCGCTTCGAGCAGGAAAATAGGCCCTTCTACGAGCGCGTTCATCAGCAATTCCTGGCCATTGCGCGGCGGGAAACGGCGCGGGTGGTGATGATCGACGCGCGGCGGCCACTGGAAGCCGTTCATCAGGAAGTGGTGGCTGCAGTGCGCGAACGCCTGCTGGCCAAGCGGGGTTAGGTATGGGATTCGAGCAGTTCCACGGAAACCTTCCGACGGTTGGACGCCTGCGTGAAATGATCGCCCGCGACCACCTGCCCCACGCGATCATTCTGACCGGAGCGCGCGGAGCCGGGAAATTCACCCTGGCGCAGATGGTTGCAAAAGCAGTGAACTGCCTGGAGCGTCCGCTGGCCGAAGATGGACTGCCGGATTTCTGCGGAGTCTGCCGCAACTGCGAACGCATCGCGCAAGCCGATGCCCTGGACCAGCGCTTTGCGGAGGCGGTCGAAGCCCGCGAAAACCTACGGGAGAGCGATAAGCGCGAGACCCGTATCCTGGTGCAGACTCACCCCGAGGTTTTGATCATTCCTCCCGACCCGCCGCAAATGCTGGTGAAGGTGGACCAGGTGCGGCACGTGATCGGCGAAATGTATTACCGTCCTACGGAAGGACGGCAGAAATTTTACATTTTCTCCGAATCGAATTTCATGAAAGAAGCGGCAAATGCGCTGCTCAAAGTGCTGGAGGAGCCGCCCGAATTCGCCACCCTGTTCCTGCTGGCGGAGAATTCAAACGCCCTGCTTCCGACCATTCGTTCACGCTGTATCACTTTGAGGCTGGCGCCCCTGACCGCCGCTGAAATCGGAGCCGACCTGGCGATGCGCACAGGGTGGACGGCGGCACAGAAGAAACTAGTGGCGCAACTGTGCGGGGGCGCGGTGGGACGCGCCCGCAGCTTTGATCTGGAAGGATACCTCGTGGCCCGTAAAGACGCGCTGCTGCTGCTGACAACGGCCCTGGGTGAGAACGACCACTCAGTCCTGTTCCGCGCAACCGAGGCCTACCGCGCCGGAGGGGAAGGCAAGGGTAAGACCGACCTGCTGATATCGGTTCTGTACTCGATCCTTGAAGATCTGATGTTCCTCAAGGCTGGATCGGTCGAGCTGATTCGTAACGACGATCTCCAGAGGGAATTGGCCGGCATTGCCGGGCAGGTAAGTTTTGACTGGATCGTACGCGCCAGCGACGGTCTGGGCGATGTACAGAACGGAATGCGCCGCAATCTTCTGCGCTCGCTGTCGCTGGACGGGTACTCCAGTTCCATCGAAATTTAGCCCTCAACGGCGTATCTCCTCGAATTGCGCGGAGGCGCAGGCATCCCAGGAAATGTCGCGATCTCCCCATCAGTTTGCCCAGAGTTTTTGTTGTTTTAGACCAGAGCGTGTGGTAGGGTTTACCTACGAATCGCTGCAAATTCTCTTTCAGGAAACAAGTCCTCGCATGCCGTTGTGTGCGGGCGCATTTGTGCCCCTCTGGAGGAGGATGGCAGGGTACACCTTAAGCTATCTAATACTCCCGCTGGGGAGAGGACTCCTATGAGAATCGGACCAGACTCTACCGCCGTTGTTCGGGCTCCCGAACCGGAGAGCTTCGGAAACCGGAAATTGATCCGTCCTTCACTGGGTCGCGAACAAGTTCGCGGAACGGAGGCGTCTACCGAGCGTCGTGATCGGCCGATGCGTCCGCCTGATCGCACGTCCCCCGGGATGTCTCACAAGAAGCCCGCGCCCCCAGAACAGACACACGCCGAGAACTTCTATTACCAGAAGCAGATCCAGAGCAAAACTCCGATGGTTGTGGTTACCCGCGAGGGAGAGGAACTGCGCGGCATCATTGAGTGGTACGACAAGAACTGCATCAAACTCAACCGCGCGGCAGGGCAATCCAACCTCCTGATCTACAAGTCCAGTATTCGATATATGTTCAAAGAAGGCGAACAGGCCACTAAGTAAGGGAAGCATCCCGGTAATTTCGAAGGTTTCAGCGAACGGTTGTGAACTTCTCCTTCGGGGCGTCGCAGATAGGGCAGCACTTCTTCTCCTCCAGATTAGCCGTGATATCTCCGCAAATCAGGCAAACGTAAAAGGTAGTTTGGACGTGCCACGCCTCCAAATTCAACAGAGCTTGGCTGAAAAGTTGAGCGTGTACTTTTTCGGCCATCGATGCCAAGGTAAAGCTACGCACCGCATCCGCATAGCCATTCGCCGGAGTCGCCTCCATGATGAACTCGACGTACATCACGTCGCGCTCGTACTCTTCGCCGGCTTTCGCCACTTCGAGGTTCTCGCGCGTACTCTTCACCTCGGGCGAGTGAATAACGGCGCAGGGCGTGCCGCCTAATTTTGTGATGATCTGGGCGTGATGTGCGGCATGAACCTGTTCAGCACGGACAGCGGCACGAAACAAATCGGCGACACGCAAGTAGCCATCGATTTCGGCTCTAATTGCAAATGCCGTGTACTCGATGGCGACGTTGCACTCGCCAGCGTAGGCAGCTTGTAAGTTCGTCAGGGTCTGTGATTCCGAGACTGCAGCGATACTCATCGACATTCACCTACGGCAGCGTACTACCGCAGAGGCAGACTTGAATGTGATGAATGACACTCGCCGGATGTGCAAGGCCAGCGGCGAAGGAACCGGCAGAATTGAGTTACTGATATCCGCCTTGCACGCGGTGCCTCACTTAGCGGCTTTGCGCAGGCGGTCCCGTATGGCCAATCCGATCCCGGTGGGCGGGGGCATGGGACATACGATGACGTCGACTCCAAGATCGTCGAGCGCTCGCAGTTGCAGATACAGATTGCGGGCAAGAGTTTCAGGATCGCTCCAATTTCCCCAGGGCAGCACGGTCACAGACGTGCCCGGGGCAGCCCAATCCGTGGGCAATAAGACCCCGACACGATGGCTGCGCGCCTCATCTTCAAGTACGCGAGTGAGTTCGCCTTCGCTCTCCACCAGGAGAACCCGCGCGCGCGGGGCGTAGTGGCGAATTCCCAGCCCGGGAGATTCAAGCGCTTCGGGCGGGGCGTCAGTGGAAATCTTGCGCTCAGCTACCACCACATTCGCCAGCAAAAGGCGAATCTGCTCGACGGTGATTCCGCCCGGACGATAGACGATAGGCGGCTCAGTGCCGGGATCGAGCACCGTGGACTCGACCCCAAAAACGCACGAACCAGCGTCCAGTATTGCGTCAATCCGGCCATCCAGATCGGCCAAGACATGCCCGGCGGAGGTTGGACTTGTGTGTCCAAACCGGTTGGCGCTGGGAGCAGCGACCGGCACTCCCGCCGCTGCGATCAAGGCCAGGGCGACAGCATGCGAGGGTATCCGCAGCCCAACTTTTTCGCGTCCGGCGGTGCAGACATCCGGAACCTCCGAGGTACGGGGAAGCAACATGGTCAACGGACCGGGCCAGAAGGCTTCGGCGAGCCGTTCGGCGGCCAGCGGCCATGCCAAGGTCAAAGCGCGCGCCTGGGAAACATCCGCCACATGAACGATCACCGGATCCCAGCGCGGGCGCTGCTTGGCCTCAAAGATCCGTTCCACTGCGTGGGCGTCCAAAGCATTTGCCCCCAATCCGTAGACCGTTTCGGTGGGGAATGCCACGAGGCCGCCAGCGCAAAGAATTCCGGCTGCCTGCAGCAAGGCAGGATCTTCCCCGAGGATGGGAGAGGTAAGGCGAAGATGCAGGGTTTTCATCACCGCCTACAGCTTTGGCAGCACGATGCCGGTCTGATTCTGGTATTTACCGGCCTTGTCCTTGTAGCTGATCTCGCAAACCTCGTCGCCTTGGAAGAACAGGATTTGGCAGAGGCCCTCGTTGGCATAAATCTTAGCTGGCAGCGGCGTCGTGTTGCTGATTTCAAGAGTCACGAAACCTTCCCATTCGGGCTCGAAAGGCGTGACGTTAACGATGATTCCGCAGCGCGCGTAGGTGGATTTACCAACGCAGATGGTGAGCACGTCGCGGGGAATCTTGAAGTATTCCACCGAACGCGCCAGGGCAAAAGAGTTGGGCGGGACCATGATGCTGTCGGCGCGGATCGATACAAACGAGCGCTCATCGAAATGTTTAGGGTCAACGATGGCCGAGTTTACGTTGGTAAAAATCTTGAACTCGTCGGCCACGCGCAGGTCATATCCATAAGAGGAAAGCCCATAGCTTATGACGCCATCCCGCACCTGCTTCTCGCAGAAGGGGTTGATCATGTCCTGCGTCTGCGCCATTTCCCGTATCCAACGATCACTCTTGATTGCCATTCGTCTCAGATTCCTCCGCCTACAACTCTGCTGATATAGGGCCATCTTAACATTCGGCGTTCCGGGCGAGCCAGTCGTGATACTATCGCGCCACTGGCCTCCTTGCGCGCCCAAGCGTGAGCAGGCGAACGCGGCGGACGTTGACAATGTCCGCTTCATTTTCTAGCATCAGGGGGTAAGCCCTTGGTTTTCAATCTGAAGCGCCGGAGCCGAATGCGTGATTAAACTCGACATCATCAATGAAGTGGTGAACCGCACTGGAGTCACCAAGACAAAGGCCGAGCGCGCCGTTGAAACCGTTTTTGAGAGCATGAAGAAGGCGCTCGCCGAGGGCGACCGCATTGAACTACGCGGTTTTGGCGTATTCAACGTGCGCCCCCGCAAAACCGGCATTGGACGCAACCCGCGAACCGGCGCCGAGGTCAACATTCCTCCCGGAAAAGCCGTTCGCTTCAAACCCGGCAAGGAACTGCAGTCGATCGACTAGTCCCGCAGCGCCGGAAAACTACTCCGGCACCGCACTGTGCTTGTGAGCGTCTCTCCGATGTCTGAACCCCTCTCCGATTTTTTGCCTGAGACCGTTGCGGCCCGTCCGCAGGTTTACGCCGCACGGGTTCGCTATGGGTTGCCGCTGCTTTTGTTGCTGCTGACGTTTTGCACCACCGTACTGGTAGGCTCGCGCCTGCAATTCAACTTCAATCACAACCTGGAAGCGTTTTCGAGCGGCAACGATTTTATTCCGCTGTTTCCGGTGCAATGGCTTTGGCAGAGTCCGCGGCTGTTTCTGCTGGGAGTTCCCTTTTCGCTGGCGATCATGGGCATTCTGCTGGCCCACGAAATGGGACACTACTCTTATTGCCGGCGCTACGGCGTGCGTGCAACTTTGCCCTTCTTTATCCCCGCTCCCACGCTGATTGGGACGATGGGCGCGTTTATCCGCATCAGCGGATACATTGAATCGCGGGCGGCGCTATTTGATATCGGCATTGCCGGACCGATCGCGGGCTTCATTGTGGCCGTGCCGACAATGTTTGCCGGACTAGCCATGTCGCGCCCCATCGCCGGAATTTCCGATCAAGATCTGCAGTTTGGCTTTCCGCTGATATTCCACTTAAGCCACGCTTTGCTGCACCATGGCGGACCGGCGCTGGCGCATTATTACCTGCATCCAGTGGCAATTGCGGGTTGGGCCGGAATGTTGGCAACCTCGTTAAACCTGCTTCCAGGCGGGCAACTCGATGGCGGACATCTGGTTTTTGCGGTCTCCCCAAACCTGCACAGGTTTCTCTCCTATGGAATCGTAGGGGCGCTGGTGGTGATGGCCTGGTTCTTCTGGGTGGGATGGATGATCTGGGCGATTCTACTGGCACTGAGCGGATTGCAGAAGCCGAGCGTACCGCGATGGCCGGGTGTAGGCGGCTTCAGGCAGAAGATGTCCCTGGTGGCACTGGCGATTTTACTGCTCAGCTTTACCCCTGCTCCAATCATGAACGACAGCTTCCCGCAGGTGGCGCACCGAATTAAACAGGGGTTCAAGTAGAGAGCGTAAGCTAGAAACGGCTGCGCATATGGATTTCAGCGCCGCCGCGCTTGAATTGCACTTCGTCCATCAGGTGATTGATGAGGTAGATTCCGCGTCCGTGGCTCTCATACAGATGTTCGCCTTCGGTAGGATCGGCGAGTAGCCTTGGGTTGAAACCCGGTCCTGGGTCGCTGACCACGATCAGCACGCTGCGAGAGTCCTCGAATACCACCGAGCACTGCACATATTTTGTAGGATCGTCAGAGCATCCATGCCTGATGGCATTGGCAAGGGCCTCGCGCAGCGCCGTCTCAATCTCCAATTCCTTCGCCCTGGCGTGCGTACGCACCGCAGTCATCACGGCTTCGACCAAGGGGGAGATGGCGGAGACCCGCGCAGGAATTGTCACATCCATCTTCAGCGCAAAGCTATTGTGCGCGCGGCGCCGGCGCGGTTCGGCGGGATGTACTTCAGCGGGAATACGTGGCTTGGATGGCAAGAGTGACTCCAACTTAGCGTTCGTATTGTCTCAGGCAAAAGCCAGCTTTGGCTAGACCAGTTCCAGAGAAACTATGTCCTCTATAGATTGTACTGATCCGTTGCTCGCTGTTGGTCGCAACGGCCTGAGGCCAGAAGCTTCGGGATACACCATCTCTGGAACCGGTCTAGTCGGGCAGAAACCTATGTTTCGAAATAAAGTCACCGAGATCAAAGTTACGGTATTACGACAACGACATCGCATCCACGTCCACGACTATGTTGCTACGCGGAATCTTCTGCCGCTCCGCCATGGCAAGCATGGCGCGCAAAACGGAATTCAGGCGCTCGCGGCTGGCGGCCTTGAGCACAAAGTGAAAACGATAATCCTTTTTCAGGCGCATAATCGGCGCAGGGGCCGGTCCCATCACCCGCACTCCTTCGTGCCGCACCTGCTCAAACCATCTGCCCAGCAGGCCGGAGTAACGCAACGCCTCCTCCTGCTTGTCGCTGCGCACCACGATATTGGCCAGGGCGTCGAAGGGCGGGTAGTGCATCCACCCGCGGAAGCGCAGCTCTTTTTCCGCGAAGCCATGGTAGTCATGGTGGGCGGCGAATTGGACGGCGTAGTGCTCCGGGAAATGAGTCTGCAGTACGACCTTGCCCAGCATCTCGCCCCGCCCGGCACGACCAGCCACCTGGGTCAGCAGTTGAAAGGTGCGCTCGGCAGCGCGAAAATCCGGGAGGCCCAGGGCGGAATCCGCTCCCACGACGCCAACCAGGGTGACGCCATGCACGTCGTGTCCCTTGGCAATCATCTGGGTACCTACCAGGAGGTCGATGTCGCCCGCCTGAAAGTCGCTCAACATGCGCTCGAAATCGTCATGGCCATGCACGGTGTCGCGATCCATGCGTCCGATGCGCGCCCTGGGAAAAGCGGTGTGCAGGATGTCCTCGAGCTTCTCCGAGCCGGTGCCGAGAAACTGCACGTACTCGCTGCCGCACTTAGGACAGTGCTTGGGCACCGGCTGCTGGTATCCGCAATAGTGGCACAGCAGCCGATTCTGGCGCTTGTGATAGGTCATGGCCACGGCACAGTCGCGGCACTGCAGAGTGTCTCCGCAGGAACGGCACTGGACCCAAGCGGAGTAGCCTCGGCGATTGAGCAGAATCATCGCCTGCTCGCCGCGATCCAAACTTGCCGTGGTCTCTTCAATCAGTTTGCGCGAGAGCACGCTTTCTTTGCCCGTCTGCTGAAACTCCTCGCGCATGTCGATCAGTTCCACTTCCGGCAGGGGACGCGCCTGCACTCGATCCGGCAGTTCGATGAGCGTGTACTTACCCCGGGTTGCATTGTGGTAGCTTTCCAGAGACGGCGTGGCCGATCCTAGCACTACGGTGGCGTTCAGGGCCTTGGCGCGCACGACCGCGACATCGCGGCCATGGTAGCGCGGCGTCTCCTCCTGCTTGTAACTGTTGTCCTGCTCTTCGTCGACGATGATGAGCGCCAAATCATGCACCGGAGCGAAGATTGCGGAGCGCGTACCCACCGCGATCCGGGCTTCGCCGCGACGAATGCGGTGCCACTGCTCGGCTCGCTCGGCGTCGCTGAGCGAGGAATGCAATATGGCAATCTCCTCCCCGAAGACGCTGTAGAGGTCGGCTGCTACCCCAGGGGTCAGCCCGATCTCCGGCACCAGCAGGATCGATCCACGGCCCGCCGCCAACACGGACTGCATCGCCGCCAGGTACACAGCCGTCTTTCCGGAGCCGGTAACTCCATGCAACAGGGCGACTTGGAAGCGGCGCTCGTCCACGCAGCCGCGAATTTTCTGCAACGCGTTTTTCTGGTCAGGGGTAAAGAGAAACTCCAGCGTAGTGTGCGGCTTCATCTGCGGAACGGCCTGTTCGGCTGCTTCTTCCACAATCTCGATCAGGTCGTGCTTCACCAGGGTTTTCAGCGAACTCGCGGAGGTTCCGGCTTCGCGAAGGTCATCGATGCGCAGGCGGCCCTCGGCCTCGCGAAGCAGATCGACGATGCGCTGCTGCGCCGCGTTGAGTTTATGCACCTTCGACTCGCCTGCCCCATCGGGTAACGCCTCTCGCAAGACCACGAACTTGACCAGTCTGCGGGCGTCGCGGACACCGGAGAGGTCTTCTCGAACGATCCATTTCTTCTGCTGCAGCGTGCGCAACACATCGCGGGATGCGCCAGTCGCGGTACGCAGGCGCTCTTCGCGCACCAGCTCGCCTTCGGACAGTGCGTCGAGCACCGAATATTCGCTCATTTTCTGATCGGACATTTCTTGCGAGCGGCGGGAGGAGGCCTCGTTTGCAGAGTCGTACAAGGCCTCGGCGCCAAGTTCGGTGATGCGATAGCCGAACGCCTGCCGGAACTCCGCCTGCAAGGGGAGCATGGTGCGATAGACTTCGCCAATGGGCGCAAGGTAGTACTGCGCAATCCACCGCCCCAGCGCCAGCAGATTATCGTCGAGCACGGGAACCGTATCGAGCACCTGGAGCACCCGCTTCAGCTTGCGCGTTTCGGGAGGGTCGCGGTGAACCCTCGTCACAATACCGGAGAGCTTTTTCTCCGCGCCACGGCCAAATGGCACCACCACGCGCCCGCCTATGATCGGCTCCAGGTTCCCGGCTTCATAGGTGAAAATCACGTCGAGGGGCACGGGCAATGCGACATCGCAGTAGAGGGCCTCAGGCAGCGACGGCGGGAAGAGTCGAGTGCTGGCCGAAGAGTCTGGGTCGGCTTGGGACATCTGAGCCGTGTAGGGGTCCTTCCCCTTCGCTACGCTCAGGGTCAGGATGACACCTTCAAGGGGCGGTTCGGCGGGCATTAGGTTTCAGCGTTCTGGCCAGCGCTGCGCTTGGGCGGCGTCATTCCCAGATGCTTCATCACGATCTGCAAATCCAGCCAGGTTTCCTTCTTCTGGCGAGGATCGCGCAGCAGGTAGGCCGGGTGATAGGTGACGACCAGCTTGGTCGAGAAATCGGGATCGCGCTCAGGGGCCGTATGCGGCAGGATGGGGTGAAAGTCGTAAACGCGTCCACGCAGGTTTGCCATCGAGTCGCTGGCTCCGAGGAGGTACTTTGCCGCCGTGGCACCCAAGGCCACGATAATTTCGGGGCGTACCACGGATATCTGCCGCATCAGGAAAGGGCCACAGGTATCGCTCTCGTCGCGCTCAGGGGCGCGGTTCTTGGGAGGGCGGCACTTCACCACGTTGCCGATGTAAACGTCTTCGCGGCGAATTCCCATGGCGGCGATCATGTTGTTGAGCAACTGGCCGGCGCGGCCTACGAAGGGCTCTCCCTGCACGTCTTCATCCGCTCCCGGGCCCTCGCCTATGAACATGATTCTTGCGTGCGGATCACCAACTCCGAAGACGATGTTGGTGCGCGCCTGGCTGAGCTTGCAGCGGGTACAATCGCCGATCTCCTCGCGAATCACGCGCAGCGCGGCAGGCTTGTCATTCAGTATGGCCGCGAGCAGCCCTGGGGCGACCGTGGGCTCAGGCTCGCCGGGAATCGGCATCTCTGCGGGCGGTGCGTCGCTGGCAACGGCTGCCAGCTCCTCGCGCTCAAGCACGGCCATACCCTCGGGTACTTCGCGTTGATAAAGGTCGAAGATCCCAAGATCGCGGTAGTAGCGCACCGTGGCCGCAACGGCCTTCCGGCTCTGCTCATCCAGAACTTTCGTCATGCTTATGCGGTCACCTTAGGGGTTTGCTGCCGTGCGCGCAGCTTTACCACTGCATCGAGGATAAAGCCCGCCATCTCCAGCTTGCTCATCTTCTCAATCACGGTTGTCCAGTCGGCGGTAATAATCTGACCCGAGTTGCTCTCCGCGCCAAAACCAATACCGGGCTGCGAAACGTCGTTGACGACGATCGCATCAAGGTGCTTACGCTCTAGCTTTGCAAGCGCGTTCTCGACCAGATTCTGAGTCTCCGCGGCAAAGCCGATGAGCAACTGTCCGGGAGCGCGGTTGGAACCAAGCTCGGCGAGAATGTCCGACGTGGGCTGCAGATTGAGGTTGATACCGGCTTCCCGCTTGATCTTCTGCGGGGCAACCGCAACCGGGGTAAAATCCGAGACCGCAGCGGTCATGATGGTGACGCTGGCGCGGCCAAAACGTGCAAGCAAAGCCTCGCGCATCTGGGCACTGCTTTCCACGGCCATAAATTCCTGGACCGCGGGAGGAGTCAGAGCCGTGGGTCCGCTGACTAGGGTGACTTGTGCTCCGCGCCGCAGAGCGGCCTCGGCCACCGCATATCCCATCTTCCCGCTGGAGCGGTTGCCCAGGAAACGCACCGGGTCGATTGGCTCGTAAGTGGGCCCGGCGGAAACCAGGACGTGCTCGCCCTTCAGGTCTTCCGACTGTACGATCCGCGCCATTAGGGCTTCGACGATTGCATCGGTGTCTGCGAGGCGTCCTTCGCCAACCATTCCGCAGGCCAGGTAGCCCTCGCCTGGCTCGACGACGGTTACGCCCCGCGAGCGCAAGGTCTGCAGGTTAGCCTGCGTGGCCGGGTGACGCCACATATTCACGTTCATTGCAGGGGCAACCACCACGGGAGCGGTAGTGGCCAGGTAGAGCGTGGAAAGGAAATCTTCCGACAGGCCTTGAGCAAAGCGAGCCAGCGTCGCCGCCGTGGCAGGCGCTACCAGCAGCGCAGCAATCGACTGCGCCACTCCGATGTGTTCGACCGAGGAATCAAGGGTGGAATTCGAGTCACGCTGCGAAAACATCTCGGTGATGACTTTTTCGCCCGTCAGCGCGGCAAAAGTCAGCGGACGTACAAACTCCTGCGCAGCGGCGGTCATCACGACCTGAACGCGAATGTCGCGGTCCTGCAGACGACGCGCAATCTCCGCGGCCTTATATGCAGCGATACCGCCTGTAACTCCCAGTGCGATCTTCATTGGGTCAATCTTCCATCCATTCGATGCCGGCAAGCACAGGAATGATTGCGACAGGAACTCGGATCGCAACTCGACCGCAATTTCCCAGCGTGACTATTTTCCAGTATAGCTATCTTCCAGTCTAACTAGGCCGCGCCGGATTTTGACTCAGATTTCGGGACAACCGCCAGAGGCGTGGTTTCCCACTTCACCTTGTCAGCCATGATCTCCAAGGCCGCGATGTGGCACGGCTTCGTGGAATTTGTGTCGATCAATGGGCTTGCGCCGGACTGCAATTGACGAGCGCGTCGCGCTGCAACCAGGATATAGCGGTAATTGCTGTCGAACCCGTTGTATAGATCCACTTTATTACCCCCCGTGATTACACAGTATTCTTTCGAAAGCTATCGAGAATTGGACCGAGACTTGGCCGGACTCGTTCCAACTTACGGCCTTCCGCAAGCTCCGCGAGCTTTTGCTCGTCGGCTCGCGCTGGCTCCCGGCTGGCAGCACGGAGGCGTTCGGTGAGAATGATCGCCTTCAGCGCGTCAATCGAGTCATCTAGATGGTCGTTCACCAGAATGTAGTCGTATTTGCCGTATTTTTCAATCTCCCGGGTGGCAGTTTCAAGACGGCGCTTAATTACAGCCTCGTCGGTCATGCGCTCGGCTGAACTGCGGCGGCGCAGGCGATTTTCCAATTCCTGCTTGGTCGGCGGCAAAATGAAGATGCTGATCGCGTCCGGCAGGCTCTTTTGGAGCTGCGATGCGCCCTGCACATCGATATCCAGCAGCAAGTCATGGCCGCGCACAATCGCATCGTCGAGAAACTTCTTCGCGGTTCCGTAGTAATTTCCGAAAACGTCGGCGTATTCAAGAAACTCGCCGTTGGCAATCATGCGCTCGAAAACTTCGCGACTGGTGTAGTAGTACTCGCGACCGTCTTCCTCACTTCCGCGGGGGGGACGCGTGGTGTAGGAAACGGAGAAGTCGAGCCGGTCTACCAGGCGCTTGATCTCATTGACCAGCGTGGACTTACCGCTACCGGAGGGAGCTGAAATGATAAAGACCAGACTCATTCGACGTTTTGCACCTGTTCACGGGATTTTTCGATATCGCTCTTAAGCGCCAAGCCAAGCTCGGTGATGCGCATGGCATCGCCAGCCAGTCCGGTGGTTTTGGAAAGCATGGTATTCGCCTCGCGGCTCATCTCTTGCAGCAGGAAGTCGAGCTTTTTGCCAACATCGTCACCCTCCTCCAACAAGCCGCGGAAATGCTTGATGTGGGCCTGGAGGCGCACGATTTCTTCCTGAATGTCGCTACGCTCGGCAAGCATGGCCGCTTCCTGCAGAATACGGTCTGGATCGGCTTTGCCTTCCAGCAACTCTGCCATACGCGAACGAATGCGTTCGAGGTGGACTTCGAGTACGGCGCCACGCATGGTCTCGACCTCGGCGGTGTTGCGCTCAAGCTGGTCCATCCTGGACTCCAGTTCCGCCCGCGTGTGATCGCCCTCGAGGCGGCGGTTGGCGTTCAGCATGTCGATCAGTTCGGTGGCGGCAGACAGCAGTGTCGTCTGCAACTCCGGCTCTTCCGGCATTTCACTGGACGCCGCCAGCACGCCATTCAAGCGAAAGACTGCGTTCAAATCAAGCTCGGCACGCAGGTCGAGTTCATGCGACAGTTCGCGGAATGCTTTTACGTAGCCGGAGACCAGCTCGCGGTTGACGCTGATGCCGGACGCGCCAGCATACTCCAGGGTGAGCGTGAGTTCCACGTGTCCCCGGTGCATTTTCTCCTTGAACAGCTTGCGCAATTGCTGTTCAAAAAGCTCTGACCTTCCGGGCAAACGCAGATGCAGATCCAGGAAGCGATGGTTCACCGATTTTGCGGTGAAGGTGTATGCGGTTTTTCCCAGTTGGCCCTTGGTCTGGGCGAATCCGGTCATCGAGCGGATTGACATGGCTAGTCTCCGCCTCCTTCCACTGTCGCGCTCTGTCTGGGCGCGTCGATGTCTATAAATTGCAAGTCATACAGGCGGCGATAAGTGCCTAGACGGGTCAGAAGTTCTTCGTGCGATCCCTGGTCTGCGATCTTTCCGTTCTCCAGCACAATGATGCGGTCGGCCCGGCGTACGGTGGAGAGCCGATGGGCGATGACGAATACGGTACGGCCCGCCATCAGATTCTGCAGTGCGGCTTGCACCAGCGCTTCGCTCTCAGAATCGAGCGCGGAGGTGGCCTCGTCGAGAATCAGCACGGGCGCGTTTTTCAGCAGCGCACGGGCAATGCTAAGGCGCTGGCGCTCGCCTCCCGATAGCCGGAAGCCGCGCTCGCCGATAACGGTGTCATAGCCACCAGGCATGCGCAGGATGAAGTCATGAGCCAGCGCGGCCTTGGCGGCTCGTTCTACATCCTGCTGCGAGGTACTTGGCTGCCCGTACGCAATGTTGTTGCGCACGGTATCGTTGAACAGCATGGTTTCCTGGGCCACAATCCCAATCTGCCCACGCAACGACGACAGCGAGAGATCGCGAACGTCGATGCCATCCACCAGTATGCGTCCGGCGCTGACATCGAAGAAGCGGGGAATCAGATGGACCAAGGTTGACTTGCCGGCACCGCTGCCGCCAACAATCGCCAGCAATTCGCCGGCCTTCACATCGAGGCTGACGCCCTTGAGAACTTCTCGCGCATCCTCGCCGTCACTATAGGAAAAATGCACGTTTTCAAACTTGATCGAATCGTGGAAACCCGGCAACTTGCGCGGATGCGATTTCTCGCGTACCTCGTCCTTGGCATCCATGAACTTGAACACGGATTCCGACGCGCCGAGTGCCTGCTGAAAGTTGTTGTAGAACATCGCAAACTTGCGCACTGGTTGGTAGAGAGTCAGGGTCGCGGCGACGAAGACCAGGAAACCACCCATTGTCAGGGTGCCGTGTTTGATGCTGTTGCGCCCCAGGTTAAGCAGCAGCGCGATGGCCACTGCCCCCAGCAGTTCCATCAACGGAGAACTCAGAGCCATGGCGACCACGGAACGCATATTGGCGCTGAACAGGCGCTTGGCTGCGGCCTTGAAGCGCATCGTCTCCCAGATTTCCATGCAGAAAGCTTTGACGATGCGATTGCCGGTGAGGGTTTCATGCAGGATGTTCTGAATCTCGGCTAATTTGTCTTGTCCACGGCGGGTGGTGCTGCGAACCTGCCGGCCAATTTTGCGCGAGCTGAACACGATGACCGGCACGAATAACAGGAGAACCCACGCCAGTTTGCCTCCAACGAAAACCACCAGGATGACCGTAAACACAAAGGTGAAAAACTGCTGCAGGAATTCGGCAAGCACGCTCGACATGGCAAATTGCACTTTGTCGATATCGTTGATGATGGCCGAAACCAGGGTTCCCGTAGGATGCTTCTGGAAAAAGGCCACCGAGCGGCGCAGAACGCTGCCGTAGATTTCATTGCGCAGATCGGTGACCAGTCCGAATCCGGCATAGTTTACGACATAGGTACCAAAATAATCGAAGATGCCCTTGAGGAAGACGGAAACAACCAGCGCGAACGCAACCATGGTCCACGGATTGTGGAAGTGGCTGGGAACAAACTGCTGCAAGTAGATGGTGTGCGTCGTTCCTGGAATGGAAAACAGCTTCAGCGAATTGCCTGGCGTTTCCAGGTTCAATACACCGTCAAAGATAGGACGTAACAATGCCAGTCGAAAGGCTTCCAGCAGTCCGACTAGGGAAAACAGCGCCACACTGGCAATCAACTGGAGCCAGTAAGGCCGGACATACCACATTAGGCGAATCAGTCGGCGCATGAACTACTCATTGGGACAGCGCGTCCGGGATGGGGAATTTGAGGAGCAAGCATTGATTCTACTGGAAGCGGCTGCCGGATAACAGCCGTTGATGGACTACTGGAGCAGCGCAAGCGGCAGAGGCCGAGTAGCGCGGCTCTATCTCGGGCTGTCGCGATGCTCCACCTTCACGCGGTAGCCCGCCTTGGCGAGCCTCTTATTGATCTCCTCGGCCATGAACACGGAACGATGCTGGCCCCCGGTGCAACCAAAGCCGATGGTCAGGTAACTTTTCCCTTCCGCGATATAGAGCGGCAGTAAGAACAACAACATGTCCATCACTTTGGCGATGAATTCCTGGGTCTGCGGAAATGAGCGGATATATTTTGCCACCTTCGGATTCCTGCCCGTGTAAGGGCGGAACTCGGCGATAAAGTGCGGATTCGGAAGAAATCGCACATCGAAAACAAGGTCTGTGCTCTCGGGAACGCCGTTCTTGAATCCAAAGCTCAAGGTGGAAACCAGCAACGGCTGGAGCTCCTCTCCGCCACTCTTGAATAGCTCAACCAGATGGGCGCGCAACTCGTGTACGTTGAATTTTGAGGTGTCAATCTCAATGTCGGCAATGTTGCGGATCTGCTCCAGCCTCCGCCGCTCGCTCGAAATCGAACTTTGTACCGAGGTTGCGGAACCCAGCGGATGCGGGCGGCGGGTTTCGCTGAAGCGCCGAACCAGCACTTTGTCACTGGTATCCAGGTAGATCAGGGTGACGTCCAGCCGTTTCCTCAATTCGGCAATGATCGAGGGGAGTTGGTCCAGCCGGCTCTCTTCGCGTATATCGACCACAATAGCTGCGTTCTTATTGTCGCGAGTGTCTTGAATGAGCTGGGCAAAGCTGGGAATCAATTCCGCGGGAAGGTTATCGACGCAGTAGTATCCCATGTCTTCAAACACCTTCAAGGAGGTGATCTTGCCTGAGCCGCTCAATCCGGTGATCATCACCAGCTTGGCTTTGGCCGGAATCTTGCGCTCCAGTTCTGGAAGGATACGGCTTTGGGATTTGGCGGAACCAGCTTTACGATCCGTGTGGGGCATATGCGTAATTTAGCAGCAGAAGGCGGTCCAGAGAAGGAACCCGGCAAGAAAAGATGAGCCTCTGGGACTGCAAAAGCCCCATCCTCCGCCCAAAAGAGGGGCGGAAGGATAGGGCACCCAGAGGATGTGGGGCGCGGGGAGCCAGCTTTTATGGCACTTCGATCAGTTCCAGCTTGCCATCCTTGCGGCGATAGAGCACGTGTGTGACGCCCTTCTTATCGCGAAAGATGAAAACTCCCCGGTCGCGGAATTCACACTCTTTTACCGCCTCTTCAATGGTCATCGGCTGCAGCGCCACGGATTCCTGGCTCTTCACCAGGTGAGCTTCGGTTATCTTTGGCTTGGCTGGAAATTTATGCACCACCACGGGAACTGCCGTGACCGCCGTGGTGCCAATGGCAACCGGCAACTCCGGCTCGGGAGCTTCGCGCTTCCAGTCCGGCTTTTCCGCCCGCTTGCCGTCGCGCTTGCGGGTGTTCAGCTTGAGCGCCTGTTTTTCAATGTGCTCCAGAGCCTCGTCAACGGCGACGAGAACGTCGGTGGCTTCGCCGCGACCGACCAACTTCTTGGTCCGCCGAGTCACCGTGATCTCGGCGATGCGGCGCTGTTTTTCCGCCGTCAGGATCACCTTACTGCTGCAGTTTTCTCCCACAATCTTTGCAAGCTTCGCCAGACCCGCTTCCACTTCCTTGCGAATCTTGGGAGTGATCTCGAATTGCCTACCGGTATAGTCCACGATCATTCGAATTTCCCTCCATGAATCTTCCAGCTCTACTGATGCTGGGTCTGCACATTCGTCCAAAGCCGCCACAATAAAAAATACTGTGGACGTGTGGTTATATCAGATGTGGAGGAGCACTGCCAGTGTTCTACGCGTGGAGTAACGGAAATTATTTCTTGACCCGCCGCTGATGGGTGGAGGGAATCTTCATATCCTCGCGATATTTTGCCACGGTTCGGCGGGTTACCTGGATTCCCTGGGATTGCAGAATGCGGGTAATTTGCTCATCCGTAAGCGGCCGCGAGGGGTCTTCGTCCTCGATAAGTTTCTTTACCCGGCGCTTCAGAATCAGCAGGGACGTAGCGCCACCCTCCGGTCCATTGACGCTCTCGCTGAAGAAGTAGCGCAACTCGAATACGCCTTGAGGCGTGTGCGCATACTTACTGGCGACCGCGCGGCTCACAGTTGAGGGATGCACGCCAATCTCTTCCGCCACTTCCTTGATCATCATCGGCTTCAGGTAGTCGATGCCGAAGTCGAGAAACTCCGCCTGCCTGCCGATTATGGCGTAGCACACCTTGAGAATCGTCTGCTTGCGCTGTTCAATATTCTTGATTAACTGAATGGCAGACTTGTAGCGCTCCTTTACGTAGGTGCGCACGTCTTTCTCATTCCCTTCACGGCTCAGCAGCTTCTTGTAAGTCGGGTTCAACCGGAGCTGCGGCATATCGTCATCGTTCATCACCACCAGGTACTCGTCGCCCTGCTTGATGATCGCCACATCGGGCTCAATCAACCGCGTCTCGGGAACGTTGTAGCGCAGGCCCGGCTTCGGATCGAGCGTCTTGATCAAAACCACGCAGCGCTCGACCCGTTCCATGCTCTTGCTCATGGCCCGGGCAATCTCGCGGATCTGCTTGTTCTGCAGCAGATGGAGATGCTTATCCGCGATCGTCATGGCGTCTTCCAAGAGCTCTGGCATGTCAGGTTCGCCGCCACGGTCGTCATGAACCCGCATGAGATCCTTGATTTGGGCCATCAGGCACTCGCGCAGATCTCGCGCGGCCACGCCCACGGGGTCCATCTGCCGAACCAGGTCGATTGCTTCATGAAGGGCGTCGCGACCGAAAAGAGCCTTGGACGGAACCTCGGGCTTTGGCACCAGCTTGGGACGAACGCCGTTTTCTAAATCCGTTGCCCCAACCTCGGCTGTGCCTAATTCCTGCTCCAGCGCCGCTCCGCCTTCGAGCACGCTTAGTGAGCCTGCGCCCAGATCCAGAAGTTCCTCATCGGTGGCCAGCAGATATCCGTCATCGCTCAGGTTGCCGATGATGAGCTCCGCCGCGGCCAGCACGTCATCTTTGACGTGCATTGCGCCGAGTTGCCACATGAGGTGATCGGTCAGGGTCGTCGGCTTGGAAAGAAAGTTCTCGAACGAGGGCTTTTCAATCGACTCCAACTCGACGTTGCTGCGGTATCCAGGGTCGAGATAGTCGTTGAAAAAGGAGCCAAAATCGACTTCCTCGAACGGATCGCGCTCCTCGGGAGTGGTGGCAGGCGTCTCTGCTGCCGCGGCGGCGGTTTCGCGCTCGCGCTGCTCCTCGCGTGCCGCAATCTCGTCAATCGTCGGCACTGTCTCGATGTACTCGTCCAGCACCGGATTCTCAACCATCTCTTCGTTGATCATGTCCTTGAGCTCGAGCTTGTTGAGCGCGAGAACACTGACCATCTGCACCAATCCGGGAGTCAGGATCTGGCGCTGAGTGACCTTGAGGTTCAGCTTTGTCTGCAGAGATACCATGCACCAACGATACGAGGGAGGTTTCCCAAACTGATTCTAAACCAGAAAGTTCCGTTCTACACGGGAGTACGGCAAGCAAAATGCTCTAAGGTCCGCGCTTGGCCCTGCGGCGACCGTTAAATGAGCGTAAAACTCTCACCCAGATACACTCTTTTTACCTCGGGATCGTTACCTAGCTGCTCCGGAGTGCCTGCGCGGAAGATGCGGCCCTCGTTAATGATGTACGCCCGGTCGGTCACGGAAAGCGTTTCGCGGACATTGTGATCGGTGATCAGAACCCCGATCCCGCTCTCCTTCAAGGTGAAGATGATCTTCTGCAGATCCAGCACGGCAATGGGGTCGATACCGCTGAACGGCTCATCGAGCAGGATAAACGTGGGATCAATACACAGGGCGCGGGCAATTTCCACCCGGCGGCGTTCACCGCCGCTCAACGCGTAGCCCTTGTTCTTGCGGATGTGAGCCAGACCCAGTTGGTCGAGAAGCCGCTCCATCTTGCTGCGGCGCTCCGGCCAGGTGAAACTTTGGGTCTCCAGCACAGCCAGGATGTTCTCTTCCACACTCAGCTTGCGAAAGACTGAAGCCTCCTGCGGAAGGTAGCTGATGCCGTAGTTTCGCGCGCGCAGATACATCGGAACGTCCGTGATGTCGGTATCGCCGATCAGAACCCGGCCAGTGTCGGGAGGAATCAAGCCGACGATCACGTAAAAGCTGGTGGTTTTGCCCGCGCCGTTTGGACCGAGCAGGCCAACGACCTCGCCGCTGTTCACGGTCAGGGAAACGCCGTTGACGACGCGGCGGCCGCGGTACGATTTGCCGATCTCTTCGGTGGAAAGCGTCTGCATTAGCGGGAAACGTGAGTGTGAGTTACGGTTCGAGAAGAACCCTTGCCCTCGACGACCACCCTATCATCGTGGCTGTAGAAGGTCAACGAATCGCCCCGGACGGTGCCATTCACCGGGTCGCTGAGCACCGGGGAGCCGCCGGTCATCACAAAGCTGCCGTTGGCTGCGGTGTACACCAGTTTCTCGCCCTCGGCGCGACGCTCCTGCTGCTGCACCAGGACGCGCGTGTTGGCGGTAATGTGGTCCAACTGGCTGGGCCCGGCAGTGCGCGCGGCGCTCGCCGCATTCAGGAAAACATCCGCGTGGTCGGCTGTCATCACTCCGTCTTCTCCGCGGGCCGTCACTCCTCCGGAGTAGCGCGCCTGGCGTTCATTGTCAGCGTAGTTCAGCTTTGGGGCGGTCACGAGCATGGTGGAAGCCTTGCCCTTTCCGTCCACTTGGAGAAATACGCTGCTGACCAGGCGCTTGCGGTCACCCAAGGCGACGATGGTGCGGTTCTTTTGGTCAAAATCGATGGTTTGGCCTTCCACGATGTTAGAGCCCTGCCACAGCCGCGCTCCACCGGTATAGTGGGCCAAGCCGGTCAGTTGCTTGGCGTTCATCGCATGCGAGGTGACATGAATCGGGTCTGCCGTGGCAAGCAATGCGCCGTTGGGTTGGAGCTTCAGTTCGCTGTAGGTGGTTTTCACATTACCCTGGGCAAACGCCTCGCCGGTGCGCCGCAGCAGCCGGATGTTGTCAGCCGTCACCGTCATGCCACCGTCGACAATTCGGGGACTGCCCAGCAAGGTCAGCGCGTCATCCTGAGGGGAGTAATTTGCGCGATCGGCGTAGCTGGTCCGTCCGCCGGGCTCATTCTTCGAGCTCTGCCCTTCAACAAAACGGAAGTTACCTTCCTGCACAACGCGGGAAACCTCGCCGGCGGGAGTAAACTGCGCAACCATCAAGTCGCTGGTGCTCACCTTATCGGGCTGCCCGGGAACATGGTTGACCACGCGGATCGCACCCGTGCCATGCACGGTGCTCAGGCGGTTGTCCTGTCCAAACTCGGCGGTAAAGCGCCGCGCGTCAATCAGCGTCTGCTCGCCCGCATTCTTGGGAGCCGAGGCGCGCATGATGAGCTGCCCCGGTCCTTCGGTCTGCGCCGAACTCAGCAGGCGCCCACCGCTGAGCGCAAACGTCATGGCATCTGAGGTTATGGAAAACGCCTGGGGATTATCGCCCTTATCCTGTGGAGCGCGCCGAAGGACGGCACCGTGGCTCGCATAGATCGTCTGCAACCGTGCCGGGTTATTTCCTCCGCCTGACTGATTCGCGCCCTTGGCTGCGACTTTGGCTGGCCCCGTGGGCACAAAATGCATCAGCATTTCGCCCGAATGTCCACTGGCCCCCTGCTTCGCCGACTCGAAATCCACACCCCCGGAGAACAGCGCCGATTCCATCAGGTTATTGGGGCCAAGCGACAAGTCGGCCTTGGGAGAGCGTAGCTGCACTCCGCCGGAATCGCTCATGCGCACGTTGCCCACGGCATGCACTTGCTGGACGGAATTGTCTTCGCCCAAATTCATGGTGGCACTGTCGGCCAAAAGCTTGCGCTCCTGGCCCGTCACCTGCACGGATTCCATGACCAGCACACGCGGTTCCTTTGTGATTGCTCCGCGGAGAGCCTGAATGTGCGTTGGCTGGTTGCCCTCGGTTTGAATGTCGACGGCAGAATGCAATGTCAGTTCATTCTTCTTCGAATCGTATGTCGCGCCTATCGCGCTGCCGGCTGCCTGGGGCACGCGGAATTCGACGGTCCCAGCGGTCTCAGCCAGCCCCGTATTCTGGTTGAAGGTCATCCCGTCGGTTCGCAGGTGAATGGGATTCTGCATCTCGCGCGGGGGCGCCTGGTCGTCCAGCTTACGGCCTTCAGCGTTGCCCTGGAGGTCGATGTGAACTTCTCCTTTGGCAACCACGGTCCCTGCCTGCTGGTCATACTCGAAGTCTTTGCCATAGATCTGGTCAAAGCGATCCGAGTTCCGCCCGTACACAATAATATTTACGTCATGCAATTCCGCGTGGCCGCCCTGCTTGAATTGGGTGGCTTTAGAAGCATGAATCGTGAAAAGGGTGCGTCCGGCTTCGCTTTTGGAAAGCGTGAAACCTTCGCTGGTCTGCTGAATGTCAATGCCAATCTTGCCCGGAAGATTCTTAAGCGAGAGCCGCAGTTGAAAGCGCGCGTACAGATAGAATCCCGCCACCACCGTTACAACGGCCAACGCCATTACGGCAAACCAGATTCTTAGGCGAGGGATTGACACAGACATGGCTCAACCAGTGTACGCGAGGGTACAGGCATACGCACTATCTCAATATTCGAATTGTGTTACGAATTGTGTCGCGATTACGTTATGAATTCCGCTGACTGGCGACCACCGCAACCGCCTCTGACTGCCGGAAATCCGATAAAACAAGTTGCAGGCCGCCACCAAAATCCGGGTGCGTATTCTGCTCGATGCGGAAAAGTATGTCCAAGGCGTCTCCGCCGGCAATTGGCTCAGCCTTGAGACGATGCGCCATGCCCCAACCGAGTGCGTCCAAGCCACGGGCCAGCATTCCAGGCTGCGCTTTCCCATAGCGCCGCAGTTTCAGCTTCAAATGCTTTTCGCGCATCACCCTGGGGTCGCCTATCATGGTCGCGCTACGGGCTACGAATACGGGCTCGGGATTGCCCATTCCGAATGGTTGCAACGCCCGCAGTTGCTCCCAGAAGCGTGGCGTTATCTCGTCCATCGCAAGTTCGCCGTCATACTCCAGCACGGGCTGCAATTCCCCTGCAGAGAGCCTCAGCCTGGCATACTCGTTCAGCCGCTGCCGCAGTTCGAAAATATTTACTGAGCGCATGGCAAATCCAACCGCATGGGCGTGTCCGCCGAAGCGCAGGAACAACTCCGGCACAGTCTCCAGCGAGTCCAGCAAATGGAATCCCGGAATGGAGCGGCCCGAGCCATGAGCTTCCTCCCCATCGCGGGAAATCACCAGCGCCGGACGCCCGAAGCGCTCCACCAAGCGCGAGGCGCAGATACCAATCACGCCCCGATGCCATCCCTCGCCATCAACCACCATGCAGGCGGATTCGCGTAGTTCTTCGCTCTCTTCCACCCGGCGCAGCACCGCTTCCGAGATGCGCTGCTCCTCCTGCTGCCGGGCTGAGTTCAACTCGTTCAATCTCGTGGCAAGCTCGTTGGCTCGTGCCGGATCTTTCATGGTAAGCAGTTCAACCACGTCTTTTGCTACGTCCATGCGCCCGGCGGCATTGATTCGCGGGGCGATACGGAAAGCCACATCGGATGGACTCAAGGCGCGTCCGTGGTTCAGCTCACAAACCTGCAGCAGCGCCTTCAACCCCGGATTTACGACTTTTCGCAGTCCTTCCAACCCCAGTGAGACAATGACACGATTTTCGCCGGTCAGCGGTACCGAATCCGCAATGGTCGCGATGGCCACGATTTTGAGGAAAGAAGGTATCAATCGGGCTCGGCCGGAGCGCTCCAGCAACGCCTGCGCGAGCTTGAATGCCACTCCCGCGCCGCAGAGAAATTTGCATGGGTAAGCGCAATCGGATTGGTTGGGATTCAGAACCGCCAGGGCCCTGGGAATGCCTCTG
>Ga0302320_10005215_pt1 | contig 29225 bp, 18 predicted proteins | sample Bog_T0_3_FD_202130 | JGI IMG/M metagenome (GOLD analysis project Ga0302320, IMG submission 202130) | Peat permafrost microbial communities from Stordalen Mire near Abisko, Sweden - Bog_T0_3 | ecosystem: Environmental > Terrestrial > Soil > Wetlands > Peat | place: Sweden: Abisko, Stordalen Mire...
CTTGATCGCCACCGTCGGCGGCAAACCGCGCATTGTCGAGGAACATGAGGGCGTGACCGGTCTGGTGGCCGCCGTCGAAGCGGGCCGGGGGATTGCGCTGGTGCCGGCCTGTCTGGCCTGCATGGTTGGGCCGCGCTTGAAGATCATCCCATTGCACCCCGCCCCGGAGTCTTTGATCGTTGGCGCGGCCAGGCGGACGGAGGATCAGTCGGCCACGGTGGAGCAATTCATCACCGCGGCGGCGATGAAGAAGTAGGTTTGCCAGGCGCTCATTGATTTGGTATAGTTTATTCATGCCGGTGCTGACCGAACATCGTTTTAGTGTGAAGGCATATTACCGCATGGCGGAGACGGGCGTTTTGCCTCCGGACGCGCGGGTGGAATTGCTTAATGGAAGGATTATTGACATGTCCCCGATTGGCCCGGCCCATGGCGGCACCGTTAAACGTCTGAGCCGCATTTTCAACGCCCTCGCCCGTGGTCGCTGGCTGGTTTCCACCCAGGACCCCGTCCGGTTGGACGACCACTCGGAACCCGAACCCGACGTGGCGCTTCTCAAGCCCGTACCGGACGATTACAAGAGCCGGCATCCCCGGGCGGACGACGTGAGTTTGCTGATTGAAGTTGCCGACACCACGCTGGAATTTGACCGCGAGGAAAAGCTGCCCGCCTATGGCCGGGCCGGGGTGGCGGAGGTTTGGATTGTGAATCTGAACGAGGCGGTCGTCGAAGTTTATCGCTCCCCCCATTTCAACGGTTACGGCTCCAAGACCGTGCTGGGCGCGGGAGACCAGGCGGCCCCGCAGGCCTTCCCGGACGCGATGGTTGAGGTGGCGGAAATGTTGAGGTGGTGAAGGCTTTAAGCCGCTTAGGGGCCGTCAAGAAATAACCTTTACAACCGGACTGGTTCTTTTGGCGGCGGGCAGCGTTGCTCACTCGTTACGGATCCCGTTGGATATGCGCCTCGTTCGCGCCTTGCCCGCCGCCAAAATCCCGGCGTCCACTTGCAAAGGTAATTTCTTGACGGCCCCTTACTGCCAGGACGGCGGGATAGGCGACACCGGAGTGCCCTCGTCCTCGGCGGGAAGGCCGAACTATTTGACAGGCGGGTTGATTTCATAAAGGTCATGTCGGGCGGCCACATTTTTCCTGCCACTCTGCAAAACATTTATTGCACACACCTTGGAGTTCGCCGATTATCTGCTCAAATTCAGAATCACTCTGAATGTCTGCCCAACGGAGAGTGCAAACATCGCAGAGCAGTTCACCGCCAAAAAGCCTCTGGTTCTTTGCCAAACGGTAAAAAATTGAATTGCCATCCTTTATCGCTTTACAAACATGCGGACATGCGATTACGGCTTCTTGCCGTCCATGAGTTTTACAAAGAAATCCAGGCATAAAACACCGAAATTAAGGCGAGCGGAGGCGGTAGAAGCGGGCGGGAAAATTCGTCCATTGCGGATCGCTGAAAGCAGCCGTGCCGGTCGTGAGGGTGTTGGTTTGCACCGGCTGCCAAACGGGATGGGCGAGGTTCGTGCAGGCTTCCACCAGCACCGTCTGCCCGCCCGCCCAGTTGATGGTGAATCCAAACTGGTTCGTCTGCGCCCCAAAGCTGGAACCGGCCGTTTGCATCTGCGGAAGCCAACGTGTTATTGGATAAGGAGTTAGGTTTGCAAAATCGTCCCAGCCCGTGGTTCCAGGCAGATAATAGATGGTTAAATTGGGAGCATCATTGACAATACACGCACCTGGGGATGAGGGAGCGTTGCCATTGAAGAATATTTGATCAAGGTTGTAGCAGGCAATAAACGCAAAGTATCCGATTTCGCTCACGCTGTCTGGAATTGTGACATTAGTCAAACCAAGGCAGTAAGTAAACGCGCCGGCCCCGATGTTGGTGACAGTATTTGGGATTGTAAAGTCGGTCATCCTAAAGCACCGAAAGAAAGCATAATCCCCGATATTGGTGACTTTGGTGCCTAATGCGACATGGGTCAGATTGGTGCAAGAATCAAACGCATAGTTTCCGATGCTGGCTGCGCTGTTGGAAAATGTGATGCTGTACAGGCCGTTGCAGACAGCGAATGCGGATTCCCCGATGTTAACGACGCTGCCGGGAAACGTAATATTTGTCAAGTTAGTGCAGTAAGCGAAGGAATCGTCTCCAATGTTGGTAATACCGTTTAGCATCGTCAGGCTGGTCAGATTGGAGCCATAAAAAGCATTGTCCTCGATATTGGTGACGCTGGCGGGAGTTGTGACCCCCGTCAATTCACTACTAGATGCAAACGAATATTCGCCGATATCGGTCACGCCGACCGGAATCGAATAGCTCCCGGTTTTGCCTGACGGAAATTCAAGAAGCAGCATTTGGTTGTGATCGAATAAGACTCCGTCAAGACTGCTGAAAAATGGATTGTTCGTATCTACCGTGATTGCTGTCAGACTGGGGCAGTCACCAAACGCCAGGACTTCGAGATTACTTACGCTGTATCCGATAATAATGTTGGTCAGGCTCCCGCAGAAAAAAAACGCCTCATATCCGATAGTCGTCACAGGTAAGAAGTCAATATTATTGGGTATAAACAGTGCATTACCAGAACTGGTGCAGCTCGTGATGGTGAGCGTAATGTCGTCGCTGTTTGTTGTGTAAGAAAACGGCACGTCAGGATTCCACAACACCGCCGGTTGACCATCAAAGGTCGGCCCCCAGCCGGTGGCTTCGGACAAGTAATAGATGGTGGCCAGATCACCATAGAACACATTGCTCCCACCGAAGGCGGGCGGACTTCCGCGACAACAAACACTCGTCAGGCTGGGACAGAAACCGAACGCCCAATCACCAATGTTGCTGACGGTATTGCCAATAGTGACATTGGTCAATGATTCGCAGTCAAAAAACGCTCCGTCACCGATGGCGGTGACGCTGTCGGGAATGAGGACGTTGGTGATACTGGCGGCATAGAACGCCCAGTCGCCGATGGTGGTGACCGACAGACCGGCAATGGTGCTGGGAATCAGCACCACGCCGTTGGACCCGCCGTAGCCCGTGATGGTGAGCGAGTTGTCGGCATTGGTTGTGCAGGTGAATTGAGCCCGCCCGAGCAAAGGCAGCAACAACATCATTAACAGCGGCAGCCGTTTCATGGCGCTCGATCACTCGGGGCAGGTGCGGCAAATTTCAGGCCGATTCCCTCCTGGGTTTCCCCGGCATTTATCTCCACCAGAACTTTAACCGGTTGATTTTGGAAGCGGATCATCGTCTCACCCGTCAGGCGCCCCGCCGCCACAATGGACAGGCCACAGATTATCCTAAGCCGCACAAAAAGATCCGCCGGACTGAAATTGGCCTCCACCTTGAGCGGGAAACTTTTGCCTTCTTTGGTATATTCCGCCATAATACGTCCGGGCTTAACCAGTGAATAGGTGATGCAAACCTCTTCGGCGGATGCCACCAAGGCCGCAAATAATATTCTGAGGAGAGGGTCGAAAATTCCTGATGTCCGCGGCTCCCCATCATCATTAAGCAAGCAGATTTCTTGGTCCATGGGCTTTCCTCATTGCATGAATGTTTCCACGGCTTTTTTGCCGGCATCCGAAATTGTCAAAAACGCGCCACTGCCATTGATTGCCGCCCCGGCCACATTTATCTTTCCGCCGATTTTTTGAGCCAGGAATCCTTCCATTCCCGGCGGCAATTTTCCGTTGATCAATTGGATCCCGAGTTTTTCCGCCAATTCGCGATGAGCCAGTTCGGCATCTCCGATGCCAATTACCTTTCCATCTTTGATTATTCCGGACACCGCCTGCTTTTCCGCCAATAGGAATTTATCCGATTCGACGGCGGCAGCCCACCCTGATTTCAAGACTTTTCCGGCATCCACCACTTCCTCAGCATCGGCGGCAACTTTTATCAGTTTGCCGGCTTTGAAGACGAAGGGAGTGGCTGACAAAACCGCTCCGCCTCCGGCTTCCAAGCGTTGTCCCACCGTCAGTTTTTCATGGGTAATGGCGTCATGGCCTGTCACCAGGCCGATGCCACCATTCGCGGCACCGACAATGGGGTTCAGCTCAACCGCCGTCCGGAGAACAGACGCAGTGGTGGCGGCGGACTGCCTGGCCCGGAGCACGACACCGGTGGCATCCGCATCGTCCGCTTGCAACAGGGCCCGCCCGGATGCACCGGTGTAGGTATCGTCATGGCCGCTGGGGTCGGTGCAGGTCCAAGGATTGTTTCGGCAATAGGAGTAGCGGTTATAGCTCTGCGGATTGCCGAAGTCCGGGATAATGTCATCCGGCTGGATGAACCGGCCGAGTTCCGGGTCGTAATACCGAGCGTTGTAATAATAGAGGCCGCTTTCCGCATCAAACACCTGGCCGGTGAACCGGCGCGACACCTGGAAGCCGGCCTGCGGGCCGGCGGTTTGGATGCGACCGAACGGATACCACACATTGACTTCCGTTTGAACGCCGGATGAACCGCTCAAGACGCTGGAGGAGGCCAGGCTGTCTTGATGGTAGTAATACCCCACCGCATTCGGGTTCCCGCCGCCGTAAAGCGCGGAGTTGGTTTCAAACGTGCAGACCTGTTCGCCGTTGGCAAACACGTGGAACAAGTTCTTGCCGGCTTTTTGTTCGTAGAGGCAGCCGATCCACACCTGAAGGTTGGTCGGGTTCTGGTTGAGGCGCTTCCACAAGCGGGCGCCGTCAAAAGCGTAGCCAAATTCAGCCGACATCACCCCGGCCTGGGCAATGGCCGAGAGGCGGTTTTCCGGGTCATAGACCATGGCCTGCGAGTTGGTGAGGCCCCCGTGCCGCACCAACATGTTGCCGCACAGATCATAGAGGTTGGTGTAGCCAAAGGCGGTGCGGACGGCCTGGATCCGGGGATTGGCGTAGGCATAGCTGGAGCCGCCGCCCTCAATGTTGTTGGTGAGGTTGCCGGTGGGGTCATAGGCGTAGCTGCCGCCACCGGGCATGCCACTGTACGTCTTGATCCGGTGCAAATTGTAATACGTCACGCTCACCGCGTTGGTGACGCCGGTGCCGCTGAGGTTGGCGATGTCGTTGCCGGCGGTGTATTGGTACGTCCGGCTGAAAATCGGGCCGGCCGAACCGGCGGCAGCGATGGTTTGCAGGCGTTGAGATATGGGATAGTAACCGCGCGTGGTCGTCACCCCGTTGCCATAGGCGAAATTGGTGGCGTGCCCGAACTGGTCGTAGCCGGAGGCATTGATCGTATAGAAATTGCCGCCGCCAACCAGGGACACCAGATTGAGGCTGCCACCATGGAAATAGGAGTTGGTGACGGTGGGGCCGTTGTTCGGATAGGCAATGGCGGTGGCGTTGTTGCCGTCGTCAAACGTGCAGCCGATCGTATTGGTGGTGCCGTTGATGCTCAGATAACGCGCGGTTTTGATGGTCCGGGCGCGGGGATCGTAACCGTTTTTCTCCCAGCCCTGGCTGTCAATCACCTCGTAAAGCAATCCCGGATAAACCTTGTAACTGGAATCAGCGCCGTTGTCGTAAAGGAAGGTGTTGGTAAACGCCGGAACCAGCGTGTGGTTGCTGTAATTAAGGCTGTAAACCGTCTGCACTTGCAGGCGGCCCAGCGCGTCCTGGCTGCCGGTGGACGGGTTAACGTAAGAATTGGAGACGACATCGCCGCGCGCGTCGGTCTGCAGGCGCAGCCGTCCGGCGTAATCCCGCACGTATGTCCACGGGCCCAAATATGGATCGGCCATCGCCACCAAACCGCCGGCCTGGTTGTAGGCCCAAAAGATGTTCTCCGCATTCGCATTAACGAGGCTGGTCAGGTTGTCCGCCAGGTCATATTTGAAAGTGCTGGTATAGGTGCTGGAGCCGTCCGCCTCCTGGATTTGGTTGGTGCGACCGTACGCATCCAGACCGTAGCGGCGGATTTGGCCGTCTTCATCGGTGTAGACAATCCACCACGGGTTGCCGCCGTAGGTGTAACTCCAAGTGCGGGCGGCCAGCGGGGAACCGGTATCGCCCGCGAGGGGGGTGGCGCTGCTAAACGCGCCATTGGCATTGAACGTGGCGCTGACGGGGCGATTGGTCGCCACCCTTCCCGCCGCATCGTAGCCAATCCAGGTGGCCGACTGAGTGGAAGCGGGTTTGGTGAAGTTGATGGTTCCAAACACCGGCCAGGTGTTTAAAAACGCGTTGCCACGCCCGTCATAGGCGGTGGAAACCACCCGATAATTGCTGTTCTCGCCCTGGGTGCACGTCTGGATGGACCGCCCGAACCCGTCCACGTAGGTGCGGTTGGTGATACCGCCCACCCCGTCGTTTTGCACCTCGTCCACATAGTTGACCGCCAGACCGGAAACAGCCGCCTGCAAGACGGCCGGGTAATCGTATCGCTTCATCCAGACCGCGGTGCCGCCGCCAATGGGAATCTGGTCGGTTTCGGTTGGCCGAAGAAAGGCATCAAAGCTGTTGCTCACCGTCAGGCCCGCCGGGTCGGTGGCGACCGCCAGCCGGCCCGAACGCGGATCGTAACTGGTCGTGGTGGTGAAGCTGCCGGCCGTGGTCGTGGCCGGATAGGTGTTATAGGTGGAGTCGTAGGTGATGGCCGTCGGCACCCCGACCGGGTTCACGATTTGGCCGACGAGGCCGCAGGTGGTGTAATTGTTGAAACTATTGGTGGCAAACGAACTGGCCGAAATGCGGGTCAGCTTGGTGGCGAGGGTGCCGCTGAGGGCATTGTAGGAATAATCCGTCTCCTGGACGGTGTTGCCGCCGCCATCGGCGAGAATGGCCGTGGCCGGGTGGTTCACGATATAGCTGTTGCCGCTGCCGGCCGCGAAGGTGGTATTATAGTACCGGGGGGGGACCGTGTTCGCATCCGTAAACGAGAAGTTGGCCGGAGTGAAGTTGTTCACCTGACCGTATTCGATTTTATTGGTCACGTTGCCAGCCGGGTCGTAGGTGAACTGGGTGGCCGAAACATTGGGGGTGCCGTTGCCGGGATAATCGCAGTCAAAGGTCAGCGCGGTAAATGGAAAATATCGGGGGTTCCCCCCACTGGTCAAACTGGTCTGGTTGATCTGGTTGACCTGGACGTGGTACAACTCGCCGTCATTGCCATAGGTCTCCACCCGGTAAGCCAGGCCCGCCTTGGCGAAATTGCCCGCGCCGGTGATGGCATTGGTGTCCTGATATTCACCCAACGCCGAATAATTTCGGCCGCCGCCGGTGTGGAAATAAGTCACTATGGCGCGCAGGGTGGGATCGGTGTTGGTGACCACGGCAAAGCCGTGAAACTCGCGCCGCACCCCGTCGTAGTAGCCGCCCCCGTAGCCGTAGGTGGTGGTTTGCAGCGGATTAACGCCGTCGGATGCCGCCACCGCCGCCGTCATATATTTGGGAAACGGCATGTGGCTGACGGAATTGGGGTTGGTGGTGTCCACGCGATTATCATAGGCCGTGGACGGGTTGTAGGAGACGCTGATGACGCCCCCGAGGCCGTTGTTGACGTTGGTCATCAAGTCCGGGAAGGGGCCCTGGTTCAACTGGACCAGAAAATAATTGGACGTGGAATTGGCAACCCCATTGCCAGAGTCATGGACGGACATCACCCGGTCCAAGAGGCCATCGCCGTTGATGTCAATCAGGGTGGTAATGAGACTGCCAGCTTCCGACCCTTTGACGCCCGTTCCTTGCATGCTCCACCAAGGTGAATACATGAACAGGCTGTAGCAGGATTGATTCTCGAGGTTGGTCAGGACAATGGGTGTGGAGTTAAAACCGTGGCCGTTATTCAAATAGACGAACCACCGGGTATTGGGGGTGTTCAAAGAAGTTTGATCCAGCACGACCCGGTCCGGCAAGCCGTCGCCATTGAGGTCATACATTCCCCCGAACGGCAGGTCCCAGATGGCATCGGACCAGAAATTGATGCCGTTGTAGACTTCACCGTCACCCGCCTGGCCGACAACTCCCGGCCATTTATCAGCCGCGCCCCCATAGCCGGTGGAGGTGTTGGTGGATTCAAACGAATAGCCATCATTAAATTCCACGGCATAATAGGAAGCCGGATGAGGCAGTTCCGCCCCCGGATTGTTGGGGTCCATCGGATACATGACGCGGTCGGGCAAACCATCGCCATTGAGGTCAATCATGTGGGCCTCGGGCGCCTCGATGCCCGCCCAGTTCGCCAGATTGTTGCCGTTCCAGTTCTGACGATGGTAGGGACCAAAGTTCATGGGCTGGGTGAAATTTGTGCCGGTGTTGAACTGCACCATGAAATTGGTCATCGCCCCGTTGAGATATCCGTTGGCCATGACCCGGTCGGGCAGCCCATCGCCGTTGATGTCAAACAAACCCACGTACGCGCCGCCGGATTCCACGCAAAAATAATCGGACGAATACACGTCGGTCATGGCCAGCGGCCCCGTGGACACCGGCCAGTAGGTCTCCCCGGCAAATCCCTGCCCCGTGTTCAACTGGACTTCATAGTTGGTATAGGGTGTATAGGTATAGCTGTTGGCGATCACACTGTTAAGGGCCGCCCAATAATCCATCACCCGGTCGGGCAGGCCGTCCCCGTTGATGTCCCGGATGCGCCCGTAGGGCGTGTTCAATTCGGCATAGCCGCTGTTGTCGGGCAGAGGGTTGGCTCCGGAGGCCGTGGAACCGCCCCCGGAGGAGGTTGGGTTGAAGACATGGCGCGTGCCGAACGAGCCCCGGCCATTGGCCTGCAAACCCAGATTTTTTTGCACCTGATACTGGTTCGGCGACACCGAACTGTCAAACACCACCCGGTCGGGCAGTCCATCCCCATCCATATCCATCAAGTCAGCCACGGTATAGGGGAATCCGCTCAGATCGTCATTGATTTGGGTCACCTGCGGCTCGTAGGGGACAGAGTAGGGGTAATCGTTGTTGCCCGGCGTGTTCAACGCCAGGTTGGTCCAGACCATGGTGGGACCAAATGAGACGCCGTGGGGGTTGGCCTGATAGGCGAACGTGTTGGTCACAAAGGCCGTGGCAATACCACCCGCGTTAAAGCCAGATAGCACCACGTTCGTCAGCAGGGAGCGGGCGGTGGCCGCGGAGAGGCCGTAATTGAGGCTGTAGTTCCAGACATTCTGCGCCCCCACCTGACACAAGATGTTGGTCAACTGCCGGGTCTGGTCCCGGCGAAAGCCCGACCGGAAGGAGAAATTCCAGTCGTTGGTCCGAATCCCGGTCTGAAAGAGGATTTTGTCCGGCCCCGGAAAACTGGCGGAATATCCATTCCAATTGGTATGGCCGTTATAGGCGATCTGGGCGGGATAAAGGGTTCGCTCCGGCAGACCGGTGAAGGGGCTGGTGTAATTGGTGTAGGCAATCGTGGTCCAGTCGCCGGTGGCGGTGACGACCTGGTCCAGCGCCCAATGAAAGGTGCTGCGGTAGCCGCTCCAGCCGGCCTTGGGGTTGGCCACGCGGGTGCTGGCGGACCCGCCGAACAAATACGCATTGCCGCCCTTGTCATAGACCGTCCAGAGGTTGTTGACGGTGTCCAGGAAGCAGCGCAAAAACTCGGTGTCCACTTCGGCCCGGTATTCGACGAGCGTTCCGTTGGTGGCCACCGCAAACAACTTGTAGCCCTTGCCCGGCAGATTCAGCAGGAATCCTTTGGCGTCGTCGTATTGCGCCAACGGGGCCGGCGGCGTCGCGGTGGAGTACGCAATGGGAACTCCCTCCCGGGTGTTGCGCTCAATATCCCCGAGCTCCAGATTCCAACCCATGCCGCACCAGCCGTTGCCCCCGCTGGAGGAATAAGCCAAAGCCAGATTGGGTTCCGAACCGTTCCGCGCGGGCGGGCACGCGATGGGAATCGAGTAACCGAAGCTGCCGGTGAACAGGTCCACTTTCTGCTGCCCCCGCTTGCTCAACAGGTCGGCGGCTTGCACCTGCTGGTCGGCGCCGGAGACCGGGCCGCCACTGGCATAAGAATCCCCATAAGATTGCCCGGTGCTTTGCGCCAGGCCAATTCCGGCCGCGGCCCACCAAAGCAGCAGCCCCGCCGAAAATCGCTTCACATCATTCATCAAGTTCATAAAAGGGTGGTGGTCGTCTGATTAAGGAACGGGGTTCTGGCTGTAGGACGGCAGGCCCGGCGCCGACGGCGGCGAATTCGTGCTCACCCCAACCATGACCTTGTATTCGTTCGGCAATCCGTCGCCGTCCGTGTCCACCTTCCAGGTCGGAGTGTTGGTCAGCATGTTCCCGCCAAAGGACGCCTGCATGAGATTGGCCAGGCCGTCGCCGCTGTAATTTTGATAACCGTCGCCGACCACACTGTTGGTGAAGGAATTCCATTTCACGGGGTTGTAACCCTGCGCGTTCATGAGCCACTCTTGGAACGTTGTCAAACCGTCGCCATCCGGATCGCCATTCGGAGCAACGCCGGTATGCCCAAAATACAAAACTTCCCAGCCGTCGGCCATGCCGGTGCCATCGGTGGAATAGACATCGGGATTGGACTTGGAAACCAGCGACTCGTAGGCATCCGTCAAACCGTCCCCGTCCGAATCTTGCGGCGTACCCAAAATCAGGAAACAGGTCGTGCTCGGCACGGTGAGCAGGTAGGTGTTGCATTGATAGCCCTGCCCTTCCCAGGACCACGGCACGCCGTCCGGGCCGAACGACAACTGTGAATTGACAAAGACATCAAAGGGCACGCCGTTGGAACCGCCGGCAATCGTGAACTGGAGCTTCATGGTCCCATTGCCCGCCGCCTTCGCCACCACGTTGGTCAGCCACACGGTCCAAGGAGTTGGCCCATCCTCGCAGCCGGAGGTGAGATTCGTCACCCACAGCAAATTGCCCGGCCCGATGATCACGTCGCTATTGGGCGTGAAGGTCGTCTGGGAGGACGACCCGGAGGCGATGCTAAACATCGCCACGTTCAACGGGTCCATTTTGTAATAGGGTAAAACCCCGTTAAAGAGGGATTGCACCTCGCCGGCAGAGAGCGGAACCCTGTAAGTTTGCACCGTGTCAAACAGACCCTGGGCCTCCATCTGACCGTTGGTGTCGCTGCCGAAGAACACGCCGTTGGCCAGCACTCCGGCCCCGGGCCAGATGCTCAGGCCGCCGGGGTCATTGGTCGCCAGGACCCCGTCGAGATAAATGGCAACATTCGTGCTGGAATACGTGAGCGCGACGTCATGGAAATAGTTGGTCGTCCAAGTGGCCGGCGCGGACAGCGTGTAGGTGTTTCCAGCGCCGTCCTGCGACACAAACCAGAGGTTTTGGCCCTCCGGGTCAATCGCCAGCCCCCAATAGCCATACGAAGAATCAGCATCCCATTCGCCCACGTCAACCAGTTGAATCCACCCACCCGGCCCCGTTCCGCCCGCATTCGTGCCCGACCAGGAGGAGGCGGCAAACCAGAAGGTGAGGCTGCCAGAATCCACGGTCAGATTCGTGGTGCCGTCGCTTTCCCAGACGTTGTATTGCAGCCACGCCGGGACATTGGTGGCCACCACCAGCGAACGGCCGTTGCCCAGAAAAGAATAACCAAGGTTGGCGAACGAGACCGGCGCGTAACCGCCGGCGTCCGTCCAGTTGGTGGGGTCAGCAAACGAAAAAGTCTGCAGCGGGGCGTTGGCGGAACCGGAACCGCCGCCGCCGCCGGGCGGCAGGCCAACCATCGCCCGGACGGGGCAAGTCCCAAGGCCGGCCAGCAGGGTTGCGGTGATAAACAGGCCGGCCAAGGTGCGTCGGGCCGGGTCGAAAATTTTTCCCCCGCCATTGGTTTTCTTCATAATTCAGCCCATCCCAGGTTGTTAAGATTTACTGCTTTCAGGATTTTGCCGAAGTTTACTTGATTTACCGGCAAGCGCAAGCGTATTATGCAATTATATTAAAGGTGAATCAGCTTCATGGCCGGAGCCGGCTTGGGGGCGGGCCTCCGGCAAGCGCCCGGGGATGGGTGTGTTTGCCGGAGCAAGGCGCACCACCAGGGCCGGGGGGGGTGGCGAGCCGGTTGATTTCCCCCGTTTGAACGTCTTCATAAAATAAATTTGGAACGTCTGCCAAGCCCCAATTTTAAACGCCCCTAATCAGAACTCAAGCAACAATTTAGACGCTGTCAGGCCTGCTGGTGAGGCCGGGGGGTTTGATCGGTGTGGGGGCAGGTGAAATTCTTGACATAAATTGAGCATGGCGTTTGCGAAATGAACAACCATGCCGAAACCATGAGGTCAAAGGCCAAATGGAGCCTCGTCACGGGCGGGTTGCCCAAATACAGAAACGGAAAAAAAGCGCGCATTCCATCAATCGGGCACACGAAAAACCCGGCAATTTTGTCGGTTTAAACGCTGCTGTGCCCGAGGACGGGCACCCTCCGGGACTTGGGCAACACGCCCTCACCTTGGCTGCTACGAGACACCAATCAGGTCGCCCGCAGTTTGACCAGCAGGTCCTTGCTCTCCACCGCCTCACCCACCGTGGCGGTGACGGCCTCCACAATCCCGTCTGCGGCGGCATAGACCGTCGTCTGCATTTTCATCGCCTCCATCATCAACAGCTTGTCGCCCTTCGCCACCTTGTGGCCCACGCTCACCGAAATGGCCGCGATGAGCCCGGGGATTGGCGCGGCGGTCTGCCGCGGATCGTTGAGGTCCGCCTTGGGCCGGGTCCGGGCCTGGGGCGCAATTTTCTTGTCCGCCACCGACGCCTCGCGCGACATGCCGTTCAACTCATAACTGAGGGTGCGCCGGCCGTCCTTGTCCGCGTCACCCACGCTCACCAGCCGGATGATCAGCGACTTGCCTTCCTCAATGGCGACGTTGATCTCTTCACCCGGGCGCAGGCCGTAGAAAAAGGCGTGGGTGGGCAGCACGCTCACATCACTGTATTCCCGCGCCTGCCGGGCAAAATCCGCGAACACCTGCGGATACATCAGGTGCGAATACACGTCGTCGTCCGTCGCCTCGCGTTTGAGGGTTTCGGACAGCTCGCGGCGGAGTTTGTCCAAATCCGCCGGGGCGGAGGCCGCGCCGGGGATGACTCCATGCTCAAAATCCCGCCGGGCCTGGGCGGCGCGCTTGTCCCCGAGGATCGCCCGTTGCAAATCCGCCGGCCAGCCGCCGGCCGGCCAACCCAGCCCGCCGCTCAACATGTCGACGACCGATTCCGGGAAACCCTGCGCGCCCGGCTCCAGGTTCACCACGTCCGCGGGTTGGATGCCCCGGCTGAACAAAAACAGCGTCATGTCGCCCACGACCTTGCTGGACGGCGTCACTTTCACAATGTCCCCGAACATCCGGTTGACCTCCGCGTACAGGCGCGCGATCTCCGGCCAGCGGTGCGACACCCCCATGGCGGCCGCCTGCTCCTTGAGGTTCGTGTATTGTCCGCCGGGCATTTCGTGGAGATACACCTCCGCGCTGCCCGTCTTGGGCGCGGTGTCGAACGGATGATAATACTCGCGCACCCGCTCCCAGTAATCCGCCAGGTCATTGAGCGCCTCGAGGTCCAGCCCGGTGTCCCGCGGCGTGTGTTGCAACGCCGCCACGATGGAATTGAGGTTGGGCTGGCTGGTGCTGCCGCTCATGCTGGCCAGCGCCAGGTCCACCACGTCCACTCCCGCCTCGCACGCCTGCAGGATGGCGGCCGACTGCGTCCCCGCCGTGTCGTGCGTGTGAAAATGCACCGGGATCCCCACCGCCTCGCGCAACGCCTTCACCAGCACCTTGGCCGCCGGCGGACGGCACAGCCCCGCCATGTCCTTGATGGCCAGCATGTGCGCGCCCATTTTTTCCAGCTCCTGCGCCAGTTTCACGTAATACTTCAGCGAATATTTGTCGCGCCGCGGGTCGAGGATGTCGCCCGTGTAGCACACCGCCGCCTCGCAGACCGCGTGCGTCTCCTGCACGGCGGCCATCGCCGCCCGCAGGTTGGGCGTATAGTTCAGCGAGTCGAAGATTCTGAATATGTCAATGCCCGAGGCCGCCGCGTGTTTCACAAACCCCGCCACCACGTTCGCCGGGTAGTTGGAATAACCCACCGCGTTCGCGCCGCGGAACAGCATTTGGAAACAGATGTTGGGGATGCGCTCCCGCAACTGCCGCAGGCGCTCCCACGGGTCTTCGTTCAGGAAGCGCATCGCCGTGTCGAACGTCGCGCCGCCCCACATTTCCAGCGAAAACAGCCCTGCCGCCCGCCGCGCCACCGCGTCCGCCGCCCCCAGCATGTCGTACGTGCGCACCCGCGTGGCCATCAGTGACTGGTGGGCGTCCCGCATCGTGGTGTCGGTCACCAGCAGCCGCTTCTGCTTGCGGGTCCACGCCGCAAAGCCTTTCGGCCCCAGCTTGAGCAGCAAGTCCCGCGTGCCCGGCGGCGGCGGCTGCCGGTGGTCAAACGCCACCGGCGCGGCCAGGATCAGCGGTTTCTCCGGCTGGTAGCCCTTGGCGTGCGGGTTGCCGTTCACGACCACATTGCCCAGGAAATTGAGCAGCTTCGTCGCCCGGTCGCGGCGCGGCTTGAACTGGAACAGTTCCGGCGAGGTGTCAATCAGGGTGGTCGTCGCCTGGCCGGTGCGGAATCGCTCGTGGTGGATCACGTTCTCCAGAAACGGGATGTTCGTCTTCACCCCGCGGATGCGAAATTCGGACAGCGCCCGGTGCATCCGTTGGCGGGCGATTTCATATGTCTGCGCGCTCGCAATCGCCTTCACCAGCAGCGAATCGTAAAACGGCGTGATGATCGCGCCGCCGTAGCCCATGCCCCCGTCCAACCGGATGCCAAAACCGCCGGGCGAACGGTAGGCCAGAATCTTGCCGTAATCCGGCATGAATTTGTTCTCCGGATCCTCCGTGGTCACCCGGCACTGGATGGCATAGCCGTTCCGCGGAATTTGGTCCTGCGCCGGCATGCCCACTTCCGGTCCGTGCAGCGGATGCCCCTGGGCGATCAAGATTTGCGCCCGCACCAGGTCCAGCCCCGTGATCACTTCCGTGACCGTATGCTCCACCTGGATGCGCGGGTTCATCTCGATGAAGAACCACTCGTGCCGGTCCAGGTCGTAGAGAAACTCGATGGTCCCCGCATTGTCATAACGGATTTCGCGGGCCATCCGCGCCGCCGCATCACACAGTTCGCGGACGATCTCCTCCGGCAGGCCAAAGCTGGGCGCCACTTCCACCACCTTCTGATGCCGCCGCTGCACCGAGCAATCCCGTTCGTGGAGGTGGATCACGTTGCCGTGCTGGTCGCCCAGCACCTGAACCTCAATGTGCTTGGCGCGCGGAATGTACTTCTCCAGAAACACCGCCGGATTGCCAAACGCCCGTTCCGCCTCCGCCTGAGCTTCGTCCAGCAACCCCGCCAGGTCCCCGGCCTTTTGCACGACCCGCATGCCGCGCCCGCCGCCCCCGAACGCCGCCTTGATGATCAACGGAAATCCGATTTGCCGGGCCGCCTTCAACGCCTCGCCGCGGTCCGAGAGGGGATCTTCGTTGCCGGGCAGGGTCGGGACGTTAAGGCGCTGCGCCAGTGCCCGCGCCGCCGTTTTGTCCCCCATCATCTCCAGCAATTCGGGCCGCGGTCCCACAAACGCGATCCCCGCCGCCGCGCAGGCCCGGGCAAAATGCGCGTTCTCCGAGAGAAAACCGTAACCCGGGTGAATCGCATCCACGCCTTTCTCCCGGGCCATCGTGATGATGCTCTCGATGTCCAGATACGCCGCCACCGGCCCCTTGCCCCGGCCGATCAGATACGCCTCGTCCGCCTTGAAGCGGTGCAGGCAGAACCGGTCTTCCTGCGCGTACATCGCCACCGTGCGGAGATTCAGCTCGGTCCCGGCGCGGAAGATGCGGATGGCAATTTCGCTGCGGTTGGCCGCCAGCAATTTGCGGAAGGGGCGGATCGCGCCCGCGCCCGCCGTATCAGTTGCTTTGATCATGTGTGCAGTTGAGCTCATGCCAGGCGTTTTATAAATGGTTCTCGCGCGAAAGGCAAACCTTGGCTTGCCCCGCGTTTGCAAGATTGCCCATTGGCCGAAATCACCTAAACTGGGGGTCGTGAAATCCAAAGGCATGGTTTATTTGGTCGGCGCGGGTCCGGGGGATCCGGGCCTGCTGACGTTGCGCGGGGCGGAACTGCTCCGGTGCGCCGACGTCGTGGTGTTTGATGTGCTGGTCAATCCGGCGTTGCTGCGGCTCGTCCCGCCCGGCGCCGAGCTGATCTCGCGCCAGAATCACAAGGGCGCGGACGCCCGTTCCCAGGCCGAGCTCAACGAGGTCATCCTGGACCGGGCCCGCGCCGGCAAGTGCGTGGTCCGGCTCAAAGGCGGCGATCCCTATGTGTTCGGCCGGGGGGGCGAGGAGGCCGCCATGCTGGCCGCCGCCAAAGTCCCCTTTGAAGTGGTCCCGGGCGTATCCTCCATCACCGCGGTGCCCAATTACGCGGGCATTCCGCTGACCCACCGCGAGCATTGCTCCAGCTTCACCGTGTTCACCGGCCATGGCGACCCGGCGGACGCCGCCACCGACCTGCGCTATGATCAAATCGCCAAAATCCCCGGCACCAAGGTCGTGCTTATGGGGACCGACCGCCTGGCGGAATGGACGCACGGACTGATCACGCATGGCATGTCGCCGGAAACACCGGTGGCCATCATCCAGCAGGGCACCACGGGCCGGCAGGTGTCCGTGGCCGGCACGTTGGCCACCATTCCCGGCCTGGCCGCCGCCAAGAAAATTTCTCCGCCGGCGCTCACCATTGTGGGCGAGGTGGTGAAGTTGCGCGGCAAACTGAACTGGTACGAAAACCTGCCTTTGTTCGGCCGGCGCATTGTCGTCACCCGCCGCCCGGCACAGGCGGGTTCCTTCGCCCACCGTCTGGCCGGCCTGGGCGCGGACGTGTTGGAGGTGCCCACGATCAGAATCGAGCAAACCACCCGCCGCGAGGAGTTGGTGGAGATGCTGCTGGGCATCGGCTCCTACGACTGGCTCGTCTTCACCAGCGCCAACGGCGTGACGGCGTTCTTCGACCTGTTTTTCAAACGCTTTCACGACATGCGCGACCTCGGCGGGGCACGCATCGCCGCCATCGGTCCGGCCACGGCCGCCAAATTGGCGGAGCTGCATTTGCAGGTGGATTTGCAACCGGAAGAATCCACCGGCCGCAAGGTGGCCGAGGCGTTCGCCAAATTTCAGACCATTGAGAACGTGAAGATGTGCCTGCTGCGCGCGGAAGCGGCCCACCCGGACCTGCCGCTGGCCTTGCAGGAACTGGGCGCCATTGTGGATGACATCGCGGTGTACCGGACCGTGCCGGAGCTGGACGATCCCACCGGCGTCACCGACCGGCTGCTGGAAACCGGCGCGGACTGGGTGACCTTCACCAGCGGCTCCACCGTGAAACATTTCCATGCGCGGTTTGACCTGCCCAAACTGTTGCAGCAATTCCCCCAACTAAAAACCGCCTCCATCGGCCCCGAAACCACCAAGGCCATCCAGGCCTTGGGCCTGCAACCCACCCTCGAAGCCAAGACCCACACCACGGAGGCATTGCTCGCCAGTTTGGTGAAGGCGGAGAGGGAAAAAGGCTGAATCTTTAAAAGAAGCCGGGCGAGCCAGCCTGATTTTTAGAATCGCCAGGACACGTCCATCTGCACCACGTTATAATTGTTGATGGGATTGAGGCCGGGGACGTCCAGATTGTTGCCGCCGGTGCCAAGCTTGCTGTCAATGCGACTGGCATAACCATAGCGAATGGTGCCAATAATGGAATCGGTAAAACCATAAGCAAAGGCGGAATAAATGCCCTGCAGGTTGCCGCGCCCTTCAAAGAAGTCCGAGTCCAGCAGGTTCACGTCCAAGGCATCCTGTTCGACATGCTGCCAATAGACGCGGGCCTCCCAGGTGTTTTTCTTGCAAGTCGAGCCATAGACCAACCCCTGGGTGGGGCCATAAAGCGGGCCGGCGCTGCCGATGCCAAAGCCCGCCTGAAAGGCCTTATTCTGGCCGTCGACCGGACCTTTCAAGCCCGGAAAAGCCGCCGGGTTGGTGTTGTAGGCCGCGCGGGCCCGATGATCACCCTGAAAATTATAGGAAAAATCCTCGAAGAACCGCGCCTGCAACGGCCCCAGCGGAGTGTTGGAGATTTTGAAGTCATATTCGGCGGGGGTTTCCAAAATCAACAAATTGTTAATCCCTTCTTCGTTGTAACCCGCCACATTTGGTCCGCCGGGAACACCATTGGTGTTTGATCCATTCGCCCCCCCCTGGCCGACAAAGTCGGTGTTCAAACCGCTGCTGGAACCCTGGCCGGTGTAGGTGTAGAGCATCGGCGCGACCTTGAAGAACTGATCTTGGCTGATGTTCACCTTGGCACCCAACTGCCAGGTCAGCACGAAAATATCGCTGGACGGCAGCGCCGAGGCCGAACTGGGATCCTGATAATCAAACTGGCCGAAGTCCGCAAACCAGTCCACATCGCCCACCGTTAATTTGAATTTTTCAAAGGCGCCCTCGGGGTTGATGTCGGAATCCCAAACCATGGGGGTGGTGTAGAGCGGCATCGCCATCCGGCCCACCGTCATTTCATACCAATTATCCGGATGCCAATTGAGGTACATCTGGCCGATGCCAATGCCGCTGCCGGACTTGTCCGAGGGCGTGACCGAGCCGGTGGTCCCGTTGCTGCCAAAAGTGTCCCACGGCGAGCGCGGGTTGGTGGAGGTTTCCAGCCGGAGGCCATAACTGAATTGATCGTACAAATCACCCCGGACGCCCACCCGAAGGGCATAGCGATAACGCTCGCGGTAATACGTCTCCGGGCTGGCCCCCGGGAGGTTGTCCGCTCCGCGATATTCATAGCGCAGGCGGACGTCACCGAACAATTGCATGGACTTGATGCCGTCTGACAGCTTGATCCCCGGCGAGGAGGCGGGCAGATTGGCCGGCGCATTGGTCTGGTCCGCCGCCATTTCGGCCACCACTTGTTTGGCTTCGTCCTGGGTCAGAACCCCTTTCCTAATAAGCGCGTTGACGAGGGGGTCATACTGGGATTGCGCGTGCGCACATAAAGTTGAACCCAACGCCAGGGTGACCAGCGTTCCGGCGGTGCAAGCCGAGGATACAGGACGTCGTTTGGTTGATTCTGAGACTTTCATTTTGAAAAAGAATGAATGATCATTTGTTCAATATCAATGAATAATTTTGGCGGGATTTTCATGAGCAGAGCGCCGCCCGGCTCGTTCCCGCCGATGCCATTCACCACGTCCAGTACAACCCCACATACCACAAAGCATGATCATCCCCCGCCACCGTGTGCCCGGCGCTGAACAGCAGGCTGAAGTGTTCGCTGAAATTGCATTGGCCCCCAAAATTCAGCGCCGCATAGCCCCGGTCCTGATCCGCATCCTGTCCCTGCGCAAACAGCTCGCCGCCCAGCGTGACGTGCGGCCCGAAGTCCCGCTGCACCAGCCAGCCGCCGTAGGGATGATCGCGCTGGCCCGGCGCGGAATTTAAAACCGCCCCGCCGCCGCCGTAGGTCGTCCATGGACCCCAGCTCTTTTGCGCCCACAACGGCAACTGAAACCACGTCCGTCCGTTCCCCAAACCCCGCCCGGAATCCCCCGTCGGCAGTTCGATGAGCGGAAACACCCCGATCTGCGGCCAGCCGTTCGTCTCATGCACAAACCGGTATTTGATGCCGAACTCCGTGTCCCCCAGGCCGGACACCGTCTGCTGGCCGTTGGCCACCACCGTCTGCATCGGCACGATCAAATGCAGTTGCGTGTCCGGCAACACACCGTAATTCATTTCCACCGCCGGGCCTTCAAAGGCTTCGCCGCCCCCGCCCGTCTGGCCCAGACTGAAGAGGTAGGCTTCCCAATGTTGATAATCCACCGGCTGGGGGTCGTCCGTCAGAAACGGAGGTCCGGCCAACAGGGGGGCCGCCGCCACCAGATTCAAGGCGGCAACCAGCAGGAAGGTTTTGACAGTTCGATTCATGATTGGTCACAGGTTGATGCGGTGCGCACCTGCCGCTCCGGCGGGGCGGCTCCATGAGCCCCCGCCCGAAATACCAAGCCGGGAAACCGTTTCGAAATTCCCCGGCCATCGGGCGACGGCGGGTCACGGACCCGCGCCCCCGCGCCGTCCGCAGGCCCCCGGGGCCGGCAAGCTGCGCCCGCTGTTTTCCGGCGGACAGAATTGGCCGGCCGCCGGGCTTCGTCAAGCAAAAGCGTCACTTATACCATAATGGCAGCAAACTGCTTGACGCCGCGCCCTCCCGGAGCCAACTTGCATCTGTTGTTATTCAACCCGGGGATGCGCCGGCGCGGGGATGGCCGGCCACAGCGTTATGAATGAACTGATTTTGATGGCCCATGTTTCGTTCGGGGTCGGCTGCCTGATCGCAACCGTCTGGGTGCTGGTGGAGACGCTGAACGCCTCCGCCGCCAACCGACGGCGCATCCAACTGGTGAGCCGGGCCGCCGCGCTGTGCATGTGGGCGGCGTTTGTGATCGGCGGTTATTGGTATGTCACCGTCTACCCGGCGGACAAGGCCGTCATTTTAAAGGGTCCCTGGCCGTTTGCGCACAAGTTCTTCATGGAAACCAAGGAGCATCTGGTCATCCTGCTGCTGCTGCTCGCCACCTATCTCCCCATCGCCGCCGCCGCCGATCTGGCGGCCAACCCCGCGGCGCGCCGCGTGGTCCTGTGGGTGGCCGGCCTGACGGTGCTGCTGGCCCTGGTCACTGAAGGGGACGGCGGCATCATCGCCCTGGGGGTGAAAGTCGGATTGCTGACCCGTTGAACACACATACACGCGAACTTATGGAAAACTCCGCCCTGGCCAAATACACGGTTTCCTACGGACTGGCTTTGGCCCTGGCCAGCGTGGTCAACGGCCTGCTGGTGGTCGCCAAAGAGAGCAGCCCTGCCGTCCAGGCCGGGATGCAGAAGCTCACCGGCCACCACTGGGTGACCCACAGCGCCCTCGTGCTGGGCCTCTTTTTCCTCGTCGGCTGGCTCTTCGCGCGGGCCCGGGGCGGCCAAGGCCTCCGGCTGACCACCGACCGCCTGCTCGCGATCCTCGTTTCCGGCGTCGTTCTGGGCGGCCTGATCATTGTCGGCTTCTACTTGATCAGCGACTAACCTTCAAACGCACACCGATTGCCAGGATGAGAACTTGGCATCCGGCAGCGCCCGGCCGGGACCCCGCCACACCACACCGGAAACGTCCCCGGTTGTCACACGATTGTAACCTGCAAGCCGCTGGATTGTAACAGGCGGAATCCAAAATTGACCCGAACGAGCCACGAGCCAGGCGCCATCTGACCCGGTGGCGGCGATAATTGTGGTGGATTTTTCAATCAGTAAAATGATAAACTGGCACGTACAAAACAACCATATGAAACGTTTCCTTCTACAACTTGCGGCAACCACCCTGGCCTTGGGGATCAGCTTGAGCGCGCAGTCCGGTCAAATCACGGTCAAAGGTTCGGATACGCTGGTAATCCTGGCGCAGAAATGGGCCGAGACCTACATGCAACAGCACACGGATGTGAAGATTGATGTGACGGGCGGCGGGTCGGGAATCGGTTTTGCGGCGTTGCAGGCGCAGACGACGGATTTGTGCGACGCCTCGCGCCAGATCAAGGCCGAGGAATTGCAAAAGTGCATCGTGGCCTTCAACAAAAAGCCAACGGAATACAAGGTGGCGCTGGACGGGCTGTCGGTGTATGTGAACGAGTCCAACCCGTTGAAGGAGCTGACCTTGGATCAGTTGCAGGGGATTTTCACGGGCAAGATCAAGAACTGGAAGGAAGTCGGCGGGGCGGACGCGCCGATCACCATTTACAGCCGGGAGAACAGCTCGGGGACGTATGAATTTTTCAAATCGAACGTGCTAAAAGGCCAGGACTTTGCCGCCACCGCGCAGACGATGCCGGGAACGGCGGCGCTGGTGCAGGCGGTGGGCAAGGACGCCGGGGCCATCGGTTACGGCGGGGCGGCGTATGGTTCTGGGGTGAAGCACCTCAATGTGAAAAAGGATGACGCCTCCCCCGCGGTGGAACCTACGGAAACGAATGTGGAAAACCAGACCTACCCCATCTGGCGCTATCTGTACGTGTATTTGAATCCGGCGCTGGACAAGGGAGACGTGGCGGCCTATCTGAAGTGGATTCGCAGCGATGCCGGCCAGAACATTGTGAAAGACCAGGGATATTATCCGCTGCCCAAAGACTTGCGCAGCAACTGATTTGATCGCGATTCAGCCAGCGATCCTACGCGACGGACGGAGCGGCCACGGCAAGCAACCCGCTTTGTCCGCCGTTAATTTAAAGTGAGCGAAAAGACCAACAAAGCAAGCCGGCGGACGCAGGGCTGGATGGGCATTCAGCGGGGGCATCAGGCGCACCCGGTTGAATGGCTGGCGGAGAAAGGGATCTTCCTGATTTCGCTCACGGCCATTCTGATGGTGTTTCTGATTTTCGCCTTTGTGACGCGGGAGGCCGTGCCGTTGTTGCTGGGACAGATGAACAGCGCGGCCCGGCAGGCGGTGATCCCGGCGGCGGACATGGACAAAACCCCGCCGGAACAGCTTCGCGCTTACCTCGGGCTGACGTCGGATCAATTCGCGGCGATGGACCACGACACCAAACAACTGTTGATGGAGGCCAAGGTGGATGCCGGCAAAGAGGCGTCCGACGACAAGGATGCGGCGGTGAACACCACCGGTTGGCGCTATCTGTTTGAGCCCTATCAGTGGACGGGGTACGACCGGCCGGCGTACATCTGGCAGCCGGTGTCCACGATCAAAAAGTACAACCTGGTGCCCCTGATCGTGGGCAGCATCAAGGCGACCTTGGTGGCCCTGCTCTTTGCGGTGCCGCTGTCGCTGGGGGCCGCCATTTATGTTTCGCAACTGGCGCGGCCCCGGGTCAAGGAGGTCATCAAACCGACGATTGAGCTGCTCTCCGGCATCCCGTCGGTGGTAGTGGGATTTTTTGCGTTGATCGTGATGGCCACGGTGCTGCAAAGGCTGTTGGGGTACGAGTCGCGGTTGAACGCGTTTGTGGCGGGGATTGCGCTGGGGTTTGCGATCATCCCGGTGGTGTTTTCGATCGCGGAAGATTCGCTGACGAGCGTGCCGCGGAGCTACACGCAGGCGGCGCTGGCGCTGGGGGCGTCGCGCTGGCAGGCGGCGTGGCAGGTGGTCCTGCCGGCGGCCATCCCCGGGGTGTTCGCTGCCGTGGTGCTGGGCTTCGGCCGCGCCATGGGGGAAACGATGATCGTGCTGCTGGCCAGCGGCAATGCGAGCATCCTGTCGTGGAACCTGTTGGACTCCGCCCGCACCATCACCGCCACGATTGCCGCGGAAATGGGCGAGGTGGTGGAGGGCGGCGCGCATTACCGGATTTTGTTCCTCATCGGGGCCATGCTGTTTGTGGTGACCTTCTTTTCCAACATGCTGGCCGCGCTGGTCATGGACCGCCTGAAAAAACGGCTGGAGGGCAAAACCTGATGTCCGCCCCCGCCACCATTGATTTTCGGTCGAAGGTCTTTCGCTACGGCTCGTTCTTCTTCACCGGGCTGACCGGCGCGGCCACCTATCTCATCCTGGCCATTCTGGCGGTGATCTTGGTGAATGTGGTGCTGCACGGGTGGCCCGGATTGTCCTGGCGCTTTGTCTCGACGATTCCCAAGAAGGACATCTTTGATCCGGCCACCACCGGGATCCTGCCGATGATCGTGGGCACCTCGATCCGGGTGATCCTGATGACGAACTTCGTGGTGCCGGTGGGGGTGATCACGGCGGTGTATCTGACGGAATATGCGCCGAACACGTCGTGGTTGACGCAGATCATCCGCGCGGCGGTGAACAACCTGGCCGGGGTGCCGTCGGTGGTGTTCGGGTTGTTCGGCCTGGGTTTCTTCATCAATTTCGTGGGCAAAAACCTGGACTGGGTGCTGCACAACGGGCAAAAAGCCTGGGGCCAGCCGTCCTTGATCTGGGCGTCGCTGACGCTGGCGGTGATGACGCTGCCGGTGGTGATCGTGGCGACGGAGGAGGCGCTGAAAGCGGTGCCGCCGGGTCTGCGCGAGGCCAGTCTGGCGCTGGGGGCCACCAAGCTGGAAACGATCCTGAAAATCGTGCTGCCCCAGGCGTTGCCGGGCATCCTCACGGGCGGGATTCTGGCCGTGAGCCGGGCGGCGGGCGAGGTGGCGCCGATCTTGTTCACCGGGGTGGCGTATTATATGTCCTCGCTGCCGACGCATCTGACCGATCAGTTCATGGATTTGGGGTATCATGTGTTTGTGCTGTCCACCCAGTCGCCGAACATTGACCGGACGCAGCCGATCCTGTATGCCACGGTGCTGGTGCTGTTGATCCTGACCTTCGCCTTGAACATCGTGGCGATCCTGATCCGTTCCAACATGCGGCGCAAAATGCGCTCGCTCCATTGATTTTTTATGCCGGATATTTCCCTGCCCAAAATCGTCCCCACCGAGCAGAAAACCGGGGAGCCCGCCGGTCGCCAGCCGTTGATCACGGTGGACCAGTTGTCACTGTACTATGGCGCGTCGAAGGCGTTGAAAAACATCTCGTTGTCCCTGGGCGAGCGGGTTGTGACCGCCTTCATCGGGCCTTCGGGCTGCGGCAAGTCCACCCTGCTCCGCTGCCTGAACCGGATGAACGACCTGATTGACAATGTCCGGATCGAGGGCGCGGTGAAGATTGGCGGGCACGACATCTACAGCCCGGAAGTGGACGTGATCGAACTCCGCAAGCGGGTGGGGATGGTGTTCCAAAAATCCAATCCGTTCCCCAAATCCATTTTTGAAAATGTGGCGTACGGGCTGCGTCTGCACGGGGTCAAAAACAAGTCCACGCTGGAGACGGCGGTGGAGGAGAGCCTGCGGAACGCGGCGTTGTGGGACGAGGTGAAGGACCGGCTGCACGCCAGCGCGCTGGGGCTGTCCGGCGGCCAGCAGCAGCGGCTGTGCATCGCCCGGGCCATCGCCATCAAACCGGAAATCATCCTCATGGATGAACCGGCCTCGGCGCTGGACCCCATCGCCACGGCGCGGGTGGAGGAGCTGATCTTGGAATTAAAGAAGGATTTCACCATCGTCATCGTGACGCACAACATGCAGCAGGCCGCACGGATCTCTGATTACACGGCGTTCTTTTACATTGGGGAGCTGGTGGAGTTTGATGGCACGACGAAAATCTTCACGAATCCGGCCCGGAAACAGACGGAGGATTACGTGACCGGCCGGTTTGGTTGAACCGATAAAATAAAAGCATGGACAATCATTACGAGATGGGGCTGGACGCGTTGCAGCAGAAATTGCTGCTGATGGCGAGCCATGTGGAGACGGGGGTCAATCAGGCGCTGGAGGCGCTGTTGCAGCGGGATTATGCGCTGGCGCGGCGGGTGAAGGAAAGCGACCGCGTGGTGGACCATTTTGAAGTGGAGATTGATGAGCTGGTCATTCAACTGCTGACCAAGGCGCCGCTGGCCACGAATTTACGGCTGGTGACGGCGGCGATGAAAATCGCGCAAAATCTGGAACGCATCGGGGACGAGGCATCCAAGATCGCCAAGCACGCCGGGGAACTGGCGCAAGAGCCGCCCGTGCGAATCCATCTGGACCTCCCGGGCCTGGCGGGGCTGGTGTTGGAGATGCTCAAAGGGGCGCTGGATGCATTTGTCCACCGGGACTCGGCGACCGCGCGGGCGGTGATCCCCCGGGACCGGCAGGTGGACGCGCTCAACCAAGAGATCCACCGGCAACTCGTGCAGCAGATGATGGCCGACCCGCAGACCATCGGCCGTTGCCTTCACATGATGGTGGTGTCCAAGAGTCTGGAACGCATCGGGGACCATGCCACGAACCTGGCGGAAGACGTGGTGTACCTCTGCGAAGCGCAGGATATCCGGCACACCGGGGCCAAAGGGCCGGCGCTGGTGTAAGGCGCGCTCAAAGCTTCGTCAGCAGATTGGTCCAGCGTTCCCAGGACTGATCGCGGGCGTTCCGGTCGCCGGCGCGCGCGTTGGGAAACTCGGGCTCCCCGCCGCGCATGAAGCCGTGGCCGGCGCCGTCGTAGATGACCGGCAAGTAGATCTTGCCGGCGGTTTTCATCAGGGCCTGGGCGTTGGTGACGGTGAGGGTGACCCGACCGTCATTGCCGCCGTAGAAGCCATAGACGGGGCACTGAATTTTGGCCATGGCGTCGGCGGAAGCCGGGGTGCCGTAGAAGACAAACGCGGCTTTCAGGTCGGGGCGGTTGGCCGCATAGCGGAACGACTCGCCGCCCCCCCAGCAGAAGCCGGCCACCGCCAGTTTGCCGTTGGCGGCCGGGAGGGCCTTCACATAATCGGCGGCGGCGTTCAGGTCGCCGGTGATCTGGTCGGCGGGCAGGCGCTGGATGTTCCGGCCAATCTCCGAGGAGGACAGCGCGCTGGTGCCGCCGCCGTTGGTCCCCAGCCCGGAGAGCAGGTCCGGGGCGATGGCGATGTAACCTGCGGCCGCCACTTCGTCGGTCAGTGCGCGAGCCCAATCGCTCAGGCCGAAGATTTCGTGAATGACGAGGACGGCGGGGGCTTTCTCTTTGACCTCCGGATAGACGACCCAACATTGGACGGCGCGGGCGCCGTTGGTGACGGTGACCCATTCCCCGTGGCGCGAGGATTTGGCCAGTTTGGCGACGGCCCATTCCTGGGCGGAGGCGCACAGACTGGCCCAGCCGCACAACCAGAGCAGGACTAATTTAGATTTCATGGTAAACTTATAAGCCCGGGCGGCGGGGCGGTTCAAGCATAATATTTATCGGCCTTCAGTTCCGGAAGGCGTCAGGTGCCGGTTGAGGTGGCCCCGGGTCGGCAATCACCTTCCGGCCGGCCCTCAACACGTTGAAGCTGTCGCTCACCACCACCTCCCCGGGGGACAAACCGCTCTGAATTTCCGCCCATCTTCCGTCGTTCGTCCCTACACCCACCCGGCGCCGACTCACCGTGCCATCCGACTGGACCACCCAGACGAACGGTGATTCCGGGTCGCGCTGAACCGCCACCGCCGGCACCAGGGTGACGCCATGTTTCACTTTCAACACCAGGCGGATGTTCAAAAATAGGCCGGGCAGCATCAGTTGATCGCCTTCGGCGATCAGGCTGGCCCGGCATTTCAGCGTGCCGGTGGCCGGGTCAATCTGGTTGTCCACGCCCTCCAGGACACCGTGGCCAACCCGCACGCCGCGGCGGTCCGCAGCCTCCACCGGCATCGGTTGGTGGGCGTCGAACTGGCGGACGACTTGCTGGCAATAATCCTCGGCGATCTGAAAGACCACGGAGTTGGACGAAGCAACAGTGCCCAAAGGGGCCAGGGTTTCATCAATGTCTCCTGAGTGGGCGGTGCTGGCGGAAACGTGCGGCACCGCGTCGAAGGCAGGATGAGATGCGGCGGTCGGCGGGGCGGGCGGCCCCGACCACCATTTGGAAGCGCCCCCCCAGGCCGCGAGCAGGAAAAAAACGCTGACCAGCAAAGGGGAAAACAGGGCCAGCCGCAGCCAGAGGGACTTGTTCTGCGGCGCGGCGGTGGGAACCGGGGGTGCGCCGGTCAACTCACGCCAAAAACACCTCATGTACCAAACCGCCTGCAGGATGAAAATCAGAGCCACGCCGAGGATTAGCCACTTCATGTCCCGGTCGAAGTTGATCAACCCGGGCACGGTCTTGGAGGCATCGTGCTTCCAAGAGCCAATGAAACAGCTCCCGCAGAGAAGCATGGCCAAGCTGAAGACCGCTACCACCCGCTCCGCCATAAGGCTCCTGGCCGCCGGGACGTGCCCGGTCCCCGCCACGGCATTGGACCCAAGATTGAGGGCCGCCAGCCGTCCGATGCCGCTGATGATCATCCACATCAGCCATTGCCGATCCTCGGAGGAAAGAGGGAAAATCGTCCCATGAGACTGCCCTCCCTGCGATAGTTCTTGGACGATATTGAGAAAGAGAATCGGCACAGTCGTCGCAAACCCAATGGTGGAGCAGGATAACAACAACAATGGCCAGAAGTTGAAACGCCGCCGCCCCGCCTGCACGACCCAGAACTCCACACTGGCGTTGAAGTCGAACAACAGAAGGCCTTGGTCAGCCACCCAAAATAAGATTTTATAGAAGCGGCCGGGCACCGCCGGACGGTCCGGTGAAGGCGCGGATTTCTCGAACATCACGGGCGTGGCCACAATCGTATCCACGTAGCTCTTCATTTCACCGGCCTGTTGGAAACGCAGCTCCGGATTTTGCTCCAGCGCGCGCAGCACGACTTCATCCAACCGCACATCAATCCGGACTTTCCGGGAGGGGGCTTCGAGCGGTTGGCCGGGCAGTTGGCCGGTGAGCATTTCGTAAAACACCACGCCGAGCGAATAGATGTCCCCGCGGCTGTCCACGCGCACAGGGGCATTTTTCTGTTCGGGGGCGCTGTAGGCAGGCGTGCCGGCGGCCGACTGCGTTGCATCATTCGACGCGGCGGTTTCGCCGGCCGGGGCGTCGCCGTTGACCGGGCCCAGCATCCGGGCGATGCCAAAATCGGCGACCTTCACCCGGCCGGCCTTGTCGAGCAGCAGGTTCTCCGGCTTGATGTCGCGGTGAACAATGCCCCGGTCATGGGCGAATTGCAGGGCATCACACAGCGGCGGCACGATGGCCAGCGCCTCCTCGGGCGTGAGCTTCCGCGCGCGCAAAAGCTGGCGCAGATTGAGTCCGTCCACAAATTCCATGAGCAGGTAAAAAAACCCGCCCGCGTGCCCAAAGTCGTGAATGGTGACGATGTTGGGATGGTTCAAGGCGGCGAGCGCCTGCGCCTCGCGCGCGAATCGTGCGGCAAATTTTGGATCGCGCACCCGTTCCGGCGCGAGCAGTTTGAGGGCGACGAACCGGTTCAAGGATTTTTGCCGCGCCTTATAAACCACACCCATACCACCCCGACCGAGGCATTCAAGAATTTCCAATTGCGGGAAATGAGGCGCGAGTTGCGCCGGTGTCTGCACCGGCCGCGCCTCCGCCGGTTCCGGGCCGGCCTGGGTGGGGGCCATCGCCTCGGCCAGCAGGCAGCGCGGGCACAGGCCCGCAGTGGCGGCGGCCGGCAGCACCGCGCCGCACTGGGGGCAGACCTTCATGGAATCGGAGGATTCGCTCATACCCGTGTCCTGACGTGATGGCGTGGTTTGGTTAC
>Ga0302320_10005217_pt1 | contig 29219 bp, 17 predicted proteins | sample Bog_T0_3_FD_202130 | JGI IMG/M metagenome (GOLD analysis project Ga0302320, IMG submission 202130) | Peat permafrost microbial communities from Stordalen Mire near Abisko, Sweden - Bog_T0_3 | ecosystem: Environmental > Terrestrial > Soil > Wetlands > Peat | place: Sweden: Abisko, Stordalen Mire...
CGCCCGATCAGACCCATTCAAAGTGCATAGCCCTCCATGGGGGCGGCTTCCTTCAAGTCGCTGTATCCGAAGCGCCCGCCTGAGCGCATGCAGTTGCGCACTGTTATCTGGCGGGCGCTCCAGATACCGGCCTATCGGCCAGCACGACCTACTACTATCGCGTACGTGCCACAAACTCCAGCGGAACAAGCGCCAACTCCAACACAATCACGGCTGCCACAACAGCTCTCACAGCGGTAGAGGAGATCAACGCGGGCAGAGCGGCGGTCAGCGGCACGAATTGGGTTGCGGATACCGACTATAGCGGCGGCGCGGGCGAGACGTGGACGAATACGATCACGACCACTGGCTTGACTAATCCAGCGACGACAGCCGTTTACCAGAGCGACCACTTTGCCAACGGCGCCGGCAGCTTCACCTACACCATTCCCGGTCTGACGGCGAACGCAACATACACGGTTCGCCTGCACTTCTGCGAGGATTTCTGGACGGCCGCGGGTGATCGCGTCTTCAATGTGTCCATCAACGGAACGTCCTATCTGAGCAACTTCGACGTCTTCAAAACAGCCGGCGCAAAAGGCACTGCCATCATCGAGCAGACCACGACGACGGCCAACTCCAGCGGTCAAATCGTGATCGTCTTCACCACCGTGACGGATAACGCCATGGTGAACGGCATTGAGATCGACCACTAGAGTGAAGAGTTGACTTACAAGGAGTACCCAGCAACTTCACACCAAACGGAACATCAGCAATCGGGATAGGGGGAGCGGTTGCCCGCTCTCCCCTCCCACACCACCCGGCATGCGGGTCCGCACCGGGCGGTTCGAGAAGTTGAGGTCAACAGAGACGGGGTATTTTCATCCTGTCGGCCCATTGCAGGTGGAGTATGGCATTGAGCAGCATCCCGCTGTTGCGCCACCAGCGCCGGGAATTGGCCGCTATCTGTGCCGCAACATCGGCGGAAGCTCCCAAGGTCACGAGTTCCCGATAGGTCGTCGCGCCGCGTTTCCACTGTTTAAGCTGGATAGCTCGCATCCGATGCCGCACCCACTTATCCAGATTTCTCCAGACTTGTGGGGTCTGCGCCAGCCGGAAGTAGCCCTTCCATCCCAACATATAGACTCGCAGCCGCTGAGCGACTTCCGGTACACTGCGACCGCCAGAACGGCGGGTCAGTTCCCGAACGCGTCGCTTGAACGCCACCATCGGTTTCTCCGCAACCCGGCGCTTGATCGTGCCGCCGGGCGCCACCCACAAGCTGTAGCCCAGGAACTTGCGCTGGAACACGCTGGCCACCGCGCTCTTGGCCGCATTGACCATGAGACGCAGTTTGCCATAGAGCCCGAGCAGCAGAGCCATTACCCGCTGGCCCGCACGGCGACTGCGAACATATACGTTCGCATCGTCGGCGTAGCGCACGAAGCAGTGACCCCTCCGTTCCAGTTCCTTGTCCACTTCATCCAACAGCACATTGGCCAGCAGCGGCGATAACGGGCCACCTTGCGGAGTCCCCATCACACGCTCCTGAACCACGCCGTCCATCATGAACCCGCTATTGAGATACGCCCGGATCAGCTGGATTACTCCCGCGTCTCCGATCCGCTTCCCTACCCGGTCGATGAGGATATCGTGGTTGACCCGGTCGAAGAACTTTTCCAGGTCCACATCGACGACCACCCGCCGACCCGATTGCACATAAGCTTGCGCCGCTAAAACGGCCTCATGCGCGCTCCGGCCCGGCCGGAAGCCGTAGCTGTGCTGACTGAAGGTTGGATCAAGTATCGGCTGCAGCACCTGCAACAACGCCTGCTGGATGAGCCGATCCGTCACCGTCGGGATACCAAGCTCGCGCTCACCTCCGTCTGGCTTCGGAATCGTTACCCGTCGTACCGGCCTGGGCCGGTACGTTCCACACAACAACTGTTCCCGGATGGCGGGCCACTCAGTCCGCAGCCGCTCCGCCGTCTGGTCGATATCCAGTCCGTCGATGCCAGCTGCGCCCTTGTTGGATCGCACCCGTTTCCAGGCCTGCTGCATGTTCTCTCTTGCCAGAACTGCCATCAGCAGTCCCGGCCCCGTGCTCTCCGTGACATGGTGCGGGCGGCGGACTTCGTCACTGTCCGGTTCCTGCGCGGCTTCACCGCACCCCTCCCCGGACCGCCCCGCTTGCGCGGGCATCTGACGCCATGTCCTCCGCATCGCCATCTCGTCGAGACACTCCTTCTCGTTCGGCCCTTCGTCTACTCTTGCGAGCAAACTACTACGGCCCCTGCTGACTTCTCGCTCCGGCTCAACACCGTCGCCCTTTCAGGCGCGATACGAGATCTCCCCAGGTAAGAACGCACTCCTTCTCTCCACGACCGCCGGATTTACGCCGCTTCCCCTTGGTCACGAGAGCTTCGCGGTTCGTTGCCCGCTCGCCCTGGTCGGCAGCACCTCTTATCCAGTTCTTGTCCATCGGCCCGAAGATTCGATCCACGCTTCCTCCCCACACTCGGTCACCCTCATGCAGTTGCGCTTCGCTTCGTTCGCTATGACCAGCTCACGACGGGACTTTCACCCGTAAGAGTGCGCCCATGCTGGGCGCACAACGGCAAAAGGGGGAGAGTCACTCTCCCCCTTTGCCATCTCACAAGACAGAGGGCGATAGCTTTCACGGCTGTGAAGTATAGGTCTGAGATTGCCAATTCTCGCAATGAGTCTCTCGAGTCGATTTGAAGGGATGAATCGTACAGTTAGTTTCGGCATGTGTGGTTTGTAGTGGGCTGCAAAACGATGATCACAATGATGGCGCAGCTGGGTGCCTTCTCTCGATGCACTCTAATCGCGGAAAATCAGGTGATCGGCAATGCCTTTAGGCGACCTGCTGAAGTAGATCTCAGGGCTGGGGCCTGCGGAACACTAATCGGACCGTAACAACCCTGCCAGCTGCCGGTAATCCTCCTCACGGCCTGGCAGTGGGCTATCGGGGAATCACTGCACGCGGGTTCTCGCGATACGGCAATCCCTGCTGATACAGAGCAACTCTGGCTGACACGGCATCGGCAAGCTGTCTGTTCTGCGCCTGGATGGCCAGCGAAAGCGCTCGTTTGCCCTGCTCCACTGCTTCCGCAAATCTGTTGGATTCAGCCAATGCGGCGGCCAGAGTGTCAACGGATTTTGGATCGTTCCCGCCAGTCAACTGCACCGCGCGCTGTGCGTCCTTCACCGCTTCGGCTCCATTCCGGATGGACGCGTCCGGGCTGGTGGCCAGGACCCAGGCCAATTGACTCAGAACGGACTCCTGGTCAGCGTCGATTGAAACGGCTTTGCGCCAATGGTCCACCGCCTCTGCCGCATTGTCGGCAAAACTGTACAGCACATCGCCCAGATCCGCTTGGGCGGTGCCCAGATTTGGATTGGCAATAACCGCCTTGCGCAACTCCACGAGCGCCTCCTCGGGCTTGTGCATAGCCAGCAGAGCGGTGCCCAGGCCATCATGCGCATCGGCGGACCCCGGATCGGCGGCTACCGCCTTTCGGAGGTAAGCGATGGCCTCGTCGTATTGCCCCTTCTGCAGAAGAAGCATCCCGTATGTGTAGTTGTAGGAGCCACGCGTCGGGTTCGCAGCCAGCGCCGCTTGCAGGTGCGGCATTGCCTCATCGACCTTTCCCAAATCCGCGAATGCCTGGCCCAGATAGAACTGCGCTGTCGCAGAAGCGGCATCGGCTGCCAGATAGCGCTGTAGATAGGAGACTGCTTCATTCACCTTGCCCGCATCAAACAGCGCCTGGCCCAGGCTCAACTGAATTTTCGTGTCTTCCGGCAGGAACGTTAGGGTCTCCTGAAATTCTGTGATGGCTTCATTGAATCTTCCCAGCGCCTGCAACGCCTGCCCCAAATGGCGATGTACCTCCGGCGCGGCAGGCTTCAGTTCATCTGCCTTTCGATAATTCGCGAGAGCGTCGTTGAACTGCCCCCGCTCCATCTCGATTTGCCCAATGTTGGTATAGGCGTCCACGAATTCCGGATCGGCTTGCAACGCCTTGCGAAAATCTTCCACAGCCTCGTCATCCCTCTTCAGAAAAACAAGCGAAACTCCCAGGTTATTGAGCGACTGCGGATCGTCGGGCTCCAGATTCAGCGCCTGCTGCAAGACAGGGACCGCCGCCTCGTACTGCTTCTGCTTCATCAGATCCAGCGCGTCATCGGTCAGCTTGTAGAACTCTGTTGCTGGCGACGTGATGCTCATGATCCCATCCTGGGGAATGTTTACGAACTCCGGCAGGTTAACCGCCCGGTTAGACGCGGTTGCATCCTCAATCAGAATCGCCGGACTGTCCTGTCCGTTCTCATCAATGTGCGTCAGAAACATTTGCGTATACGGCGATCGGCTTTTCGAGGAAAAAACCATCCATCGCCCATTTGGGGAAAAGCTGTGCCAGGAGTTCATCAGCGATGTATTACAGCGCATCTTTCGCGCCACCCCTCCTTCGGCAGGCACGATGTAGAGTTGGCTGTCAGGCCGCATCAGCAACCCATTTTTCGCCTGCACGAAAACAATCCATTTCCCATCCGGCGAGACCTTTGGAAAGGAGTTACTCATGCCATTTCGTGACGCGCCCTGCAGCGGTTCAGCCAAACCTCCCTTGCCGTCATTGAAAGGAATCCGGTAAAGGTCGTATTGAATCTGCGTCTCGTTCGGATCGTTGGCGAATTCGGCCTTGGGACGCCCCTCGGAAAATGGATCCTCGGCAAGCGCGCGGGCAAACACGAGGTACTTTTCATCCGGGCTCCAGAAAGCGTCAGTCTGCACATACCGTGGATCATCGGCCCCTGGTAGCGCCCGCAGTTGCCCGGTTTCATGGCTATACCAGGCGAGGCTGCCGCGCGTCGGAAAGAAGACCTGGCTGAACTTATAATCCTTGAAGTTTTGTACGTAGTACTTGCCTTCAATGTCGCCCATGTGCTCGTGATTTTCAACTCCGGGGTCATTGATCGAGGCCACCACATATTTCCCGCTCGGCGAAATCTGCGGCATGAAAGCCACGCGCATCCTTCCTCCCAGCTTGCCCTTGAAGGTGCTCCATGCAATCACATCTTCTTTGCGGATCACGGTCTGTGGCTTCACTGAAAACATGGAATAGAGGCCTTTGTCGTTCGACGGGCCATCCAGATCCGCGCCCATCGTCTTTCCGTCGCGCGAGAAAGAATGGCAGTTGGCGCAAGTGTGGAACCCGGTAATCAACTGCCTGCTTCCAGACTGCCCAATGTTCTTTAATCTCCAGGTAATTAAGCCGACAAACTTAGGATCGATCGGACTGATCACTCCCTTTTTGCCCTCGGTCGGCATGAGCGGCACGTCGCGATAAAAAATAGGCGCGCCCACCGGGTCTTTGGATGTCGCTATTTTGACTTGCCCCATCGAGCCGGTCTGCTTCAGCTTCTCATCGTCGAATCCATGAATCGTGATCGTCGCAGCCTGGTCGATGGAATGCTTTTTAATCTGCTCCCACACCGAGGGCGTGGGAACCCAGGTATGAGCCGCGGCCTGCTCCGCGCTCAGCGTTGGCAACTCGTTCGTCCTGGCAACGCAGCGCGGATCAATCGCGCCGATCACCGGCCTCTCTCCCTGCGATTGGATATGAAGCGGCTTCGATCCATCGCCGAACGCAACTTCGATCTCCCAGATTCGGTGGCCGGCATCGCTGTCGTGCCAGATTATCGTCGGAGGCGCAATGTCAGGTGGAAAGATAGACCCGTCTTCCGGATAGTCAATTGTGAGGTGAGCTTCGCCGGTTTCAATCCCCGCCGCGTGAACGCGCACAAGCTTAAACATCCTGCTGCCAAAACTGCTCAAGACGGCTGCAATGATGGTGCCGCACAAGAAAACGAATGCTGCCCGTCGCATGATCGAACACCTGCTTGTCGCTGTACTACTGGATCGCAAGACTCTCGATATTGTTCCTATTGGTCGCTGAAGAACTGCAACGAAACAGATTCAAGATTCAACCCATTAGCATCAGCCTCAGAGAATGATAGTGTGCTTGATGGGCCCTCCTGATCTGACTGCACCTCAACAACAACAATCCCGGAGGCATCTCCCGGGCCTCTAGTTGGGAACAAAACGTTCGTCGGCGCCTTTCCATCCACTCCCATTCTGGCAATCACAGGCTTGTCATTCCGATTCTTGTAAGAGACTCTGACAACCGCGACCCCATGGATTGGCGCAACCGAAAACGATACCGCGTGCTGATCGTCGACCGGAACTTCTTGCATCGTTAAAGCGGATGTGAGATTGGTTGTCGACGGGCCTTCCGTGCCATGCACAATGACAAATGCCGCATCTCCGGCTGGAACTGATGCTGCAAAACCAGAGGAGCTCGACTTCAACTCCTTGCCGGTCCAAAGATCCTGCACACTCGCGGATGAAGAAGTACCCAATTCTGCTTGCTTCCATGAGACTTCAATCGTTGCCTCGGCCGACGTCCGGTTCAAGAGCAGAACAGCGCGGTCACCCGCCACCGAGAGCGGCTTGACCCATATCTGCAGCCCTGGCTGCGGCTCCGCCACTTTGATGGCCTGAACTCCAAGCGGATCCTGATCGACTGCGATGACTCTTTCATTGGTCAGAATTGCCTTGGTCGCATTGTCCAATTTAGTTAGATCCGCACCTACAATCAGGGGCGCACCTGAGATAGCCCAAAGACTCATGTGCACTCGGTTTTGAGACTCGGTCAGGCCAGACATTCCAACCATCATCATGTCCAGATCGTTATAGAATCCGGTGTGTTGCGCCTGGTTATGAATACCTTGATCGAAGTTTGACAAGACTCCAGTGAAGCTGGCACGTCTGATGGCATTTGGTGTGTTTGCAACGATGGGGGCAACGATGTCGCCACTGGTACGCCAGATGTCGGCGTGCACACCGCCAATCCCCGGCGCCCACATCCATGGATCGGCGCTGCCCCAGTTACAAATCGAGTAATAAAGTTTATGCCCGGTCATCTTTTCTACTCGTCTAATGGCCTGCGCAATTTCGGCATATTGTTTTGCGGCATCCAGCTTCTCATTGTTGCCGCCGCACCAATCCACTTTGACGTAGTCGAATCCCCACTCCGCGAATTGAAGGAAGTCCTGATCGTAATGATGTTCGCTACCCGTGTGCGGCACTGGAGGGCCAAGGTCGGGGCCGTAGAAGCTGCAACCCGCTTCACCGGCATCTGTGTAGATGCCTGCTTTCAACCCGGCATGGTGAATGTATCTTGCGATATTCGCCATGTCTCCGTCATGCTCGCCGGGCTGCAACGCTGGCCACTGTTTCGGTTCGACGACGATATTTCCTTTGGCATCGCGATTCCCCATCCACCAGCCTTCATCAATATTGATGTAGGTGTAGCCGGCTCCTTTCATTCCGGATGAGACGAGCGCCTCGGTCTGTTGAATGACGACGTCGGAGTTTACCGTATTGGAAAAGCTGTTCCATGACGACCAGCCCATAGGAGGAAGGGCGATCGCAGTTGGCTTTTGCTGAAATCGATGTAACTCGGCTGCTGGCTGTGCAAGGCTCGGCTCAGTCCAGAAAGCCAGCGCCGCCACGGCAAGCACTGCTAATCCGCAAAAGCCAATATCGCCGTTCTTTGACATCTTTCACCAGCTCCAGCGACCGCAATAAGCTGATCGACTTGCGTAGCAATCCCAATTCAACCGGCACGGGAGATTCGGGGTCGACGAACTCAAGTTCTACTGAGCAGCTACCTGTCCGTGCGTCTTCAGCATCAGGTCTATCACATGCTGCAAGGTCTCAGGCTCGAATACACGCTTCCAGTCGGGACGAATCACATGCTCAATTCCCCAACCTATGGCCACTTGAGCGGCATCTGAAAATGGCGATTTCTCTGCCCCAAATACGATTGCTAAAGCGATGCGCGCATGGCCGGCCATAAATGCGCGTGCTGCCTCAGGAGGAACACCCTTCGCAATCGCAACATCAAGGGATTCCTTCATCAGCGTAGCCGCGGTAGCAACAATGATCTCCGACATGGCGGGTTCGAGAAGGGCGAATTCGGTTGGCGTAACCCGATGGACATTTCTGACTGGAGAGAACATAGATTTGCAAATCTCGGTCGCCTCAGCGAATACCACTTCCGAGCCTTCGATAAAAGAGACCAGAATATCCTGCTGCGCGGTTCCTCCGAAGTAGTCGCTCCGCGCCTCAACGGTGGGCTGTTCGGTGAAGAACGGAGGATGGCACAGATGAGTGATCACTTGTGTAATTTCCGGCCGGGTTGGGATCAAACCCGCATAGGCAGCGGCTGCATCGAGCGCAATCAGGCATGAATCCGGTTTCATAAGCGGAACATACATATGAGAGAGACTGCCGATAGCCTCGTCCGGCACGGCCAATACGACAAAGTCAGCGTGTGCTATAACCCCTTCAATAGGATCAACCTCAAAGCCCTTTGCCCGAAGTGCGTCCGCCCTTTCTGCGTCCTTTTCGCACAGAACCGTGCGGTATCCATTCTGGCAACCGATCTTTTCCGATGCGCGGAATCCCATCTTACCTCCCGCGCCGACGATGACAACTGTCTTTTCCATACGAGTCTTCCCTCTTGGACTTCAGTCTGAGATGTAATTGCGTAAGTACGAAATGCTCTCTGCCGCCCAGGCATTCTCCAATCGAATTGTGTCTTCGAGTGTGGATTGCTCCGGCGGCCACAGTTCGAGGATTGCGTTTGAACCTGGAGCTGAATTCTCAAGCCGCTCCAGAAGCATTGGGACGTTCAACTGGCCGCCGCCCGCGGGCCGGCCCTCAACAGAAAACCCCATCCTGTGCCACAGCCTTTCCACGATAAAATCCTTCACGTGGAGGCTCTTTACGTGCTTCGACAACAGATCGGTTACCTGCTCCGGTCCCTCCGGAATTGCAAGCGAGTTCACCGTGTCGAGAGTGATACCAACATAAGGGCAGTTTGCCGAACTGACGAGGTCGGCAAGGGTGGATGCCGACACTCGGCCATTCTCGACAGCAAGGAATATGTGGTGTTTCACCAGGGAAGGAACGATCTTCAAAATCATCTCGCGCATGTCTTCCGGTTGAACCGCAATGCCGTCGGGACCTTCCGTGGTGGTGCGAAGCAGCCTGCTTCCAACGCTGACTGCGAGATCAATCTGGTCCTGCAAGTGGATTGGGTCAAGACCTTGCGTTCCGATTTCGATTGCGATTCCGTTTTTGACAGCCATTGTTAGCAAGGACGAAAGCTGATCCTTGCTGAGGCTGTCGAGCGGCAGATTTGGGCCGTATTGGACCACTTTGACTCCCAGTTCCATCGCCTTTTCCAAAAGATCAAAAGCGTTCATGGGAGAGATAGGGTCGGCCCCCGGAAAACCAATGGACCACATGAATGCGTATGTTCCAATGCCAAGTTTCATAGGTTCACTCCCGAGGGGATGCCATCCCCTGGAGGATTTAACGGTGAATGCGAGGCGTCGACGGTTGCAATGGCATAGGGTTTCAATTGAAAACGCAGGGCCCCATCCTGCACGATGAGCTGATCTGCTCTCTCCTGCCGACGAGACTCGGGATGGGACATGAAACGTGCGACATTGTCTTCGTCCATTACTCGTAGATCAGCGTGTGTCGCAAGGCCCTCAAGTCGCAATTGGACACTGACCTGCGTTGCTCCGAGATTTGCGATGAGCAGACGCAATCCGGAAGGCTTCGCCAAAGCCAGGCATTCGACACTCATCGGGTCTGAGGATTCGGTGCGAATCACTTCTGCGCCCTTGAACGCTGCAACATCCGCAAAGACGTGATACATGGGAAACACCGCGTCTCGAATCGACCCAAAACTCGACGGCAATAATGAATTCGTCAGGCCTTCCATGATTCCTCTGCACCCAGCGACCTCGAACCAGGTCACGCTCACGATTCCACCTTCGGCAAGGTGTCGGATACTTCCGAGGGTCCACCCCGCGCCAAGCAAAGAACATTGCCTATGGTCAACATCTTCTGGCAGGTCATAACCTTCGATTGAAAGCGGCTCGTGGGTGAAGCTTGCGGCCGCCCTGGTTCGCAAGGTGACTGGAGACACAGTGATTGGAACCGAGCCGGCCCACGCGCGAATGCTGGCCAGCACCGAAGACTGTGCGGCGAGGTTCTCAACCAGTGTGGTGTCGTCGGTTGCATGGACCTGAGGATTCAGAGAAAACCAGACGCCACCATCAGGAAAAATGGAAGGCCGATTGCGATTCAGTTCGGCGTAGTGCGCCCCGGCGCCAACGGCGACAGGAGCAATCGCTTCTAACGCCCTCAGATCGTCAATGCGGGCGGAAAGCTGCAATTGCACATCGACAAGCCAGGAGGAGAGTGCAGTCTTACGACTGGCAAGTTCGTTCAGAACGCCTTTCAGCTGAAAAGGCTCAAAGTCAGCGCAAAGTCGAACCTCGATTGGAAGGCCCAACCGCCCAGCCACCCCGGCGGCTTCCCAAAACTCCGCTTCGCTTGCCGCATCTCCTTGGTGCAGATCGACGCTAACATGGTTCGCACGCAAGGCATCCAAACGTTTCTCGCCAATTTCTGAAAGTGATTGGCTTGAGCGCGGCCATTTGAAGCCCATGCCAGGCAAGGGCGTTCGCACGTCAGGATGAAGTGTCACGGTCACTTCTCCGTCTGTAGCAGGAGGGTCGATGGCCGCAAGGGTGCACCCGCGAAGCGCGAGCCGGACCGACTGGGTTATTCTTGTTCCTTCTTCAATCCTGACCGGATATGGCAGTGACAAAGGCGTTGAATACGTCTTGAACGAGGCGTCGGTCCAGTTTCTCTGGTCCTCAGTTTCAAACACATCGCCGGCAAATGAGAGTTCAGCATCCAGATTGGAATCAATACGGAATGACATTGCTGCTATGTCTCGAAAAGGCTGATGGGGCGCCACCGTAACAGGGAACCTGTTTTGTTCTCTGGCTCCGTTGGTGTGCGTGATCTGGCATGGCTCGCCGATGGATTCGTCGATGGGATGGAGAACGCAGAAGCCGATCCTGTTCTTCAGGAACGACGTGAACGCGAACCCTTCCATCCTCCACACAATGCTGCCATCCGCCTCTCCGCGAATATCCGCCTTCCATCGGAAATCGATATCTTTTTCCTGATGCATGCAGTTGTAAGTGATATTGAAACTGTCAGTGGCAGTAGAGATTTCGAGGTTGGATAGTATTCCCGGAATCGTGCGCCAGTTTTCATCGCGAACGGCAAAATAGACAGCGCGAATCACTTCCCGATTTTCGAGCTTTATGTAGCGAAAAACGCCTTCACGAAAGATGAGATGAAGAGGTCCTGCCCGGAGTAGCACCTCAGGGGCCGGCGCGCACTCGGCACCGAACAGCAAGACGTTGGTGGGCAGCGTCGTATTCACCGGATGGGAACCGCCTCTCCCGATCCCGCGGACTCATAGGACGCATCAACCAGTCGCAGTGTTTCCAGGTTGTCCGCAGCGGTGGTTTCTGCCGCCTCGATGCCCATCAGGGCGTGGAGAAGGCTCGCCTGGCACGGCACGATACTGGAATGAACCACGTCATAAGCTGGATCTGCCCATGCAAAATGGGGAGGCAGGACAACGTGTTCGGCGGTACCATCCTTCGTGGTGACATGGATTCTGTAGCCGGACTTCAGTTCCAGGGAACCGTGCTCCGATTCAATGAAGATGCGCGTCTGAGGAAAGCACTCGTCTTCGAGATAGTTTTCCGCGTATGCCATTGAAGCCAGTACTGTAACTCCGCTCTTCATCTGCAGCACAACGGTAGCAACATCTTCTCCGGAGATATCCATGTGCACTCTGGCGGTCCGGCAATAAACACTGTCGACCTCGCCAAACAGGAATCGGCAAACATCCAGAATGTGCGTTCCCAGATCGGTCAGAATGAACTCAGTCAGGTTCTTCAAAAACGGTTGGTTCCTGAACACGGGGAACCCCGAGATCATATCCACGCGTGCGCGGAACGGCCTTCCGATCGGCGCGTTCAGGAGTTGTTTCTTCAATTCGCGGATTGGCGCTTGCCAGCGCCAGTTCTCGTTGACCAGTAAAGGAACGCTCTCCCTCTTGAATGCTTCTGCCATCCTTGTGGCAATCGAGAGGTTTGGGGCCAGAGGCTTTTGGCAGATTACCGGGAGCCGATGTCGCAGAGCCAGCATCGCAAAGTGCTCGTGCGTTTCCGGACCGGTGATGATATCGACGAAATCGAGCTTTTCTGTGGCAAGCAGCGTCTCGGCATCTTCGTAAACCGACGCTATCTGAAACTCGCGCGCATATGCCTGCGCCTTTTCAATGGTTCTGTTGTAGATTGCTACGCACTTGGCTCCAGGAATTTCCTGCCAGCCACTTAACTGAAACCTGGTCCAGAATCCTGCTCCGAAAGCAGCAAAGCGAAGATCGTTCATCACGTCCCTCAATTGCATCGCTACTCCCCAAGCCATATTTGGCCGAAGGGGTTAACTCGAAACTGCAATGCGATTAGATTCGCACAGTTTCATGCGGTAACCGCACTTCGCCCCGTCGACATATGAAGTCCCACTCTACCGGATGGCCTATTGGATTCTCTGTGAGAATCTACGCAACTCTTCTGACGATTACATCGCAAAGAAACAGAACCAGATATCCAGTCCCGAAAAGCTATCTTTCTACCCCAAATTCGAGCTCATTCGCCCAATGGGTTTGCCAATCGTCGTGGAAGCTGAACGAGTTGTATTTTGAAGCACTGCGGCCGGTCGCAAGTTCACGCGCAGGAGCCTTATTGTCATTAATTCGGCAGGTGAATTTGACGGTTTCCCCGGAGCGAATTCGTTCCCAGACCGCCGGCATTTCGCTCCATGGGATTGAAGCTTCCACCAAACGTTTATCCGGTGTGCGGCGTATCACCAGGGCAGCGCCTTGCACAGCCCCTCCATCAATGGGGGACTTCGGCTGCCTGGGAAAAAAGTGCTTACGGGGCATTCCAGGGGATTGAAGCCTCCAAACTTCAGTTCCCCCTCCAAACTCCGCTGCAACGGGATTCAACGCATACTCGTAGTCCGTATCCCAGTAGGTGATGAAGTGGGGCATGACTCCAGGCGGGTGCGAGAGCCACGGCTTTTTTTCCAGGACATTGAATGCAATTTGCACATTGTCATGTTCGCCGGTTCCGGAGGGCACGTCGAAATTCTTGCGGTAAGAATAATTCCGCACTCCCGCGGGCCAACTTAGCTGCTTTCCGTCCCGGTTAGTTACATTTTCCGGATAGAAATAACTGTCGTCGTCGCGGGTTGCAAAGCGCACCATGCCTGGGTCGGGCGTGGTATCCGGGATCTGCGCGGCGAAGTAGAAGTTTTTATCGTCATAAGCGGTATAGACGACGGGCACGTCCGAAGTCCCTTCTTGCTGGCTGCGATCTTTGAAGGGAAGCCACGCTTTTTCTGTGAGGCTGGCGTCCACGCTTGTGGCCGGCAACTGCTGTGGCAAAATGCCTTTCCAATCGCTCAAATTGCCATCGACAGTGATGGTTTTGCGGGCAATGTAATTCACGTGTAAAGTCTCTGAGCGTTCAACACTTCCATCCGCACCGCCATCAAAGGTCACGTGCAGCGGGTAGAGATTTGTCTCCACAGTGGGTCCAGAGTTCACTGTCATGGTGATCTCGCGCGTTTCATTTGCAGCAAGAGCAACCCGGACATCCGCGGGCGCGAGCGCAAGATCACCCAGCGTGGCATGTACGTGCCCTGATTCAGGATGGTTCAGCACGTTGGTCAGTTTCAGGCGCAACACTGGATGCTGCTCAATTGGCCGGGTCAGGTCGCGCGCAACAATCTCGACCGGATCGTAGCCGGTGATACGGGCTCTACGCAGAGACTGCAGCAGCCTCTCAAATGATCCAGGCTTGCCTTCCCCTCGCAGGAAGAAGCCGCGTCCATCCAGCGGGACCTTGATGGAGCCCTTTTCCCCTTTTTGTGGGTTTCCGTAGAAATCGTAGAGCGTAATGGAGTCTTGAGGATTGGCTATGGTCATTGCTGCGTCCGGCCTAAGCGCAACGGAACGAAACAAGGTCCGAGCCGGATCGTAGATCTTCGCGAGGTCGCCAAGTACTACGACCGTTCCATCTTCCGGATTTGGCGCACCGGTCTGCTCTGCGGGCAAGCCATCGAACACGAACACCCAGGGCAGTCCATTCTGAAAAAGCAAGCTGCGGAATGCCCGCTGGCCGATGAACTTTTGTGTGGCGGCAACGGCCGCTGCCGGAGGCCACGCCTGCACGATTGGATATATATGGTCACCGACCTGGACGTTCTTGCTGCCGTACACATTGTCGCCAAAGACTCCCGCAGTCCGGCTTTGTCCCTGGGCGCGCATGGATGCAATCACTCCCGCAATACGATCTTCTGAGTTTGCAATCCAGCTCTCCGTATCCCAAACGCGCACGGGTCCATATGGGCTTTTGCGATGAATCCATTCCGGGACTTCGGAGGGATCGGCGGCCAGAGCCTGGTAGTGAATGCTCAAAAAATCAAGCCACTTTAGGAAATGGTCGCTGCCGTCGGAGAAGAGCTTGTCACGGGCATTGGAACTGGAACAGGTTCCACCGATGAGCACCTTGACACCGGCCACTTTACGAGCCGCTTCCACTCCCTCGGCCATGTGCGTGAATATGTCACGGTATCGTTGAATATCCGCACCCCAACCGGAGATTGAAATGCTTTCCCAAGGTTCATTCCACAACTCAACCGCATTCAAATTCCCTTTCGGCCAGCCGTACTTAGTGGCAATGCCCTGAGTCCAGTTTTGGAAGTCGTTGTCATAAGACGGCAACCACGCGCGATCGTCCTTTGTATCGAGCATCTTGTTATCAGCCGAGAGCCAGGGGCGAGGCTGTTTGAGGGGCTGATCTGCCCAATCCTCACCGTCGCCAAGGGTGAGCATGACCGTAACATCGTGCTTCTTCGCCCATTGCATGTACTGGTCAAGCCGGTTCATGCTCTTTTGATAGCCGGGTTCGGCGGCCGGTTCGAAATTGCCACCCGTGCGCATTCCCTTGACACCAAGTTTCTCGAAGAGGGAAAACACGCCCTCGTTCATGAATTCGTCCCAGGTTGCGTCGAGCGCATAGGTAGGAAACTGGACGCGTCCCCTGTCCGGCTTGACTGTTCGAGCAAACGATGCAGCGAATGCGGAGCCATGTCCTTCTAGGCGCACTATCAATGCATACCCGCCGAAGAGTTCGCCAATCTGCGGGTGGATGACGAGATCCCGGGCTTCTTTTGCTGCAATGTCGACCGCGATCGGGGATTGGCTTTCGTCGGCAATCTTGAACACATGCGGAACCCAGACATCCCCAACGGGAACGCTGGTTCCATATCGAATCACCTGGAGTACACCCGAAGCACGCAAAGGCTTGTCGCTCTTATTCACAAAGTGCAGTGTGACTTCCGCAGTCTCCCCGGGCCAAAGGACGTTAACCATCGAGTAACCTGCACCGCTGCGGCTCCGAGAATGAACCGCAATCTCCTGCACGCTGAATTCGGTCGCCTGCCCCCCTTTTGCAAGACCAAGAGCCTCGGAAAAGCCGGGCATATCAGTGCCGCTTACCATTTGCGGAAAAACGACTGACGCCTGCAAAAGAAAAACGCAGAAGAATGCAACGCTGAGAACTCGCCGTAACGTCATCTTGGCTGACACCTCATCAACATCCGAATACCGCGGCAACGCTTACTCACTTTGATTGGCGATCTGTTTGTGCATCGTTTATTGCGGGGGGAAGGAAGGCGGCGCTTCGCCCGCTTGACAATTCGGCTGGTCACTCAAGCTAAACTCCAGAACCTTTGCGCGTTTCAGTTTGTCCCACTCGATCCACCAGTTCTGCACTGGAAGGCCATCGAGACTGAGACCTTGCACATAGAGTTTGTCGGGAGCGCCGTCTGCGCGGATCTGCAGCGGATGGTCTCCGAGCATCAGAGTGGCACTCGGAAACTCCGGGCTATTCACCGTGACGCCACCCACTCCCGGAATCTCCGGATAGATTCCCAGCGCAGCGAAGACAGCCCACGAGGATGTTGCACCCAGGTCGTCATTGCCAGGCAGGCCGCCTGCTGACGTGTCAAACAAATCGTTGAGAGTCTTGCGCACCACTTCCTGGGTTCGCCATGGGTGGCCCGTCCAGTTATAGATCCAGGGGTTACCAAAACTGGGTTCGTTGCTGATAAAGAAGTGGGGAGTGTATCCGGTTCCGGTTGCCCTTCCTGACTCGACCCACCTTCCATATTCGCTGAAGTAGTCGTCCAGCCTACCCTTCGCAAACTCCGCGCCGCCCATGGCATCGATCAGGCCGTGCAAATCGTAAGGAACCATCCATGTATATTGGGCGGAATTCCCTTCCACGAATCCGTCTGACTTACCGGGAGAAAAGTCGGGGAGGAATTTCCCGTTTGGGTCACGCGGGCGTATGTATTTCGTCCCTGCGTCGAAGAGGTTGCGCCAATTCGCGGAGCGCTTCATCAGCCTCACTGCATCCTTTGTGTCACGTGTGGCAGCGGCAAACCTCGCGATGGCAAAATCAGCACTGGTGTCTTCAAGCGTCACTGAAGCCGCGCCAGTTAAATCGCTGTCGTCGGAGACTCGAGGAATATATCCACGATCGAGGTAGTCTTTCAATCCCGGGCGCTCGGCACATAAACGACTGTGCGCCAGAGGGTCGTCTGCTCCGCGCAGCATGGCGGCGAGCGCGGATCGAGTATCGAAGTCCTTTCCTCCAAAGGCATAGATACTGGAGATAATCGGACCCGATGGATCGCCAACCATGACGCAGCTATCGTCATTGGCTACGCCCCAGATCGGCAACCCGCCTCCCTGTTCCGCATCCACCACCAGCGACTCGGCCATATCGCTCGCAACTTTGGGAAACAACATCGCGATCAACTGGACTTGGGAGCGATAGATATCCCACCCGGAGTAATTGGCGTATTGGGCTCGACCTTTCGCGTGGTGAATCTGATTATCGAAGCCGATATAGTCCCCATTTACATCGCTGAAAACGGAGGGATGAAGCAAAGAATGATAGAGCGCGGTATAGAAGACTTTTCGCTGCGAATCGGTTCCACCGGATATCTGAATATGGCCCAGTGTCTCATCCCAAGCCGCCCGCGCCGCGCTTCGAACTTCGTCAAGATCCCATCCAGGAATCTCCTGATTCATATTCATCTCAGCATTCACAGCGCTAACATAAGACAGGCCTACCTTCAGGAGCGCCGACCTAGTTTCGGGCGAGAAGCCAACATACGCACCAGACCGCTGGCCGTGCTTCGAACCCGCAATCTTACTCACCTTGAATTCGTCGAATGTACCTATTGTGCTCGGAGCCTGTTTGACCTCCAAAACAAAGTACACGCGATAATGATTCTCGTTCCCGCAGAACTCGTCGCTCTCCACGGAGCCGGATATCTTGTTGCCCGCAACGTGGACCTCCGCATCATTGACACGCGTCAGGTTGCGGCTCAGGTCAACAAGAATTGAATGCGCCTGCTCATCAGCAGGAAACTGCAAACGCGCTATCCCTGAACGCATGCCCGCTGCAAGCTCAACCCAAATACCGGAGTCAAGTTCAACGCCGTAGAAGCCCGGTTCCGCTTTCTGGCTGTCGGGATTGTAATTCGCATGGTACGGAGCCGGGTGCCATGACTGGGGCAACTCAGGAACGCCGACAATCGGCAAGATCGGAACGTCTCCGTATACGCTGCAACCGGGACCACTCAGGTGTGTCAGGCTGAAACCGCGCGTATTGCTGTCGCCCCGCCGATAAAACGTGCCCTGCACATTGTCCGGGCTCCAATACAGCATCCCAAATGGCCGCACCGCTCCAGGAAGAGTGTTGGCGTTGTCCTGGATCGCATTGAGCGCGGTGCCAATGAAAGGATCCACCTGCGAAGCCGGATCTGGAGCGCTCTGCGACACACATGTCAAGGCTGCGGACAACACAAAACACACAACGGCAAATCCGATCGCGACCTTCTTCACTTGCTCTCTCCTTCAGGCGGCGCGACTTCAGGAGAACTTCCCCAATTCTTGTTCGGCTCAGATCCCATGTGCAGTGTCAGGGTGCCGCCTTTCATCAAACTCGAATGGTCAAACCACGGTCTGTTCAGCGGCTCATCATTCAAGGTCGCGGACTGAATGTATTTGTTGATCGAGGAAACGCCGTGAGCAACGATGCGAAACGTCTTCCCACCGTCGACATCGATCTCGCATTCCTCAAAGAGCGGACTTCCAAGCACATAGTGCGGGCGGCCCGGACAGACAGGGTAGAACCCCATCGCGCTGAAGACATACCATGCGCTGGTTGCGCCATTATCGTCGTCGCCGGGCAGACCGAGCGGCTGGTCTGAATACCAGGTGCGCATAATTTGTCGCACAAACTTCTGCGTCTTCCAGGGCGCTCCTGCGTAGTTGTAAAGATAGGGAATATGAAAGGCCGGCTCATTGCCCTGTGGATATTGGCCAATCAGGCCAGTCGAATCCGGAAACTGAGACAGAAAAACAAACTTGAGTTCCCCGTCATACCCTTCGCCGAACAGGGCATCCAGCTTCTTGATGAACTGCTCGCGGCCGCCGATGAGTTGAACCAATCCTCCAATATCGTGCTGCACCAGGAACGTGTTCACCCAGCCATTGCACTCGGTGTAGTAATCGCGGCCTGCCTGTCCTCCAGCCCACTTTGGGTTGATTCCCTCAATGAACTCGCCTGCCGCATTCCGAGGCGCCATGAAGCCGCTTCGCGAATCGAAAACGTTGCGATAGTTCTGTCCTCGTTTTGCAAAGTACTCCGCATCTTCCGACTTACCTAAAGCTTGGGCCAGTTTCGACAAGCACCAATCGTCGTAAGCAGCATCAAGTGTGACAGACACCGACTGCCTGCGCATGACCGGATTGACGCCCTTCACCGTTTCCGCTTCACCTTTTTTCAGGCCGGGATAGAATCCATGCTCGTAATAAAAACGATCCAATTCCGTGGCGGGTCCACGTGTGTCGGGAAGCACGGTCTCCGCAGTGGCGACCTTGCGCAGACCCTCGTAAGCCTTGCCCAGATCAAAGTTGCGCTGACCTTTGACATATGCATCCAGAAACATCGAGGCAGCATGATTGCCGTTCATGAAAGGCAGATCGCCCCGCATGTATGGGAATTGCGGCATCTTGCCCGATTCCTCATACATGCGCACAAACGACGCCAGCATATCTTGATGACGTTGCAGTTCAAGAATGGCAGCAAGAGGGTGACGGGTCCTGTAAGTGTCCCATAGGTTGTCCTCAATGTAGAAGTTATGCCCGTCAGTCGCGTGGACAATTCGATCGTACGGTCCGAGATAGTACCCGTCCTCGGTGATGTCCTTCATAAACTGGCACGAACGGTAGAGGCACGTATAGAAGATACGGCGCTCCTTATCAGTGCCCCCTTTTATGCGGACCTTGCTATAGAGGGAATTGCACTCGTTGCGCGCTCTGGATTTCGTAATCTCAAAGTTCCCATCGCCCACTTCCCTTTCCAGGTTCCTTCTTGCCTGATCCACACTGATGTAAGAGATCCCCGCGCGAATCTCAACCGCTCGTATAGACTGATCGAACTCAAGGGCCAGCGCAGAAGAGGTGCCAACGCCCGCACCATTTCCGGGGACTGTTATTTGGGCAAATCTTGCGGGACGGGAGACTTTCGCAAACAAGTAACTCGGCACACCCTTCTGCTCTTCTTCGCCGCTGAACGCGGAACTGCCGACCGCCGTGTATTTGCCCCGCTCAAGGGCCCGCACCACCACCACCCCTGAAGAGCCTGGCGGAAAGATGAAACGATAGAACGTTGCGTGTGCGGAAACGGTGTATTCGGCGCGAACTCCCGAGTTCTCAAGGCGGTTGGAACCATAATATGGATGGACTATGTCGTGATCGTGATCCCAATCGGAGACTACCGGGACCGATACTGACTTCGCAGTTCCGGTAGTCGCCATAATTGCCGACGCCCCCAGCGAAAAACCCTGCAGCGAGGTTGCCAAGTATATGTCTGTCACATCGCTTGCAACCACTGGTGCGATGACTGCCACGCCGTGCGGGACCTGTACTTCTGGAGCAACGGAAGTGAGCAAATGGCCGATGCCTCCAATGTTGGGATCAACCCAATCCACTGGGTCAAGGGGGCGAGTGCCTTCACTCGATTGAGCCTTGCCGCTATTTGGTTCTATTGCCGAGATAGCCTTGGATGCCGGACCAAAGGCGACCGCTCCTGCAGAGATCAGCAACTTGAGGAGCCCGCGCCTCGCAGTAACAGGCGCCAACTCAATCTTGTTTCTGCCCCGCCTGGGCCACAAATCCAGCAATCGCATCATGTTCGTACCGGTGCCTCCGCGATAACTCAAGCGTAGAGCACTGGAGCGTGGAGCAGATGTGAGAATGATCGGGATTTCTCTTACAAAATCATCACTCCGACTCGTCGAAGCCCCTCTCAAGGCCACAATTCAAGTTGATTGACTGCGCTGCCAATCCCTCGCCGGTTGCACCTACTCCCAGAGGCTGCTCGGCTTGGGGCCCATTTCGAGCACGAGCTTGCCGCCTCTGGAAAGTTGTGAATGCTTGAGCCTCGGTTCCTTCAGCGGAACGCCATTCAAGGTTGCCGATTGAATATAGAGATTGTCCGCGCTATTGTTATGGGCCACAATCTCAAAGTCGCCTCCTGGCAGATGCAATACGACGCGGGAAAATGCGGGCCCGCTGATTTGATAGGAAGGTTCTGCGGTGCAGCCGCCCTCCATGTCGAAGAGGCCAATGCCGGCCAGCACCACATAGGCGCCCATCTGCCCCTCGTCTTCTTCGCCTGGCCAGCCGGTAAGCGGCGAAGTATCGAATACCTCGCTGAAAACTTTGCGCGCGTACTTCTGTGCAAGGGATGGTCTGCCGGAATAATTGAAAAGCCAAGGCGCCTGCAGGTTCGGCTCGTTGGTGAGATCGACGTACTGCTTTTCGAAGCCTTCCTCCAGACGCTGATTGAATCGAACTTTCCCCATCAGGTCCACAAGTCCCGGCACGTTTTGCGGGACGAACCAGCTATAAATCCACGGCGTTCCTTCGACAAAACCGGGGCCGTTCCATCCGCCGGTAGTGCCGAAGAGATTAATATCATTCGGTTCCACCCAACTGCCGTCGGCATGGCGGCGCTGCGCCCAGGCCGTCGCTGGCGAAAAGCTGTTACGCCAGTTCTCCGATTGCTTGGAGAACATCTCTGCATCGTCCTTCTTGCCCAGAACAGCGGCCAACCTGGCAGCGCAGGAATCGTCGTAGGCGTATTCGAAGGTCGAGGATGCAGGGCCGGTCTCCTCGGGGATATACCCGTGGCTCATGTAGGCCGCTAGGTGGCGATCTCCTGCCATCCCCTGCGGATATGTTCCGCCGCAAGTATAGGGTTCCCCCGGCACCGTCAACACTTTGCGAATAGCTTCGTAAGCCACAACGCGGTCTACCCCGGGAACACCTTTCTGCAAGGCGCCAACCAGCAACGCAACTTCATGCTGCCCTGCCATCACCGGGGCATAACGCAGGACGGTCGGTGCCTGCGGCAACCATCCGCCGTGCGATGCCTGGAGCAAGAGCGCATTATCGAACGAGGCCAGCACCTCAGGGGCCAGCAGAGACCATGCCGGACCCAGCGTCCACTGCGTTCCCCACACCGAATCGCTCGAATATAGATGGTCGGCGGGCGCGGCGATTCTTTGAACTACGCTGCATGCGTCGCGATAAGAGCCATCCACATCGTCAACCATCGCCTTTGCTGAATACATGCGATAGAGATTGGTGTAGAGCTTGACATTGTCGTCGTGACTACCGCCTTCCACTTCCACCCGATCCAGGAGAGCCTTCCAACTCACATTGGCGGCAAGCGCAACGGAATCGAAGTTGAAGCCGAAGGGAGCGGATTCAGCTCGCAGATTCTCGTGCGCCTGTGCCATTCCGGTCAGACTGATGCCAGTACGAGCCACAATCGGAACCGCTGCGTCGGTGGCAAAGTCCAGCCAGATGCCGCCGGGCTGCTTGGTCTCTACATTCGAGACATTGGGACTAATAGTACGCGGCTTCCGCCAATCGACTCCGTAGTTGGTGTCGGTGCCTGTGTAGTCACCGGTCTGCCATGCATTCAAGGTCTTGAACGGTTGGGAGAACTGGGAGACGAAGTAAACCGTGAATTGACCTGCATAGGTATTGCGCTGGGTCAGCGAACCTTCTATCTCTGTATCGCTCACCCGCTCGACGGTAAAGCCAATCAACTCCGCCTTCTCTTCAATGGGAGCCGCAAAATCGAACAGCAAATGGGTTTGGTCTCCGGTTGGGAAATGAAAACGCATCCAGCCCGTGCGAGCGGTTGCTGTAAGTTCAACGCGTGTCTTTGCGTCAACCAAATCGACGGCATAGTAACCTGGCTTGCCTATCTCCGTATCTTTGCGCATGCGGGAACGGTACCCGGCGGTCCACATCCCGCCAAAGGGTCCATCGCTCGGTCCGGGAAACAGCTTTGCATGTCCGGGTTCGGTTTCGATGGGTCCAATCAGCGGCATAACGCTCATGCTGGAGAGACCGAAACTGTGCAGAAAACTGAAGCCGGAAATGCTTCCAATGGTGTATTCGTAGCCGCCGTTCCAGACATTCCCTTGATTGTCTCGACTCATTTTCACCAGGCCCATGGGAACAGTCGCACCCGGGAATTGCATCCAACGGGAATTCGATGTGCCGGTAAAAACGTCTACCAGATCCACATGACTCTGCTTATTCCCCAATAATGTGGTCTGTGCCGGCGCAGCCAGGACGAGTGCCGCCAATGCGGAAACCACGCCAAGGATTTTGCAGGTGTCTTTTCCCAAGACGATTCCTTTCAAGCCTAGTTGGGATGGATGGGCCTTACCAGCCCAATGCATGGCGCAGCACTGGCTCCAGGTCGTCGGCCATGTGCATGTGTTGCCCCGCGTCGGGATGAGCGTTGCAGCCATTGCCCGGGTAGTGTTCAGCCTGCACCCACTGAATGCGTGCATCGGTGGCGCGGGCTACGGCTTCTTGAACGTAGCGGCGCAATAGCGGGTCGGTGACAATGGCTCCCTCGGTCACCAGAATCGCTGCTTGAGGGTACTCGGAGCGAACCTGTTTGAGAAAGCGCGCGAGGTCTCCTACCCAGGTTTCTTCATCCAGAGGTTTGGTTTTCTGCAAGTTGAAATCATTGGTTCCGAGTGAAATGACAATTCCGTCCGGAGTCCACCGGCGGAAATCCCATGCAGCTCGATTAGCAGTCTCGTCGCTGGGGATGGACGAGTCCAGGAACTGAGGCGCATTCAAGACATTGTCGGCTATTCCCAGGCCGCGATAGTCGCGATCAAGCCCACGGCCTCCGTAACAGACAAGATGCGTCTGAGCGTCCAACCGGCGACCGAGTTCCATCCCGTAGGAATGGTACGCATCGCTTATAGGATGGGTTGGGCTTTCCGTGCAGGTAGGATTGTTGTCCACGCCTGCACCGCATGTCACCGAATCGCCAATCAACATCAGCTTGCGCGCAGGCAGCACAGTCCTTGGCAACAGCGCGCCATCGGCCGGCAGATCGACTCCGGCCAGCGTCACAATGCCTTGCCATGTCTCGGTCCGTTTGTAGACTTCAACGATATGCGGACCAGCCGTCAGTTCGGTGGCAACAACCACCCTCTGCTCACCCTTTTTCAACAATTGAAGCGTTGGCGCGCCATGATCCACTACCACTGTGAGAGCCGCCTTTTCCGAATCGCAGCTTAGAAGCAACCCCAGCGACGAGCCCTGGAAACGCGCCACAAATCCTGTCCCGGGATAGCCTAAGCGAGGCCTCCGCGGGTTGGCGATATCAATCTGTCCCAGCAACACAATGCGCGGGTCGTCCATGCCAATGGCGGTTGAAGTGCTCGCAGCGGCAGGGTTCTGCGGGGAGGCAGCCAAAAGCCCGGCGACAAGCATTGCGGCGAGTACAACCATTCTTGCGATCTTCATTCGCTCTCCCACGTCTCAGCCTACTTGTCCCAGCGAACCAAGCCCGGCGGAGGGTACTTCGCTGCTTCGTCGTCCAAAACCAGCACCCAGTCAGGTCCATACGGAGGAGTGTGGAATTCGGCTTGCTTCCCACCATCCAACGTATCGATCAGCGTGCCGATACCAGTCCGAGGGTCGTACCACCAGGCGCGAATGCGATTCCCTTTCAACTTACCCAGATCGATTTTCTTGTATGTATCGATAGCAGGAAAATAAACAAAGGCGTAGCTTCCGTCGCGATCGCGTGCTGCTTGAATGTGCTGTCCACCTTCACCGGCTTCGCCCGCAATCAAAGACTGATCGGGAATGCGGCTAAAGAAAGGCCGCGACTCGACAAGGGCTCGGAGGTACTGCATCTGCCGGCCGGCAGGGCGTTGCATTGCGTCGATCCAGTCCCGGTCGGCGTGATTGATGCTTCCATTGCGCGCATTCGCGAAGCCCCAGACCGCGTGATGCCCATACGTGACTCCGCAGGCGCCGGCGAAAACGGAGCGATAGACCTGCTTACGAACGTCGTAGTCACGAAAGTATCCGTTAGCAGGATCCCAATCCGGCCACGGATTGTAGGGATGATCCTCGTAGTTAGGCTCAAGATCGAGCGTTGGCTTTGCGGGTTGCATCGCGTAGTCGCGCGCAATCCACTCCCAGACAGGCATGTCGTGGCCCCCGCCATGCCCGCTTTGCATGCCATTAACAGAAAGCCACGGCTCTTGATGCAGATAGACCGAAGAGGACTCCTTCCCACCCTGCGGGTGATAAACAATCACCGGTTTGCGGCCCAGCCCATCCTCAATTCCTCGCGCAACCTCGCGCCATATAGGGGTCCAATCCTGGTCTGGCGAAAAGCCTGCCGACTTACCCATGTCCTGAAGGTAATCGTTGTTCATCCCTTTCAGCTTCGCAGGCCTGTCGCCACCCAAAATCCACACTACATTCGTACGATCCTTCAAACGGTTTGCAAGGTAGTGAGCAAAGTAGTGCGCGTCCGGCAAATTGTCGTTGCGAAAGAGTCTGGGTCCTGAACCCCAGGGTGCCGTCAGTTTGTCGCCCCAGATCGGAACCAGGGCTACATAAAGGCCGTTGGCTCCCGCTTCATCCACAATCTCGACAATGCGATCGAAGTACGCTGGATTTGGCTTGCGCGGATCGTTGTCGATCAGCGGCAGAAGTCCAAGCGCGCTGGGCTTGGTGATGCCGTCGAACTCCGACAAGACGACGGTCTGAATGATTGTGAATCCCTGCTGGCCGCGGGTGTGCAAATAGTAGCTTGCCTCTTCACGCGTAGTGTGATGAATCAGTTCCCATGCCGTGTCACCCATCCAAAAAAACGGCCGCCCATCAGCAGTTTCCAGCGAATGCCCATCCGCATGTACCCGAATCAACGGAAGAGTCTTGGCGCTTTGGGTCGGTTGGCTCTGCGCCCTCGATCCCGCATTCAAAATCAAAGCAAAAAGCGCGCAGAGCATCAAAGTTGCAACAGTGTATCGCTTCATCTTCCTATTTCCTATTCGTTGCGCCCCGCACTCGCTTGAACTATCAACGTGTCGGCATAATACACGATGACCTTCCACGACGCGCCGTCGAGGATCACAACCAAAACATCCGTTGCAAGTGGACCGGAATAGATCGCGCAATCAGAGTCCGGTTTGCCGAACCGCGGACCAGGCCTTAGCTTGCCTGCACCTGCTTGCGGTAGTCGCGCGGCGTGATTTGAAGCAGACGCCGGAAGACCAACCCGAAATAGCTTTGGTCGGCGAAGCCAACATCTTGTCCGACACGCGTGATCGGCAAATCCGTTGAAGCCAGCAGCGCCTGTGCCTTAGTGATTCGGAAGCGATTGAGATATGTGTCGAAGGACTGGCCGGTCGCCTTTTTGAAGCACCTCATAAAATGGGGCTTGCTCATGCCAACAATATTCGTCGCGCAGGAGAGTGCAATGGGTTCAGGATAGTGAACATCAATGTAGTCGAACAGGGCGCGCAGGCGCTCTAATGTGCGCTGCCGGCGCTCAAATGCTCCTGCCGTTGCAAACTGCCCTTTGTAGTGATTGATCAGCATCACCAGAATCATTTCAAGGTAAGTGCGCGCCACCAGCCGCGATCGATCGTTATTGGCTGGTAGCTCCTTGTGGATCTTCATAATGAGATCGAAGATCTTTTTGGGCAGTCCAAGGTCTCGCGAAATCACGTGAGGGAATCTCTCGTCCTGAAGCAGGAAGGGCATCAGGTATTGGGCCTGTCCTCCAGTGCTGTCTGTTGCGCTGAGGACACCCGGTTGCAGGTACACCACGACTGCGCGGAAGGGATGGGTTCGAACTTCGCTCAGGCGATGGTAGAAGCAGCCGTTGAGAACCACCAGGTCGCCTTCTTCGATTCGAAACTCACGGTCCTGGACCTGGTATGCTCCGCTCCCCGAGTAGACATAGACCAGTTCAAAATAGTCGTGCCGTTTCAAGCGAATATTTCGGTTCTTGCCGAAAGCGAAGAACTGGACATCCAACGGAAAAGAAGGAGGAAATGACCAGACGTGCATTCCATCTGCCTTGGTCTGCGTCTCGACACGGGAATAGACGTTCTCCCACTGTATTTTGGATCCCGGTGTTTTCTGTGCCAGCGGACTCGAGGCCATCACGCACTTCCCCACTCTTGAAATTCACTAGCGGCATATAATCACGAGAACTGAACAGTCGTCAATCGGCTCGCCAACTGACTCAATTGGGTGCGAATCTGTCAGAGTCCGAAATTGTGTAAAATACTTACAATAAGATATTTAGCTCCGCAGTTGGTCGTCGCTCATTCACGAGGGGAAGATTCACAATGATCAACTCGTCATAAAAACCACCGGGAAAACGGTGATAGTTTTCTCAGAATCATCAGCTCAAAATCCAGAGTGCCGACTCTCGATTTCAATCCATGCTATCGATTCAATTCGGCGGATGCACCAACTGATTAGGCTGCGGAAACTGAATTTCCTTTTGCCGCCTTGCGATGACCGAAAGTGATAACAACGGCATAAATCAGGATCGCCATGTAGATGCCCGCTTCCACAAGGTAGGAGCGCTGCAGGCCGGCGTGATCCGCCAGACGCCCTTGCAAAACGGGGACGACTGCTGCACCGAGGAAACCAACCGTCAACATGCCAGATGCCTGGGCCTTCTCGTGTCCGGCGCCTCGCAACGTAATTGCGTAAAGCGTGGGGAAAAAGATCGAGACAAAGAAACCTAGCGCGAGAGCGCCCACCACCGCCATGGTTCCCGTGTTAAGCACAAGTATCCCCAGAGAAATCAGCGCGCAAACCAGGCTGATCACCAGGTGGATTTCGGGAGAGATTCTCTTTTGCAGCCATGCTGCGGAAAGCCGGCCCATTGCGAACAGCCCGAAATAGAGTGTGAAGAGCCGTTGTGCCGTATGCGACGAGAGAGAGGCCACACTTCCGCTCTCAACGAAATTGAGGAAGTTACTAAACAGAGACGCCTCTGCGCCGAGCACAAGGAAGATGATGCATGCGCCTGCGATTACCGCCGGGTTTCTCCAGGCGCTTCGCTCCAATGCACGCGGTGAAGAAGTTCCAGAGGAAGCATCGGAAAAGTCAGTGAATGACGAGCGCATTCCAAACGTGGCGGCGGCTATCAGAGCCAGCAGCACGCCCAGCACGATCAGCAATCCAAGGATGCGGGGTAGTTTGCTCTGCACAGCAATGGCCGTGGCTGGAAGAATGACGGAAAGCAGCGCCGGGGCAATGATCTGTGCAATCGCACCGAGAGCATTACCCAGGTTCAGGCGGCTCGACGATCCTGATGCGGGGCCAAGCTCGCTGATCATCGGGTTCCCGGCAATCATTTGCAGCGTGAACCCTGTCCCAATTATGCCAAAGCCGGCGAGAACCAGCCAGTAGTGAGAAAACACAAGCCCCGGAACCAGGAGCACGGTTCCGGCCGCGTACATGCTCATGGCAATCCCGAGGCTGCGCACGTATCCGACTCTCTGGATAAACAACGCGAGCAGCGGGCAGAACACAAAGGGGATGCTCTTTGCCGTCACAACATACATCTGCTGCTGATATCCGAGATGAAAATACTCCTTCAGCTCAGGGAGAATTACACTCTCGAAGCTCTGCGTCATTCCGCAAAAGAAGTAGATAAAAAAGACCAGATAGAGAAGACGCTCTTTGCCTGGGTTCGCGAACGCATTTCTCCTTCCTAACTCAGCGGCACTTGAATGAATGACAGGCGCCTTCATGGCTTTGACTTATCCTCAACTGCATTTGCACCCGCGTAGGGTTCGTTGTCGCTGAGTATGGCTTTATCGCCAATCTGATTCTCAATCTTGACACCGTAGTATCCGTTATTACCGCGAACGATTGCCGAGCGTGTGCCCGCTGCAATGCGGATGCTCGGTGGCTGATAGCGCGCATCGTGCACCGCGAATGCGTGACCCGGATTATGCAGCTTTGAGCGAGCGTCGAAGGTAGAGCTCTGTATCTGAACCTTGCCGCCTTCAACGAGCACAGCGGCATCGCGGGCATCCAGGTCAGATGAGAAATAGCAATCGGAAAAAGACACGAACCCATCGCCTTGAATCACTGCATTGTGCTCGGTAGGACCCCAGAATGCGGAGTTCACGAAGCGCACACTGCCGCTGGAGTGTGGAGCAATGACTACCTGCGTACTTGTCCCAATATGGTGGCTGTCAAACTCCCCATTGGTGATCAGCAACCCTTGCGGCTGAATGGCTTCAACCAGTACGGCGATCTGTGTTGCGTCCGCGCCAATGCCGGAGAATTGTCCGTTTGTCGAGCCATTCTCTGTCTCGATAAACCGGTAGCCCGTCTTCGCTGGAAAGACGAATGTGTTAGTTACATATTCCCAGTCGCTGCGGCCAAAGATAAAGGCTTCCAGATTCTGCTGCATGTAATTGAAGACCTTGTCCCAATTTCCGGCAAAGGCACGGCTCGCCCAGAAATGCGAACTGAACTGCACGTTTTCAAGGCGGCCAATGTCGCCGGTCCAGTCGACGAAGATGCCGCGATGCAGCACGCAGCCGTGAACGCCGATGATGCGGTGACGCCCATTCTCCGCGGGTCCGGTGCGGATTCCGTTGTAACTGTTGATGAGCGTGATGTCACTAACAGTCGAATCGAAAGACACCTCTT